>JAEEGI010023905.1_pt1 | contig 11961 bp, 8 predicted proteins | sample 8958751 | NCBI WGS metagenome assembly JAEEGI01 (sample SAMN16246545, study PRJNA631951) | gut metagenome | biome: gut microbiome; feature: rumen; material: KS-attached | host: Bos | place: Iran: Karaj | collected 2018-10 | reverse complement strand
TTTTATGTCATTACCAGATGACTTTCTTCCCATCCTTGATGTAGATGCCACGCTGAGGTGTAGATACGGGCTGTCCGCTAAGGTTGTAGATGCCTGACGAAGGGATGGGCTTGACGGTCTCCACGTCACTGATGCCGGTTGGATCGGCATTGCCCAAGGCGATGACAAAGCGCTGGTGGAGTGTGCCTGCCTCGGTGACAGAGAAGGAATAGCCTTCCATCCGGTCATTGAGTTGGATACGTGCGCCCGTCTCATTGTCGATGAGCCACACATCATCAGTATTGTTGCCCTTGAAGCTGATCGAGAGGGTGTAAGTGCCCGTCTCTTCCACCTCGAGCCCCAGGCGGACAATGCCGTCATCCAATGGCCGTTCGTTGATGGCGTACGCCAATCCTTTGGCCAGCGTGTAGAGTTGGGTCTGCGACTCGCTCTCACTCATGCGCATCTGCGGCATGTCGTGCCCCACGTCATAACCCGTCGTGCTCTTGGGATTAATGACAAAGCGTGTGCGTGCCATCTCCTCGTTGCCATTAGCCAATGTCAGGTTGTAGACCACTCGGTGACCGTTCTGGTCAGCACGGCGCAGTTCCATACGGCCGTTGACGGCGGCACCCTTTTCGAACTTGGCGCTATGCTGCCGGCGGGCGGCACTGAAGGTGATGCTGTTGGTGCCGTCGGATGCCTGCAAAAAGATGGCGCACATCGGGTCGAGCACGAACTCATCGTCGAGGGCACTCACGGCGTTCCACTTCTCGTTGGTGCGCACCAGCATCGGTCCGTCGTAGTCCACTCCCCTTATGTCGAGGAAAGCGGGATAGGGATTGCCGATGAAGTTCCAATTGCGGTTGTGAGCGAACTCGCCATTATAGTGTTGCAAGGGCAGCGTAATGTCGTTGGTGGTGAGGAAATAGTTGGTGCCTCCCTTGGTTGGAGAATGGTGCAGGACAGTGTATTCTCCTTGGATAGGCGTCTTGGCACTCACGAAGGCATAGCCCTGTCCGGCACGTAAGGTCTCATCCGCTCCGACACGCACCCAAGTGCCATTGAAATTGCCTGCGGCACGTGCCCCACTGTCGTAGCTGTAGAAGGCATAGGGTGTGTTGGGGAAGTCGGGCACAAGCTCACTCAGGCGCACATCGAAGGCTGGTGTAAAATAATGCTCCGGACCCATTAACCAACCCAAGTCAATCTTATCAACAGTAACCGTGCCTCGGTTGATGAAACTCTGCCACTTGTAGTCGGTAAACCAGAACTGGTCATCAGTTATCATCTGCATGCTGAGCGTGCCGATGTGGAACTGCGCCCCTTCTTCAACCGCCAAGCGCGGATGGTGGTCAGACTTGGCTTCCAAGATATTGCCCATCCAATAGGTGTCAATCAGGCTGACATCATATTTGCCCTGCTGCAGACCGCTGTTCTTGTCGATAGTGAGGAAGTCGAGAACTTTGAGCAATGATGAAGTCGTGGAAATCGTAGCCATCTTCTCCACATTGTTGTACCGGCTGTTGGCCTGGTAGAGCGATAGTGATGCGGCAGGTACGTAAAGCGTGGTCTGTGCATCGTATCGCGAAAACATGTTGTCGGATGCATATGGTGGAACCATAGCTCGGAGGATGACGCTGTCGGGGTGGAACTTGTAGTTGTCACCAAGGATGATGCCCCCAAGCGAAACAATGGTCGAGGGCAGGTCGAGCACTTTCAGGCTATCGCTGTAGAAAGCCCTTCCTCCGATGCTGAGACATCCCTCGGGTACCACGACGTGCTTCAACTTACAACCATTGAAGGCATAACCACCAATGCCCTGGAGCCTTGATGGGAGTTTCACCTCCGTCAGAGGCACGTTTTGAAAACTGGCCCAGCCGATGTAGGTCACTCCGTCGGGGATGTCGATATGGGTAAGCGACCGGCAGTTGTTGAATGCCCCACTGATGCCACGGGTGATATAGGTGACGGTAGAGGGGATGTTCACCTCGCTGAGACTGTGGCACTCATTGAAGGTTCCCACAAGGGTGCGGATGCCCTCTGGGAGATGGATGCGCTCAAGGGCATCACAATAGTAGAAGACCCCACTGGCGAGGCTGTCTACTGACTCGGGGATGGTGAACTTTTTCAGTTGGCGGCATTCACGAAATGCCTCGGCAGGGATGATGGTGGCGCTGGCTGGCCACTCCATCTCCTCTATCGAGGAACTTGAGAACGCATAAACGTCCATCGCCTTGATGGTGTTGGGCAACTTGACCTTCTTTAGGGCAGTGGTCTTGCTATATGCCTCGCGTCCGATGAAGGTGACAGAGGGCGGCAGGACGATATCAGGAATGGCTGTGCCCTGGAAGAAGCCATAGGGGATGAGGGTGAGTGTCTGCGGCAGGCGCACTGAAGTGAGTTTGGAGCAACCCCAGAAGGTAGAGGTGCCCACCTCCTTCTCGTCAACCAGACCGTCGGGGAAGGTGAAGCTTCGCAACTCACTACAGTTGGCGAAAGTATCACCTCCAGTGAGCTTCACCCCCGCAGGCAAAGTAAAGGTCTCAAATCCCGTGTTCTTGAAGGCCTCGCCCTCAATGGTGGTGAGAGCTTTGGGCAGCGTCACCTTCTTCAGGCTCTTACAATCCCAAAATATCCGGTTGGGGATGGTTGTCACACCATCGGGAAAGACAAACTCAGTGAGGCTGCTGGCACCCTGAAAGGCACTCCCCTCAATGGTGGTCACCGTGGAGGGAAGGGTGATGCTCGCCAAACTCGTTGCACCTGCGGCGAAAATCCCCGGGATGTTCTCCAGTTTCTCTGGCAGTATGATGGTTTCCAAACTGGTGCAGTTGCAGAAGGTATAGCCATGTTCCAGGCGTGTGGCGGTTTTCGGTAACATGACAGTCTTCACCTTCTTATGCCCCTGCATATAGACATATCTGCCACACTCTGGGTCTGCATTGCTGAGGTCGAGGGTCTCCATATTGGTGAGCTGATTTCTGATGACATTGAAGTCATCACCATTGAGTAGACCCGTCACCGTGAGGGATGCGATGTCAGAAAGTTCACCCACTTCCTCTATCTGCTCCTGGATTTTCACAAACAAGGTGCCCGCTTCAGTCGTGTTGACGGTGACATTCAATCCCAACTGAGCATTGGCCATGACCATGACTGTTATCCATAACATCATGGTCAGAAATAGTCGTTTTATCATTTCCTTATAGTATTATATTATGTATTGCTTTTCTCAAGTGAAAACCACAAATTGCTGGTTTGGCAATTTTTGACAAAAATAGTATACAACAAGGAAAAACCACTTGCAAATCATCATTTTCAACGTGCGGATGATGATTTGCAAGCACTTTTGATTTCAAGACAAGTGGTTATTTTCCTTCCACTCACTGGGGGTCATGCCTGTGGAGGTCTTGAAGGAACGGAAGAAAGCAGATTCTGAGGAGAATCCTGAACGCATCCATACCTCTGTGATTTTCAGGTCGGGCTGCTGGCGCATCAGTTTTTTGGCATGCTCCACACGGTAGTTGCTCACGAACTGTGAGAATGAGATGCCTTTCTGACTGTTGATGCAGTTGGAGATGATGTTTCGGTTGGTGTTGAGCATGACTGCCACATCATTCAATTTCAGATTTTGGTTGAGATAGACTTGTTGCTGCTCCATCAACTCGATGATGCGAAGGATGAGGGAAGGGGAAGAATCATGAGAATCAGAAGATTCTGTATCTTCTGAGGGCTCATTATCATTGATGGATTCTGAAGGCTCAGAGAATTCTGAAATCTCAGATGTCACGGTGATGTCATGGATTCTTTTCTTTCTTCTCCACCACAATAGCCAAAAGACGCACAAGACCAAGACAGGCACAGGCAAGATGAGCCACATCAAATTGTTTGATTCTTTTGATGCTGCTGACGACCTGGTATACTGGCTAATAGGCAGGAGATAGACAGAGGACAAGGGAGAAAAATTGTCATTCACCAAATCGCCAAAAGGTTTGTTGTAGTTACAGCCACCGACGATCATCAGGTCACCCTCATCCGTTAAGGTCCACACAACGCCAGCCGCCGGCAACGGGTCGGTATAGTAGATCGTGAGTGGTGCCGGACGCTGGTCATACTTGATGCACAACACATAGAAACGATTGGCTTTATCACACCCTTTGACATATCCACGATGCGCCACCCTATCGGCGTAGAGGGGACCGGAAAAACAAATAGTGCCATACGGACCTGTAGTTGGCACGGGACAGAGGGTGGACAACAAAGTAAATGTGGTATCGCGTACCAACGCAAAAGCCACCTCACTATCTTCCCCCAAATCAGATACGTCAGAAGAATCTTTTCTTTCCCTCAAAACGAGCAGATGGGTGTAATCGTCCACTGCCTCGTTGCCGATGAAACCGAGATTGCTGCTATAATTGTAAAGGTAAAATAAGGGTTCCCACTTTTCCAGTAAGGGGACATGAAACGGCTCACCCTTCAGTCGGTCGACCACATCGGTGTTCAGATGAGCGCCGCGGGTACCGACATTCCCCATAATTAGGGCATTATCGGCAGCAGTGCGGAGAATGAAAGGACTGGCGCGACCGACGGAAGTTTTCTTGACAAAAGAGAATGTTCGGTCGCCGTCGAATATTTCTATTGCATCGTCGGCATACCAGTTGCCAGTAACCATCACCCTGCCGCTGTCTATCTCAATCCCGGAGGTTAACGCACGTTTCGTATCAAGGCAGCTGAACCCCCGGAACGTATGTGTCATGGGGTCATACTCCTCCACAGGGAAGGTCTGGCCGATACCCAGAGGTTTCTCATGACCTCCTCCCAATAGGACTTTTCCCGAACTGAGCACAACACTGACACCATTGTCGTGAGGATATACCGTCTCCATGAGATGCCATTCGCCATCCTTGTAGTATTCCGCCGTGGCAGTAGGAATGAAATGTGTGGTATGGCCGCCTACCACCGTCATTTCACCGTTGACACTGAAAATATTGTGCGCACTGCGAGGAATGTTCAAATCGGGCAGCCTTTTCACGGCAATCTTCACAAAGGGGCAGACTGTGCTGTCGGTACGTTCTTCGGCATGGGCAATATTCGCATACGACGACATCATAAGGATGCCATTCCATAGGAAGATTATCAAAAAGTATATCCTACTGATGCTGTTCATCGTTAATTAATTATCGCCCTTATAATATCAACATATTTCCTGCCTATTTATTGTGTTCCCGGCAGGACATTTCTCATGTCATCTGCGGCAAAATCAAGGTTGCTTTCTTTTCTTAACTTGGCTGGAGACAGCCTCACTGCCTCTCAAGATTTTTTCTTCCTTTTTAATTTTCTTGATATTCGCTTGATCTCACACATATGCTTGATCTCACACATGCCTGATGCAGATAGGTGGATAAATAATCAAATAAAAAAGGAGGAAAAAGAAGATATTAAAAGTTGAAAAAGTGCCAAGGCACTCACAAAAAGGATGAAAAAACCTTTGACGAATAAGCGTTCCCAGGCATTCTTTACCCTTTTTCCATTTTGCCATCTTTTCATTTCATCTTTCATCTTTCATCTTTCATTTTTCATCTTTTTACGTCATTTCCAGCCGAAGGCTGATCCTTATTCAGCACGCTTTGCGTGCTTGATAAAGAAGTCGGCTACGCCGAGAAATTGATTAAAAATTATTTTCAAAATTATTCAAAATTCAGCCTTGGCTGCAGAGAAGAGAAGAAAGAGAAGAAAATAAAAAAGGAGGAAAAAGAAGATAATAGGATTATAAATTCCCAATTTTTATCTATATTTGCACACAGAACTTCAAGTGTTTCAGATTCTCAAGATGTTGCAGATTCATTCTGCTTCTCACTCTCAAATAATTGCAGGACTTATTCTATTTCTCATTCACAAAAACAACCGATATGAAAAAAACGATTTTTCTGTTTGCCTTTCTGCTGTGCTGTGTGATGGCAGGTGCACAGAGCATGAAAGTGGTGCTCGACAAAAAAGGTGATGTGCTGGGCCGCTACGTACGCACGAATGCCACAACCTATACCGTCAGCGTACAGGATGACTATGACGTGCCAAAAGCCGGCAACCGTGTCGTCACTTTCCGTGCCGTCAATGGTGAGGGGATAGTCTATCGTCATCCCGACCGCAAGGGCAACATCAATGTGCGCAAGGGACCTTCTATAAAAAGTGCCGTGGTGGCAAAGATTACGGATCCAGGCGATTATCTTCCCGACCCTTATGACTGTCTGGGTAAAGTGAATGGCTGGTATAAGATCAGAATTGACGGAAAGATTGGCTATGTGCGTGGAGATCTTCTCTGCTGGGATGCCATTTGCACTTTTTAGACTTTAACAGCGCGAATGGTCGTTTCCCAAAGGGAACTTCCAATGGTGGACTGTAAGCCACTTTAAAGCTTCAAGAGATGGGGAAAACTGGTGTTGATTCAGTTTTCCTCTTCTTTATAGATATCAAAGGTGGCGGGCAGGTGGGAGAGCGTGATCTCCTGCTGCCGCTCTTTTTCTGAACTCAGCCGCAGATACCATGAGCCAGGCAATTGATACCACGCGATGCTGTCGGGCATGGAGGTCGCGGCAGAGAGATGAAGCGTCGCTTCCATATTGGGGAAGCCGCCGCCAGACTGTTCATCAAATTCGTTGGCCGCAGGATCCTCTTCTTTGTCGTATCCCTCGATGTAGCACTTGTAACTGACATCGCTGGGATACATCGTGCCGTCAGGCAGTTCGGTATAAGTCACATGATAGGTTCTGTTCCACTTGTCGATGCGGTAACCCGACATGGCATGGGCAAAGGTGAGGAGGATGGCCGACATACGTTCCCGCTTGTTGGTCTCGGTGCCTGAGATGCGGTATGCCGATCGGATGATGCAGCGTGCCGTGTCGATGACGATACGTCCGCGGTCATCATGACGGTTCTTTGACCGGAACACCAGTTCGAGTTCATTCTTGTTGGCGCTCTTGAACTCCCCGTTCTCACTGAACCGGTGGGAACGGATGAAACCGCCATCAAGTTCTTCCACAAAATCTTCATACAGCATACGGCGCAGGTTGGCCACATCTGTCAGTTGGGTGCTGTCGACGCTGACGATGTGCCCCTCAGTCTGGCTGAGACTGTAATGGTCGTGGTCAAGGCTCTTCATCTGCATCAGTCCTTTCGACTGGTAGGCATAATAGGAGTTACGGTCGATGCTTTGGGTCTGATAGTCATAACTGAGCACACGGGGCTTTGAGAAATACACCTTTTCTTTCGTCTTGACCACCTGCTTGAGTTTCTCCCTGATCCATTTGGGTTCGATGTTGCGAACCACCACCTCGGCGGTTTCCCGATAGCGCGGGGTGAGAAAGATGGTGTCGGGTAGGCTGGTCAGCACTTTGCGCTCATAGTTGAGGTGGGAGAAGGTGAGCCGTCTGAAGTTGAAATGGATGACCGCCTCACCCATGTCGTTGCTGATGGCGGAATGGAATACGCCGTTCTCCTTGGTATAGATGCTCGCTTGTGGGATGGGCTCATGGGTGTCCTTGTCGGCCACCACCACATGCCGTTGGGCATGGACGGAAAGCGCCATCAGCACTGCGAAAAGGAGAATCAGTGGTCTTGTCATCCTTTCTGGCCTTGGGTTCATCGGATGATTTGTTGTATGAATATTAGATTCATTTAAACCTTTCATAGGGCGGTAAAAATCAGTAAGTCATTATATTTGATTCTCAGAGAAATCGGCGGATGGCTTTGGACCAGAGGAGAGGGCAGAAGATGCGGATACGACAGTTCGGCGTATTCCCCATCCGATGGTCGCCACCGTGATGCTCACAAAGGGCATGAGGAGGTTGAAAAAGCAATAGGGCAGATAGGTCAGCGTAGCCACGCCAAGCACGGTGCTTTGCGTGAGGCCGCAGGTGTTCCAGGGTACCAGCACTGAAGTCACCGTACCGCCATCCTCACAACTGCGGCTGAGCAGTCGTGGCTCATATCCCATTTTGGCATACAGATCCTTGAACATCGAACTGGTCAGGATGATCGACAAGAACTGGTCGGCTGACGTCACATTCAAGAAGATGGCACTGCCCACCGATGAGGCCACCAGACTGGCCGTGCCCTTCACCAGACGTTGGAAATAGCGCATGATGTCATGAAGTTGGCCTGTGGCCGTCAGGGCGCCCGCAAAAACCTGTGCACTGATGATCAGCCAGATGGTGGGCATCATACCTGCCATGCCTCGGGTGGCCACCAACTTGTCAAGGTCCTCCACACCGGTGGAGAGGGCCGTGGAGTCATAACAGGTGCGGAAAGCACCTTCGTAAAGCACCAGCATTCCCTGCACACCACTCCCGCTGGCAATCTCCCTGATGCGGTCGGGCTGCACCACAACAGCCACGATGCCTGCCACCAAAGCGGCCAGGAAGAGCACCACCAGCGATGGCCATCGCCGCATGATCATGATGCCCATGGCCAGTGGGACCAAGAGCAGCCAAGGCGATATGACAAAGGTGTGGGAGAGACCGTTGACAAACAACTGCACATCACCATCACCCGACACGTTCATCACCATACCTGTGATAAAAAAGATGATGAGCGTGATCACAAAGGTGGGCACCGTGGTCTGCATCATATACTTGATATGGGTGAACAGGGGCGTGCCAACCACACTCGAGGCAAGTACCGTGGTGTCGGAAAGTGGTGACAGTTTGTCGCCGAAATAGGCTCCGCTGATGATGGCACCTGCTGTCCACCCGTCGGAGAAGCCCAACGCCTTGCCGATTCCAAGCAGCGCCACGCCGACGGTGGCGATGGTGGTCCATGAAGAGCCTATCAGCAGACTTACCAAGGCGCAGATGAGACATGTGCTCACCAGAAACCACTGTGGGGAAAGAATCTGCAAGCCATAGTAAATCATCGTCGGTACGATGCCCGACACCATCCATGTGCCGCTGATGGCACCGATCAGCAGCAGGATGATGATCGAGGGTGTGCAACTGGCCACCTTCTTCGTCATCTCTTTGTCAAGATTTTCCCACGACAAGCGTTTGTAGCACCAGCCTACAAGGACGCTCACGCCCGACGCTATGATCAGTGACACCTGACTTGCTCCGTCGAGGGTGGCGTTTCCAAAAACAGAGATGCAGCACACCAACAGGGCAATAAGCACGATAAAGGGGATAAAGGCTACCATAACATTTTGAGTGTAAAGATATTGGGCGCAAAGATAAAGATTTTTTGCGAAATATGCATATCTTCCACATGTAAAGAAATGAAAAACGCAAATATATTAAAAATTAAAAATTAAAAATGAAAGATGAAAAATTAAAATGAAAAGATGGCAAAATGTGAAAAAGACATTTTTAGAGATCTTTCTCACGCTATTTTTGCCAAAACAAGAGGGCTCTGGGTGCTATGCCAAGACAAGAGGGCTCGAGGTGCCGTATGTAGCTTCTGTCCCGTTTGTTGCGTTGGCAACGCAACATACAGAACTGCTAAAACTGCAAAAACTGCTGACGGGCGCTTGCGAGACCATTATCCAGCCCTCATCGATCATCCAGCCCTCATTTATCATCCGCCCCTCATCGATTATCTGCCCCTCATTTATCATCCGCCCTTCATTCATCATTCAGCCCCTCATTCATCATTACAATCATTTATACAATCATCTATGTAATCATCATTACAATCATTTATACAATCATCTATACAAGAAATAATAGCAAATGACATGGAAATGACAAGACTTGACCTGGTGAGGATATTCACCTGTGCGACCTACACCATCGGAAAACTCTATGCCGATGGAGATTATGTGTGTGACTGCATTGAGGACACAGACCGGGGACTGACGAACGACATGCCGCTGGAAGAGATCCAGCAACGGAAGGTGGCCCGACTGACCGCTATCCCTTCAGGGACCTATGCGGTGACGATGAATGTGCAGTCGCCGAAGTTTGCCCAATATGCCTATTACAAGAAATATTGTAAAGGGTATCTGCCACGGCTCATTGGAGTGCCAGGTTTTGAGGGTATCTTGATCCACTGCGGCTCCTCCGCTGCCAGTTCCGCCGGATGCCTGATCGTTGGCTACAACACCCACAAAGGCCGCGTGACAGACTCGCGGAAGGCATGGGAGAAACTGATGAGGCGGTATCTCATGCCCGCAAAGATGCTGGGGAAAAAGATCACTATCACGATCACCACCAAATACAAGACGACATGACAGAGATGATCACAGGAGTAACAACTGGAGTCAAGGAGATGTCTGTGGGCATCGTCCTGGTGGCCATCATCGTCCTGATGGCAATGACGGTAGACCTCGTCGCAGGACTTTACAAGGCGCATCTGCGTGGTGACGCCCGGAGGAGTGAGGCTCTCAAGCGAACGGGTTATAAGTTTCTGCTCTATGAGGGCACCATCCTCATCGCGGCTGGCATCGACATCCTCATCCACATCGCCAAGATTCCTTTGTGGTTTGGGTGGGATCTCATCTGCAATGTGCCGCTCGTCACCATCCTCATCGGCATCTTCTGGTGCGTGGTGGAGTTTCTGAGCGTGCGCGAGAAGGCCGATGAGAAAATCCACTCCGACATCAGCAAGGCAGAGCGGATGGCGGCACAGATACTGAAGATCGTGGAAGCGGTGAAGAGGGGAGAGCCGGTCAGCCAGGAGATGATGTCGGGGATCAGCGATGACCCTCCGTCGGACAAAGCGTGTGGGGAAACAAAAGCGCAGGGCCATAAGCAGCAGCGGACCAGCATGGTCGTCTCCGCACTGCTTTTCTCCCTCGTATGCTGTGTGGGGTGCTCCACGCGGAAAGACATCACACAGACGATGGTCGTCCACGACACGCTCACCATCCTCCGCTCCGACACGGTGAGGGTGGTAAAGACCGTGATGGTGCGTGACACCACACGGCATGAGGTGGAGCGGATTATCACCTTGAAAGCGTCGGGTGACACTTTGCGGATGGTCACCACCAATAACGTCATACGCTATATCGGGCGTTCCGATTCTACCGACAGTTTTCAGGCGGTGACTGATTCCCTACAACGGAAGGTCCACGCCGACAAGGACAGGAAGACCGTCAGGTCCAGACGGATGACGGACTGGCTGGGGTATCTTTTCGTGGCGGTCCTGTCGTTTGTCGTGGCGGTGCTCTTTCTCCTCAGGAAGAAACAATAAAAACTGGCGGAACCGCCATCATCATAGTGCAGCCGCTTTAGAGAAAAGAACTCGTTTCTCTAAAGCGGCTGCTGCTATTTTGTCTCTTGCGGCTGTTGCCGTGGCTCACGGATGTGGAGCCCGCACAACAACCATGAATGGACCTTTGTTAAGGAAGAGTAACCTTCTTGCCGTTGATGATGTAGGTGCCACGGGTAAGCGGACCGTTGTGGCGGATGCCGTTGAGGTCGTAGATTTCGGTGGCGTTGTCACTGTCGGTGATATGGCTGATGCCAGTATACTCAGACGCGTTCTTTGACTTGTCGGTCAACTGGAACTTGGCGATGAGCGGATAGTGGTCGCCCAGAGGTTTTCCGTCGCGCAAATAGCCTTTCTTGTCGATCTCGAAATCGAGAAGCATCAGGCCACGGCCATTATAGGGACTGATATAAAGGATGTTGTCGAGTGTCTCGGATTCGATAGCCTCGCTGCCCATGGCCGGGAAAATACCTTGGTTGCACGATTCCACCCACGCGTCCTGCACGATGGCTTTTCCAGTATCTTCGATGGCGTCGATGAAGACCGACTTGATGTCATCACGATGGTAGAAACTGTTCATGTCGCCGGCGACGACGATGGGACGCTCATCCAGGTTGTTGAGGATATGCTCGCGCAACTGTATCCATTGCGACTTGCGTGCCTCGCGGTCTTTGCCGTCGTTTCCTTTCGCCTCGTCACGGTCGGAACTAGCATCCATGTGCAGGTTGTAGACGACGATCTCGCTGCCGTCGGCCAGGGTCATCTCATGGCGACGGAAACCCTTGG
>JAEEGI010023900.1_pt1 | contig 11963 bp, 12 predicted proteins | sample 8958751 | NCBI WGS metagenome assembly JAEEGI01 (sample SAMN16246545, study PRJNA631951) | gut metagenome | biome: gut microbiome; feature: rumen; material: KS-attached | host: Bos | place: Iran: Karaj | collected 2018-10 | reverse complement strand
AACCCATTTCTGGAGTTCCCGGGTGGGCTTTTGGTCCAGCGGCTTCACCTCCTCCCCGGAGAGTTCCTGCACGGAAGGCAGACCCTCGCTCTCGGGCGTGTCGGAGATGAAAACCAGGGACACCACCAGGCCGATGATACCCGCCACGCCGGCCGCCAGGAAACCCCACTGCCAGCCCGCCGCCGCCACAATGAAGCCGGTCATAATCATAGAAACGGCCTTGCCCAGCTGCGGCGTGGAACTGAAGATGCTGTAACGCGTACCCCTTTGCCGCAGCGGGAACCAGCGGGAAAGGCTGATGGTTCCGGGCGGCGAGCCCATGGACTGCATCCAGCCGTTCACGCCCCACAGGACCGCAAAGAAGACGAACAGCAGCACGGACCCGAACCCCAGCGCCCCGTTCAGCAGCCCCGCCAGGCCCAGCAGCAGGTTCACCAGGGCCGATATGCCGATTCCCACCGCCATGAACCGGCGGATGTTGCAGTAATCGGCGATGAACCCGTTCAGGAACTTGCCCACCGCATACACGAAGTAGAAGGCCGACCCGATGATACCCAACTGCCCCGCCGTAAGGATGCCGCCGTCGATGAGCGGCTGTTTCACCACGCCCAGCGTCATCCGGCACACGTAATAGAGGGTATAGGCCACCGTCACGCCCCAGAAGGTGCGGGAACGGAGCCGCCTGTACGTACTCTCCACCTGCGCCGCAGGCACTTTCTGCGCCAGGGGCTTGCTGATACGGAAGTAGGAGTACAGGGACATAGGTCAGCAGTCGGATAAGAGGGCCGATAAAGGAGTGCCGGGCACATACACCCGCGCCTGCATCCCCGCCTCCCGTGCAGCCAGCACGTTGGCCTCGTTGTCGTCGATGAAGAGGATCTCCCCTGCCGGAAGCCCGATACCGGCTATGGTTGCCCGGTAGATAGCCTGCGAGGGTTTGAGCATGCGCATCTCGCTGGAAATGAACTGGCCCTTGAAGATAGTGGAAGGTTCTATGCCATTGTCCCGGAAGATACCGTTGATGATGCCCATGGCAATGGGGTTGTTGTTGGACAGCAGGTACAGCGGATACCGCGTGGCCAGTTCCTTCACCGTGGCCACCGTGTCCGGGGCCATCCCCGTGATAAGGGCGCCCATACAGCGGTCTACGTCGGCGGGCGTGCAGCCCGGGCGGGATTCGGCCAGCACCATGCGGCGGAAGTCGTCGGCGCTGATAAGGCCGCCTTCCATATCGCCGTAGATTCCCTTCTGGTGATAAGGGTCCAGCAGACTGGTGATCCGTTCATAGCCCAGGATTTCCTGGAACGCGTGGATGCATCGGCCCAGGTCCAGGCCGATGAGCACTCCTCCTATATCAAATACGATGGCTTTTATCATGATGGTGATGCAAAGTTACTGAAACAATCATTACCTTTACGAAGCTAAAACTAAACAAAATGAAAGCCCTTCTCGCCACACTGGGAACCTGGAAGTTCTGGAAGGAATTCTTTATCATGACGGTAGCCATGCTCATCGCCGCCGCTGCCGTGTATTATTTCCTGATGCCCAGCAATCTGGTCATTGGATCCATCACCGGTCTGTCCATGGTCATCTCGGGCGTTTTCGGCCTGTTCGGCATGAATGTAAAGGTATCCCTGGTGGTTACCATCATCAACGCCATCCTGCTGGTAATGGCCTGGCTGCTCATCGGCCACGAATTCGGCGCCAAAACCGTGTACACCGCCCTCATCCTGGGTCCCTTCATCGAATTTTGGGAAAAGGTACTGCCCGTAAGCCGCATCATGGAATCCGGCGACACCTCCGTGATGGGAGACCCCTGGTTCGACCTTCTGTGCTTTGTTCTCATCCTCAGCGCATCCCAGACCATCCTCTTCCACATCAACGCCTCCACCGGCGGCCTGGACATCCTGGCCAAGATTATCAACAAGTACCTGCACTTCGAGATCGGCACCTCCGTTTCCGTAGCCGGCGCCATCATCTGCTGCACGGCTTTCGCCATCAACCCCTTCCGGCTGGTGGTCATCGGCCTCATCGGCACCTGGATCAACGGCCTGGCCCTGGACTACTTCACCGCCGGCCTCAACCGCCGCAAACGCGTGTGCATCATCACCTCCCAACACGAACGCATCCGCAAATACATCATTGAAGACCTCCAGCGCGGCTGCTCCCTGTACAACGTAACAGGCGGCTACAACGGCCATCAGAATATCGAAATCCAGGCCCTCCTCACCAAGAACGAGTTCGCCGCCCTCATGGATTACATCAAGGCCAACGACATCCACGGCTTCATCACCGCCGGCAACGTAAGTGAAATTTACGGCGAATGGAACCCGAAAACCAACAAGAAAAAGAAAATTAGATAAGTTTTGCCAGTTTTGGCACGATATTAGAATAATGTGGTATCAGACATAAATATTGATACCTTACCATAATCCCCGCAGCCAATTGTGAAATTCGCTTGCGGGGAAATTCTTTACCCATAAAGCACTCGTGGGGGTGGGTGTACGTACACATTGAGATCCCCGCTCCCCTCTGCTCGTAGCGCAAGGTGCTGATTATCAAGCAAGTAAGAAAAATAACAAAGTACTTGAAAATGAGCTAGTTAAAGCATGAGCATTATTTACATATTACAGGGTGCCTATGCACTTCGGGCGGCGTAGACGCCCGTGTCTTCGTGAACGGGCCCGCGGACTGAAGGGGCGGGGAGCAAGCTTGCTTGGTCACCGGCACTTTAGGCCGTGGGAGGGACGAAGTGAGCGCTGGCGAACGAAGGGTTTTGACACCAATACTTCCCGGAGCGAATAATGCCACTGACGCTATTTCCGGCGCTTGGCGGTGGCGTGGATGAAGCGGTTCATCAGGGTTCGGAGGTCGTGAATATCGTCCAGGAGGTCGGGGACGGCGTCTTCGGTGAGGGCGTCGCGGTGGATGTCGGCGGGAAGGTCTCCTCGCTCATCGGCCTCAAAGTCCTTGAGCCAGAGGCCGGAGTCAAGGTACTCCTCCAGCTCATGGATGGCGTCCACGTCCTTCACAATTCCCTCCAGGGCCGGCAGGGCCTGAGAAACACGCTCTTGAAGCTCCCTATAAACCAGTCCCAGGCGGTCTACACGCTGAGGGGCTGGTTCCTCGCCGCAGATGGCGCAGTAATCGGCATAAACTTCGCGGACCACGTCGTCCCAATTCAAATACAAATCCCGGCGGGCGGCGGCGGAAATGCGGGCGTAGGCGTCGGAATCGGCCAAAATGTCCAGAATGGCCCTGGCGTAATTATCTTCCCCGGGGGCCGATATATAGCCGTTGACGCCGGGGGTGACGGTGGCGGCGGTGCGGGCGCCTTCGAGGAACAGCGTGGGCGTGCCCTGGCAGGCGGCCTCAATCTGCACCAGCGAATTAGCGTCGTATAGCGACGGGAACAGGAAAAGCTTGGCGCGGGAATAGAGGCGCTCCAGCATTGGCCTGTCCGTGAGACCGCACATAATGACCTCGTCCTGCAGGCCAAGCTCTTGGACAAGAGCCGATAGCTTATCCTCGTCCTGCCCCCGACCGGCGAAGAGCATACGGAAGTTCTTGAGGCCCAGCTCTTTGGCGCGAGCCAGTGCACGGAGGGTGAAGTCGATATTCTTTATGAAATTGATGCGGCCAACGAATAGAAAAACGGTGGCGTCGGCAGGGACGCCGTAGGTCTCGTTGACTATCCTTGCCGCCTCTACCGGGTCCTCAACGGGCCGATGGTCCGTTGCATTGAGACGCACCTTGCAGGGAGCGGTGAGGCCATAATCGGCCTCATAGAGGTCCTTGATGCCGGCGTTGACAGCCCAGCATTCGTCGCAGGCGTTGAAGACGCGCATTATGCCGCCCATCACAACGTTCAGGCCCATTTTGGTGCGCAGCGGCTTCTCAAAGTCCTGCTTGTACTGGCTGTGGAGCGTGGCCACCGCCGGAAGCTTGTGGAGCTTTGCGTAGAGGACCCCGGCCAGGCCCACCGAGAACGGCGAATGGATGTGCACAAGGTCAATGCCGCTGCTGAGGATTTGGGCTTCAAAGACCGGATCCAGCACCGGTGCCGGGAGGTCATAATCGTAGCCGATTATCGGCAAAGAATGGCAGCGTACCACCTTGTAGGGCCGTTTTTCGTCATCTTCCTTGCTGTAGCCGCGCGTCTCCGGGCAAAACACCACGACGTCGCAATACTTCGTGAGCCGGCGGGCGTAATTGTCCACCACCTTGATGACACCGTCCACCATCGGATACCAGGTGTCTATGAATAATCCTACTTTTTTCATAGCGGAGTGGAAGTATTGGTGTCAAAACCTGTAGCCGCCCGTGGCTTCATGAACGGGGCCCGGGAAAACTATTCCTGCGCCTGGCCGCCGGCGAGGTCAAGGATTTCGGAGGTGATCTTTTGCTGGCGGCCTTTGTTGTACTGGAGGGTGAGTTCCTGAAGAAGGTTTTCGGCGTTGTCCGTGGCGGTTTGCATGGCTACGGTGCGGGCGGCGTGCTCGGCGGCGGCGCTGTCCAGCAATGCGGCGTACAGCTTGAGCTTCATTACCTTGGGTTCCAGGATTTCCAGCAATTCCTTCCTGCCCGGTTCGATGATTACGTCCGGGGACAGGGACGGATCAAAAGAAGAGCCTTCCATAGTAGTGGACAGCAAATCTTCCACAACAGTTTCCTGACGGGCGGTGGAGACAAAGTGGTTGTACACCAGGAGCACGCGGTCAAAGTGGCCGTCCTGCTGCTCCTCCAGCAGTTTTTCCACCAAAGCTGCGGCCGGGGCGTATTCCGGATGGTCGGACAGGGCGGTAAAATCGGCTGGACTGGCAAAGCCGTCCTTGCGCATGGCATCGGCCATCTTACGGCCGATGGAATACACCACATCTCCCGCGTGCCGCACGCTACGCACCTTGGCGATGGCGTTGGCGTTAAACCCGCCGCACAGAGAGGAATTAGACGCGATGGCCACAATAGCCGTGGGCAGGGATGCCCGGTCGGAGCCGGGCATGACGGGTCCGTGCACCGTAGAGGCGCTATCCGTGCTCAGAGTACCGCCCACGGTGGCCAGCATGGCCTGGAGCTGGGCCTCGTAGGGGCGCATGGCTTCGATGGCTTTCTGCGCCTTGCGCAGTTTGGCCGAAGACACCAGTTTCATGGCCGAAGTGATCTTCAGCGTCCCCTTGACCGACGAAATGCGTCCCTTTATTTCCTTTAACGTGGGCATCTGCTACTGCATGGAAAGGATTACCGAAGCGGCCGTATCTATGAGGATCTTCTCAATTTCAGGCGTGAGTTTGCCCTCTTCCAGCGGTTGCAGCACATCCGCGGCGTGGGCGGCGCGCAGACGATCCAGGAAGGCATCCTGGAATGCGCGTACAGAAGTAATGGGAATGTCCCGCATAAGGGCGTGGGTTCCACAGTACAGAATGGCCACCTGTTCTCCCACAGGCATGGGGCTGTACTGCGGCTGGATGAGCAGCTGGTTGTTCTTCCGGCCCTTGTCCAGCGCCAGTTCCGTTACCTTGTCCATATCGGAGGAGAACTTGGAGAACGCCTCCAGTTCCGTCCACTGGGCCTGGTCTATCTTGAGGGTACCGGCCACCTTCTTCATGGATTTCACCTGCGCGCTGCCGCCTACACGGGATACCGAAATACCCACATTGATAGCCGGGCGCACACCCTGGTTGAACAGGGACTGCTCCAGGTAGATCTGGCCGTCGGTGATGGAAATCACGTTGGTAGGAATATAGGCCGATACATCCCCCGCCTGCGTCTCGATGATGGGCAGGGCCGTGAGGGAACCGCCCCCCTTCACCTTGTCCTTGAGGGCCGCGGGGAGATCATTCATGGCTGCCGCCACCTCCTGCTGGTCGATAATGCGCGCGGCGCGCTCCAGCAGACGGCTGTGCAGGTAGAAGATATCGCCGGGATACGCCTCACGGCCGGAAGGACGGCGCAGGATGAGGGAAACTTCGCGGTAAGCCACCGCCTGCTTGGAAAGGTCGTCGTAGACCACCAGGGCGTGCCGGCCCGTATCGCGGAAATACTCGCCGATGGCCGCCCCGGAGAACGGAGCGTAGTACTGCAGCGCGGCGGGATCGGCCGCCGTAGCCGCCACCACCACCGTATAATCCATGGCCCCGTGTTCCCGCAGCGTCTTCACGATGGACGCCACGGTAGAACCCTTCTGGCCGATGGCCACGTAGATGCAGAACACCGGCTTCCCGGCCTCGTACTCCTTGCGCTGGTTGATGATGGTATCGATGGCAATGGCCGTCTTACCCGTCTGGCGGTCGCCGATAATGAGTTCGCGCTGGCCGCGGCCGATGGGAATCATCGCGTCGATGGCCTTGAGCCCCGTCTGGAGCGGCTCCGACACCGGCTGGCGGTAGATGACGCCGGGAGCCTTTCGCTCCAGCGGCATATCCACCTTCTCCCCGTCCACCGGGCCCAGCCCGTCCAGGGGATTGCCCAGGGGATCCACCACGCGGCCCAGCAGCGCGTCACAAACGCCGATGGAGGCGATGCGGCCCGTCCGGCGCACCACCATCCCTTCCTTCAGCTGGTCCGTGGGGCCCATCAGGACGGCGCCCACATTGTCGGTCTCCAGGTTCATCACCACGCCCATCACGCCGTTGCCGCAGTCCAGCAGCTCACCGGCTTCGGCCTTGTCCAGGCCGTAGACGCGCACCACGCCGTCGCTCACCTGCAGGGCCTTGCCGATCTCCTCGAACTGGAGGTCGTTTTTCATATCCTTGAGCTGACCCAGCAGGATGTCGCTCACTTCCGAGGGTTTCAAAGAAGTTGCCATCAGATAATTCTTCTGTTTCGTTCAATAAACTGTTCGCCGAGACGCTCCAGCTGCCGTTTGACGCTGGCGTCCAGCAGGGCGTCGTCCAGGTCCAGGACAAACCCGCCCACAAGGGAAGGATCCACCTCCGCCTCAATGATTACGTCGTCGCCGGTCCTCTGCCGCACCAGGGCGCGGATGCGCTGCAGCAGGCGCTCGGAGGGCTCCCGCACCGTCACCAGGTGCGCCTTCCGGATGCCGACGCTGCGCCGGTACATTTTCACAAAGTCCCGCAGGATATCCTCCACCAGCTCCATCCGGCCGTTGCGGTTGAGGAGTGTCAGGAAGCGGCTCATCTCATTCGAGAACCGGCCTCCCAGAGCGGTCTGCAGGAGTTTTTTCTTGTCGAAGGACGATACCACATCCTCGGAAGCCGTCACCATCCGCCGGAGGTCGGGGACCCCGTAGAGGGCGCGCTCCAGGGCTTCGGCCTCGGAGCACACGATCTCCCCGCGCCCGGTTTCCCGGACGTATTTCACCAGGGCGGTGGCGTAGCGGCTGACGACGATGCTGCGGTTCACGAGCGGACGGTTTTTTCGGATGCCTCATCCACCAGACGGTCCAGGTAGGCGCGCTGGCTGCCTTCGTCGGAGAGTTCCTGCCGAAGGACTTTTTCGGCCACCTGCACGCTCAGGAGGGCCACTTCCTTGCGCACGTCGCGCAGGGCGCTCTCTTTCTCGGCCGCAATCTGGACCTTGGCGTCGGCGATGAGTTTCTCCGCCTCCGCCCGGGCCTCCGCTTTCGCATCGGCCACGATCCTGGCCTTCGTCTCGGTGGCTTCCTTGAGGATGGCGGCCTGTTCGCGGCGGGCCTGGTCCATCATCTCGGCCTGCTCCTTCTTCCACGAGGCCATCCTGGCGGAGATTTCATCGGCATCCTTGAGGGATTGGGAAATCTTGGCATTGCGCTCATCCACCATACCGGTGATGATCGGGAAACCGAACTTCGCCAGGAGGAAGAACACGATTCCGAAGATGACGACCATCCAGAAAAGAAGGCCGAAGTCAGGAGTAACGAGGCTCATAGACTACAGTACGATAGCCAGCAGGCAGACGATGATGGCGAAAAGGGCGGCGCCTTCCACCATACCGGCGGCGATGATCATCGCGGAGCGGAGGTTGCCCGCGCTTTCCGGCTGCCGTGCAATGGATTCCATCGTGGATTTGCCGATTTTGCCGATGCCGATGGCACCCGCCAGGGCGGCGATGGCCGCACCGATGGCGGCGCCCACCTTGCCGAGGGCAGCGCCCGCGGCGGCTTGGAGTAACATAGCTGAAAGAATCATAGTATCAGGTGTTTAATGTTGTTGTCTTGCAAGGCCGATATAGATGCTGGAGAGCATCGTAAAAACGTAGGCCTGGATAAAGGCCACCAGGCATTCCAGCGCGTCCAGGAACACGCCGAAAAGGACGCTCACCACCGTCATTCCCCCGCTCAGGAGCGGGCCGTACTTGGCCATGATGAAGATGATGCACACCATGCTCAGAATCATAATGTGCCCCGCCAGCATATTGGCGAAAAGACGGATGGTGAGGGACACCGGTTTCATCAGGGCGCTGAACACCTCGATGACCGGCATAATGGGTTTGAGGAAGCCCGGAACGTCGGGCGCGAAAATCTCTTTGTAATAGTGTTTGGTTCCCGTGAAGTTCACCGTGAAGAAGGTGCACAGGGCGAGGACCAGGGTGATGGCGATGTTGCCGGTGAGGTTGGCCCCGCCGGGGAAGAAGGGAAGGATGCCCAGGAAGTTGTTCAGCAGGATCCACAGGAAGGCCATGCAGAGGTAGGGCGAATAACGGCGGAAATCTTTCTCGCCGATGTTCTCCCGCGCCATATTGTGGATCATCATCACCAGCGGCTCCATCGCCGCGGCAAGGCCCGTGGGCGCCTCCTCCAGCGCATCGTGCTTCCGGTACCAGCGGGCGGTGACAAGGATGATGACCAGGAGCAGCAGGGAACTCATCATCAGCGACAGGACGTTCTTGGTGATGGAAAGATCGATGGGCCGCTTCCCGGTTTGCGCATTGATAAGCTTGCCGTTTTCGTTGAACGTATAGCCGTTCTCCGCCGCATGATGCACAGAAAACACCTTCACGCCGTTATCGATCACAATGCACGGCAGCGGAATGGCGATAGGTTTTCCCTTCCATTCGGTGATATGCCACTCGTATTCGTCGCCGATATGGCCGAAAATAATCTCAGGGACGTTGATTTCCTCGTCCTGCGAAGGGATGTCCCCCTCCGTCGCTGAAAAGAAGGCCGATGCTCCCTCGGGGGACACGCCTTCTTCGGACGGCGTAAACCCTCCGGTGAACAACATCGATATGAGGATCGATAAAATCATACCTCAACGCAGACGGTGACGGTGTTGTCTTTCACTTCGGCGAAGCCCTCGCGGACGTGGAGACGCTTTTCGGCGCCGTCTTCCACGTAGCGGACATCCCCTTCCTCGAGGGCCGTCAGGAGGGCGGCGTGGCCGGGCAGGACGGTGAACGGCGCCTGGAGGCCCGGGAGGGTGACCAGGCTCGCATCGGCCTTTACCAATGTGCCTTCGGGAGAGAGGATATGAAGGGCGATCGTCATTTGGCCGCTGCCAGGATGGCCTCACCCTTGGCGATGGCGTCCTCGATGGTGCCCACGTTCAGGAAGGCCTGTTCCGGGAGGTAATCCACCTCGCCGTCCAGAATCATATTGAAGCCCTTGATGGTGTCCTCGATGGAGACCATCACGCCCTTCACGCCCGTGAACTGTTCGGCCACGAAGAAGGGCTGCGACAGGAAACGCTGCACGCGGCGGGCGCGGTTCACGGTGGTCTTGTCCTCGTCGGAGAGTTCGTCCATGCCCAGGATGGCAATGATGTCCTGCAGTTCCTGGTTGCGCTGGAGAATCTGCTTCACGCGCTGGGCGGTGTCGTAATGGGCCTGGCCCACGATATTCGGGTCCAGGATGCGGGAAGTGGATTCCAGCGGGTCCACGGCCGGGTAAATGCCCAGGGCCGTGATCTTACGGCTTAGCACCGTGGTGGCGTCCAGGTGGGTGAAGGTGGTGGCGGGAGCGGGGTCCGTGAGGTCATCGGCCGGTACATATACTGCCTGTACGGAGGTGATGGAGCCGTTCTTGGTGGAGGTGATGCGCTCCTGCATCTTACCCATTTCCGTGGCCAGGGTGGGCTGATAACCCACGGCGGAAGGCATTCGGCCAAGGAGGGCCGATACCTCAGAGCCGGCCTGGGTGAAACGGAAGATGTTGTCGATGAAAAGGAGGATGTCCTTGGGGCCGCTTCCGGTGGTGCTGTCACGGAAGCTTTCCGCAAGGGTGAGGCCGCTCAGGGCCACGCTGGCACGGGCTCCCGGGGGTTCGTTCATCTGGCCGAATACCATGGACACCTGGCTCTTTTCAAGCTCTTCCTTGTCTACCAGGGAAAGGTCCCACCTGCCCTCTTCCATTGCCTTGTTGAAGGCCTCGCCATAGCGGATGACGTTGGACTCTATCATCTCACGGAGGAGGTCGTTACCCTCACGGGTGCGCTCTCCCACGCCGGCGAACACGGAAAAGCCGTTGTGGGCCTTTGCAATGTTGTTTATGAGTTCCTTGATAAGGACGGTCTTACCCACGCCCGCACCTCCGAAGAGGCCTATCTTACCGCCTTTGAGGTACGGTTCCAGAAGGTCTATGACCTTGATGCCGGTAAAAAGGATTTCCTGGCTGGTGGTGAGGTCCTCGAACTTTGGGGGATCCCTGTGGATGGGAAGGGCGCCTTCACGGCCGAGCTCTTCCATGCCGTCTATGGTGTCTCCGGTAACGTTCATCACGCGGCCGCGAATCTGGGCGCCAACGGGCATGGTGATGGGCTGCTCCGTGTTCTCCACCTCCAGGCCGCGCCTGAGGCCGTCCGTGGAGTCCATGGCAACGCAGCGCACGGTGTCTTCACCAATGTGCTGCTGCACCTCAAGGATGAGTTCCTTGCCATCCGGACGCTGCACTCTGAGGGCATCGTCAATTCTGGGAAGCTGGGTTTCGGCGCTTCTGGCCGTTATGTCGAAATGCACATCAACTACAGGTCCAACAACCTGAGCAATGCGCCCTTTTACTATGGGCATAGGCTTTAGCTTTGTGTAACTACAAATATAACAATAAAACTGAAATTTCATCCACGGATTTGGCGTTTTTGGTGGACAAGTTGGTGTTTTGGCAGGTTTATCCACGGAAATGCGGGGTTTTGGTGGACAAGTGCCGATTTTCCGGGGTTTGTCCACGGAATTGGCGTTTTTGGTGGACGGAAGTGGAATTTTTCGTAATTTTGTAATGCTATGACAGCACTAATTACTGGTGGAGGGTCCGGGATTGGACTGGAGTATGCACGGCAGCTTGCCGCGCTGGGGTACAACCTGGCGCTGGTGAGTAACCGTGAAGAGGAGCTGAAGGCTGCTGCCGCCGAACTATGCAGCACCTATAATGTTGCTGTAGCTACGCTCAATGCAAATCTTGCAGAGCACAACGCAGCCAAAACAGTCTATGACTGGTGTGACGGCAATGGCCTTGAGCCGGAAATTCTCATAAATAACGCCGGAATATTCTTCATGGAGTATCTGGGCCAGGGCAATCTGGACAAGGCCTCTGCCATGCTGGCCCTCCATATTGAGACAACTACACAGCTCTGCGTGCTGTTTGGCTCCAGGATGAAGGCGGCCGGGCATGGACATATCCTTAACATGGGCTCCATGACAGCCTGGCTTCCAGCCCCCGGAATTGCCGTTTATTCTGCATCCAAGGCATATCTTGCCAGCTTTGGCAAGGGGCTCTCCTATGAACTCAAGCCATATGGCGTCACTGTTACCACCGTGTGCCCCGCGGCAATAGACACGGGGCTGTATCCGCTTGGAGACAGCATGCGAAGGACCCTTAAGCGCCTTGGCATAATAAAGAGTCCGGAGTGGCTGGTGAAGAGGGCAATCAGAGGCATGTTCCGCGGGCGGCGCATAATGCGTCCGGGACCGCTCAACAGGCTTGTCCCGGCCCTGGTAGCATGCCTCCCGGCGCGTCTTATAGACCGCCTGGGGCTCAAATGGATTGCAGGAGCTACTCTGTAAGGTACTTGAAGAAGGTGTCTATTTCCTTC
>JAEEGI010023897.1_pt1 | contig 11964 bp, 6 predicted proteins | sample 8958751 | NCBI WGS metagenome assembly JAEEGI01 (sample SAMN16246545, study PRJNA631951) | gut metagenome | biome: gut microbiome; feature: rumen; material: KS-attached | host: Bos | place: Iran: Karaj | collected 2018-10 | reverse complement strand
TTTTTTTTGTATATTTGCACTCGATACATCTTCATGATGCTAATCAATTACTAAGTGATATGTACTAAATTAATTTATTAACAATTTTATTCTTACTATTATGAAAAAGATTATAATGACAGGTTTTGCAGCCATTGCATTTCTCATTGCATTCACGGGCTGCTCAAAGAATGATCTTTATGATCAAGGTGCTGTCGACGAGCGGAACAGACAAGAGCAAGAGAAGAAAGATCAGCAGAAGGAATTAACTGTAAACGAAAAGTATGCCGCCGCTTTCGAGAAAGCATTTGGCAAGGTAGGTCCTAATGTAGATTGGGGTTTCAGCAGCAAGAGTTCCAGTACGCGTTCGTTTACACGTGCAGTAGGCACTTACGCTCAGTATAAAGGTAACATGCAGCCTACTGGCATTACTTTCCCATCAGATTGCCCTGCCAGCAATTTCTTGACAGAAGCCCAAATTCCTACAACTGCTAGCGCAATGCCAGACCGCCAAGTAGGGCCAGGTTCTTTTGTTATAGACGAGAACACAGCACAAGTTGATGTGTATAATGGCACCAACTGCTTTATTTATGTAAAAGGTTATGTTGACATGTCCAACAAAAAATTTACGTCAGAGGGTCAGAAAATCTATCTGACTGAAGGGTCGACCTTGAAATTAAGCGCAACAGCTGCCCAAGATTTGAAGGCTAAGATTTATATTGCAGCAAATGCCGTACTTGAAACCACAGGCCACCTCTTGATAGATGCCGGATCAGAGGTGTACAATCATGGAACCATCAAAGCTGAATCTTTTGAACTAACGGCATCCAGCATCATCTATAATGTAGGAAAATTGGAAACAACAGGAAAAACAGCAGGGACAGGAAGAGTGATTGTCAATGCCAATGACAGAATAGTCAACGATGGCACCATTGATTGTGCAGAAGTTATTATACGCGCCGCTGCTGTGCAGAACAATGCCGAGTGGACTGTTAAAGGCACTACAACAATTGAATCCAACAACTCAGGCTGGGTAAACAACGGACATTGGACGACTTACGATTATGCTTATATTGCTGGAAGTTGGAACGTGATCAACAATTGCTTCCTTGAAGTGGAAAATGATTTCGAAATGAACATTTCATCAGTTCAAGGAGCATTTAAGATTGATGGCGGCGGCGGTGTATTGACCAAGAATTTCTATGGAGGTAGGGATTCAAGTACAGGTGCCGTATCAGGCCCATTTGTTATCGTGATGGGGCCGAAAGCTGTATTCAAAGTTACGGAAACAGCTCAACTTGAGTCTAGCCGTGACGATGACAACGGATTTGGTATCTTTGGTCCCACTGAAGGCACTGAAAGCGAATATGCCGTATTCCAAGCTAAGAATATTGTCAGAGACCCCTATCTTCAAAGTATCAATAGTCATGGTGCTGTAGCCTATGGCGGCCACTTGTATGTTTCTGCAGAGACACATTTTGCACAGGGATATGACAGCGATGGCACCGGTACTTACGACCCCAGGGCGTTTATTATTGCGAAATCTGGCTTCAGCATAGATAATAATATCTATGGAGCAGGCTTCAAGTTTGGCAAGCCCAGCATCAACATTCCTCAGACACCATGTAGCCCAGGCTTCCAGGGTGGTAATCCGCTCTACCGCGTGATTGCTGAGGACCTGTCGGCAGCTGAAGCCGGTGACTTCGACTTCAACGATGTTGTCTTCGACATCGTGAAGGCAGAAGGTAGCAAGACTACTCTGAAACTGATCTGTGCCGGTGGTGTGCTTCCGCTGAGAGTGAGAGGTGCCGAAGGAACTGGTGATGCGGGCAGAGAGGTACATGAGGTATTCGGAGATACAACTCCCGAACTCGAAAACCATCCGATGTATAACACTGGTAAAGGTCCTAATGTTGATCCTGTTATATTTGAAGTCGCTGGCACGTACAAGACTCCTGAGCAGATTAAGAATATCATTATCGAGGTCTATAAGAACGGTGTATGGATGCCTCTTAACGCTGAAAGAGGTAAGGCTGCATGTAAGATTCTGGTTGACGACACATTCACTCCTGTACCCGAGAGAAAGAACATCGCTGACGAGAATGGTAATTTCACCGACTACGTACAAGGCAAGTTCGTCGATGACTTCTGGTGGAAGTAATGGCTTCATCGCTGAAAACATTAAAGGCTCGCTCTTACAAGCGGGCCTTTTTTAGTTTTTTTGTGATGGTCAGTATTCTGGATTATCCAACGGACTGCTCGCTGGGTGCCCATGTGCCTTTGAGGATTTCATCAACCAGACTACCGCAGTAGATTGTGAAGAACATAGATCCTGTGCCTACATGTAGTGAGACGTACGACTGGTAAGAGAGGGTCTTGATCTGATTGGTTCCCCATGTGTTGCGCACACTCTCGAGGTTGCAGTAGGGCACCACCTCGTCGCCCGTGGAGTGGAAGAAGGTGAATCCGCTTCCTGGCTGGAAGTTATCGGCTGTCAGCGCGTTCTTAGCCAGCGACTTCTCCAGAGCCTTCAGTTTTGCCTCGGGCACGTCGCCTGTGATGGTACCGTCGGTGAAGTAGGCAATCACACCAGGCTTGAGGCACTGGTCGACGTTGCAGAAGTTGTAGCCCTTGCCGTTCTCGAGTTCAAAGTCGCGCTTCTTGCCTTTGTCATCAACGGAATTATTCTTGGTGTAGGGCTGGAAGCCATCGTCCGTCATAGCCTTCATGATGAAACCGCCGTCATCACCATGATCGTAAGAGTGCTTGAGCAGAGCGGCCTGAATATTGTCGGTGGTCATCTGCTTGCCCTTAATCATATCGAAGATACCAGTATCGTAGAACTTATCGGTGACGAAGTCCTGATAGATGCAACCTGCGGCCTGCATCTCAGGGTCGGTATCGATGGCGCCCTTGAGCAGCATGGCAGGAGCCACGGGCATGTAGAGTTTATCCATCGTGATGTAGCGCTTCAGCGTGGCCAGCGGATCGTAAGGACCATCACCGCATACGGCACCCTTCAGTCGGAGTGAGTTCTCGCCATGCTGCTGGCAGTAACGCAACACACCTGCTGCGACGGCACCACCCTGTGAATAGCCGATGGCTGTTGCCGACCAGTTGTCGCCCATCTTCGTCTGCTCTTTCTCAAACCAGGCGAGACCTGCCTTGACTCCTGTTACCACCTGCTCGGCAGTCAGTTCGCGGTTGCAATAAGGATGGGGAGAGGACTTGGTGGAGCCATAACCCTCGTAGTCGGGAACGATCACCAGAGCATTCTGGCTCAATATGCTTGAAAACAGCGCGAGCATATTGATCTCACCCAAATTCTCCAGATTGCTGAAGTTGGTGGGGCGCTGATCGTCGCTGGTAATGGTGCTGTGGCAGCCAATAATCAGTTGGCTGGGTGTGCAGACAGACATGAAACGATAGGGGCATACAATCAGTTCGGAGAGTTCTTTCTGCGAACCGTCAGCGGTCTTGCAGAGATAGTTTAGCGTGAACCATTTGTAGGCGTACCAGATACTCGAGCCGTCGTCTCCAGACTCGCCCGTCGACAGGGCATTGGCCTCGGCTTCCGAGATAGATGTGATGCTTACGTCTTCGGGGCGGAGTTCATTGGCATTACCACGTGAGAGTGCTCTCTGGCTAACGCTGGTGCGTACATAGCCTGATGCCGTTACATGAACATCTGATACGGAGTAACCGGCGACGGCAGGGGATATCTGTGGAATGGAATCGATCGTGTTGAGATCATCTGAACATGCGGTGAAACTGAACGAAACTACGATACTGCAAAGTATCAAAACTGCTGAAATTTTACTTGTCTTCATAAATCTATTTTTTTGTGTTATTAAATATTTCTGATGCAAAATTACAACAGGAATCGGCATCAAACCAAACTATTTGCCGTATATCTTCAGAAATAGAATGGACAGAATAAGGAATTTGCGACAAAATCCAAGCGAAGGCTTGAAATTCTGTCGCAAAGTTCACTAAGAAACAGGCAAAGAGCGCCCGTTACTATCCGGTTTCGATGATCTTGCTATTTCTCAATCAGGCATACGGCGTAGGCAGAGATGCCTTCCTCGCGTCCTGTAAAGCCGAGTTTCTCGGTGGTCGTGGCCTTGATGGAGATATCGTCCTCATCGCAACCGCAGATTTGAGCCATACAGGCCTTCATCGCAGGGATATGGGGATTCATCTTCGGGCGCTCGGCACAGATGGTGGCGTCGATATTCACCAGCCGGTAGCCCTTCGTGGCAATGAGGGCGATGGTGTCGCGCAGGATAATCTTGCTGTCCATGCCGTCGGTCTCGGCAGAGGTATCTGGGAAATGATAGCCTATGTCGCGCATGTTCGCTGCACCCAACAGGGCATCGCAGACGGCATGCAGCAGCACGTCGGCATCACTATGACCCAAGAGGCCCTTACTGTGTTCAATCTTGATGCCGCCCATCCAGAGGTCGCGGCCTTCTACTAACTGATGGACATCGAAGCCCATGCCTACTCGAATGCTCATTTTTTCTTTGTTTATAGTTTAATGTTTATAGTTTATAGTTGATTACTTCTATAGAATTCAGATAATACACAAGGGCTTGCCAGGTTATCATCTATAAACTATAAACTATCAACTATAAACAATATCATTATCTCCTAAACAGATCCTTAATACCGTCCATGTCGAAGGCGAGGGTGAAACGGAGGGTCTGGTCGAGAGGATTGCTCTTCGCTGTGGAAATGACGTAACCCACATCGAGGGAGAAGACACTCATGCGGAAGCCACCGCCGACTGTGAAGTACTTCATGTTGCCCTTCGACTCCGACTGATGGTGATAGCCTGCACGGAGGGAGAACTGGTCGTGATACACATATTCGGCACCGAGGCTCCAGGTAATCTCCTCAAGTTCCTCCTTGAAGCCGTCGGGAGCATCGCCAAAACTCTTGAACATACCGCTGATACTGCTCACGTCGCTGTACTCCCGACGCACGCGGTCCTGATAGTCGCTGTTCGACTCGCCCTCCTCCTGACGGGGCACCGTGGGCACCATCAACTTGTTGGCATCGGCAGAGATGGAGAAGCGGTTGTACTCGTCGACAGGCACCATCAGCGAGGCACCCAGACGGAGGTTGGCAGGCAGGAACTGGGCTTCGTCGTCACCATAGAAGGAGATCTTAGAGCCGATGTTCGACATGTTCAGACCCAAGCCCAACTGACACTCCCGACTGCCGAGCATAATGTAATTGTTATAGTACATCGCCAGGTCGGCAGCGAAGGCAGAGGCAGGTTTGGAGTCCTCGCTGTAGTCATAGCGCAGGTCGCTGTGTATCCATCGGATGGCGGCAGCCAGGGAGAACTTCTCACTAAGCATCATCGAATAGGCCACGTCGAGCGACATCTCGTAGGGCTTCACGCTCATGCCATCGTCGGCAAACACCTCACCGAGGGAGAAATAGCGCAGCGAGCCGGAGATAGAGGAGTAGTCGCCTATGCGATAATAGCCTGCCACATAGGCCAGGTCGATGTCATTGACGAGTTGCCGCAGCCACGGGGTGTAGTTCAGGGCGATGCCTGAGCGGCTGATGCAGAAGGGGTACTTGGCGGGGTTCCAGTACTGGGAGTTCACGTCGGGGTCGGTAGCCACGCCGATGTCACCCATAGAGGCACCGCGGGCATCAGGGGCGATGGTCTGCGAAATGACAGCATGTTCCACGGGATTGAACATCTGGACCTTGTCTTCGTCTTGGGCAAAAAGAGGTGAGAGGAAAGAGGAAAGAGGAAAGAGGAAAGCGAATACCATCATGAACAGTTTCAGCGGTCGGAGTAATCTCCTTCCACTTTTCACTTTCCACCTTCCACTATTAAATTGTTTCATATTCATATATCTTCCTTAATCTACTTTTATCTTCATAATCTTCCTTAACTTCTACTTCACGCCCTATAATAACGTTTCCTGCCACCTATTTATTGTTTGAGTACTATCAATTTAACGGTTTTCGAAGTTCCGCCCACGGTAAACCGGCAGAGGTAGACCCCCGTGCGCAGCAGGGAACCGCCACTGAGGCAGAGGTTCCAGTTGAGCGCATAGGCACCGTTCGTAGCGACCCCCTTCAACTCCCGTTTGTAGAGTTGACGCCCGGAGAGGTCGAACACCTCCATCAGTATGTCCATATCCATACCCGTCATGCTCTGGGTGATGATGAACGTGGCCTGGTCCCAGACGGGGTTCTTCGTACAGATGACATTCACATTGCCCGAGGAGGCATCGTCATCGACCTGGAACGAGAGGCGGGAGACAGACGAATTGTTCAGCACGTCCCAGGCCCTGAACTGCAGGTTATGAGTGCCTTTCGACAGTTCGGGTATGCTAAAGGCGACATTGCCGCTGCGATAGTCGCCGAAGTCGAAAGTGAAGTAATCGTTGAGGTTATAGGTCTGCGCCAGTTCGCCGTCGATCACGAGTTCGAGGTCGTGGCCGATGCTGCTGCCCGAGGCATTGATGCCACTCTCGTCGTAGAGTTCTGCGAAGAAATAAGGTGTGGCGTTGACCTTGTCGCCATTGGAGAACGAACGACTGTTGAGGTAACAGAAGATAGAGGGTCCGATGGAGTCATTGGCAGCCGTCTCACTATCGGAGAGGACGAAACCGTCCGTCTGCCCGTGAGCCGTCTCCGTGTTGTCATTGCTGACGGCATAGAGTGTCATCAGTCCGCTGCCGTCCGCATAACTGATATCCTTGGGTACGGCGAAGGTAAACCGGAACACGCCCTGCCTCACGCTGTCGGAGCCCTGGTAGAGGGTCTTCGTGCGGTCTTGATAGACAAAAGGCGTCTCAGCCCCTTGCGACGAGGTGTCGTTGAGTTTGCAGACGATGGTCTCCTCGGCATCGCGGACAGTTGCCGTCACGACACCCTGAAAATCGTCTGCCGCCTTTTTCCCCCGTACGACATGGCCTGTGACCGTAGCGATGGAACCGGCACCGAGGGTGACAGCAGCGCCCGCAGGCTGGCCGTTGATGCTGTCGATGACGACCTGAGCCTGGGGGCAGGCTAACCGAAGGGCCGGATCACCCAGGAGCGAATATTGCAGTTTGTTGGGCGATGTGTCACGACCGGTGCTGACGAGGTCGCACTTCGCCTGTCTGGCCGCCTCGCCGATGGTGTAGCCAGGACTGAACACATACTTGGTGAAGGCGAGGTTCATCGCCTCGTTGTAGTTGGCATAGACCGTACGGGTGGTGCCGAAGAAGGCCACGCCCCCACCCCTTTGACTGAGCATGACGGTCTCGCCGATATTGTCTTCCTGTCCGTCGAAGGGCATGATATCGCAGGAGGCGGTAAGCCACAACGGCAGCCGGTTGGTGGTAGAGGTCTCGAAATCGGCCAGTTTCATCACCAGTTCGTGGGAGAAGGCATAAGGCGCACCATGACCATTATAGTTCATGAACAGCGCCCCGTCAGCCATCTGCTGCTTGATCTGACGGGTCACCTCCGGATAGGAATAGCCCGTGGCAGAAGAGGTGCGCTGGTAGGCATCCCAGTAGATCTTCTTCACCTGATAGCCTGGGTAGTTGTCCTCCACGAGGGTAGCCACCCGGTCGGCGGTCGACATGTGGGTGTTGCTGTTGCCGTCGTCACCCATCACGCAGATCACGTTCTGCCAGGGACCGGCATACTCGTTGGCAGCATAACTGAGGGTCTTGTCGACGAGCACCTTGGCCTGTTCCTGCGTCCGGGCAGGATAGCGGCCTACTGCCACGTCAGGCTTGCCCTTATACGACGTTTTGTCTTGGATCACCTCCTCATCGTCGAGCAGACAGAAGAAGTCGTCGCTGACGTAGCAGTTCACGTGACTGAATGAGTTCTCGCTCTCGAAACAGAGCAGGAAGTCGTCCGGATCTTCCTCGTCCCAGTCGTCACACAGCATCCGGTTGTCCCAGGCGCCGTCGCCAAAGAGCAGCAGATAGCGCGGCAGGTCCTCGTCGGAGTCGGCACGGTCGTAGAGCATCTTCATATACCGTCGGTAGGCGGTGGCATCGGGGGTGCCGCTGGAGTACTCGTTGAAGAGTTCGTCGGCAGGTACGATCCTGACCCTCATGCCGTCCTGCTCCTCGTGCCAGGCCTTGATGCGCTCTGCCTCTGTCAGCACCTGCTGGTTGGTGGGGATGATGATGACCATATCCACAGCCTCATCGGCGTGATGGTCCTGATTCATGATGAGGTAATGGAAGTCGGGCACGGGCAGGTCCGAGGCCTGCAGGTCTGTCATGACCTTGGGGCTATCGAGTGTCAGCGAGAGATAGTCGAGCCGCAGGTTCGCCCCAGAGGTCTGGGTGATGGTGACGGTGTTCTCCCCCGCCTTCAGGTTCGTCAGCGGATAGTTGGTGACGTTCTCTTCGGCCTCCGTGTAACTGTCGAGGGATACATGTCGCGAGACGGTGCCGACGACGGAGTCGTTGACGGCGATGGTGGCGTCGATGCTGCCGTCGTAGGTCAGCGCAACCGTCAGGGTGCCGGTCTCGCCATTGGCATGGAGGGTATAGTCACGCGGACTGTCGATCGTGAAGAGCCTTTTGTCGAAGAGGTTACGCCCACCGTGATACCAGGCATAGTCGTCTACCTCATACAGGTCGTGATAGTCATTGGCTGTGGGGTAATGGGCTGCCGTGAAGTCCTCCTGGCTGATGGAGAGCGGCTCCTCGTCGCCTTCCGTCAGGAAATAACTGCCATATTCAGAATAGGGGTTCCGGGTACGGACGGTGGTGGTGGGCGACTCCCAGTTCACAGGCCCTACGGCATAGAACAGCCGGCGCCCGTCGACGACGCAGGTAGGCACCTCCTGCAGGTCGTCCGTCGCTGCCAGATAGTCACCCGTCAGCCTCTCGGGCTGCAGCGCCCCGCCGTAGCCATACAGCCTCACCTTCGAGGGGTCAGAGAAGCCTGCCTTCTTGATCAGGGCGTCCGTCAACTGATAGAAGCCCGTCTCGGCGACGCTGATCTTCGCCCACGTTCCTGTCTGCAGGATGCTGTGGTCGGCATAGCGCTCTCCGTCCGTGCCGGCGGCACGCGTCCTGGCAATGCCTGTGGCGGTCACATTCAACTTGAACGACACCAGTTTCTGGTATCTCCCGTCGCGGAACACCAAGGGTACCAGCGACACCTCGAGCACGCCCTGCTTCCGCACCACGCCCACCCCCTGCCTCACCTCAGGCAAGGCAGGCAGAGGCTGGCCGCTGATCTGCTGGTAGCGGCGGATGTCTTCTGCCGACATATCTATAAATAGAGGATACTCGATGCTGACGTGCCAGACGGAGTCGGCATAATGGCTGCCCAACTGCTTCTGATACGTATAGACGGGCAACAGCGAGTCGATCCTGACCTGCTGTGGCGTCAAGTTCACGTACTCCTGCGCCTTTGTGCAAAGACAAAGGAACAGAAGAACGCATGTCATCATCATTCTCCAAGCGCTTCTCACGTTCTGTCGAAACTCTTTAGGATAATAACGTTCTTCTGCCCCTTTTATTGTGTCAGCCGACCATATTCCGCCAAGCCTTTCTTCAGAAAGCGGATATACTCGCTGATATCTTCGTCGTAGGCACGGCTGCCGGCAAGGGGTTTGCCGGTGGCGGGATCCAGCATCACGTAGAAGGGCTGGGCGTTGGCGCCGAACTTATGGCTCTGCAGATAACTCCACTTGGCGCCCACCGTGCGCAGCGTCTTGGCTTCGCTATTACCGTCACCGGCCACTTCGAAGGGCTCTGCCAGCGGCGTCTTGTCGTCGACATAGAGGGAGATGAGCACAAAGTCTTTCGTCAGCATATCGGCCACCTGGGCATCAGTCCATACGGCGGCCTCCATCTTACGGCAGTTCACGCAGCCGAAGCCGGTGAAGTCGATGAGCACGGGCTTGCCCTCAGCACGGGCGGCAGCCATGCCCTGGTCATAGTCCGTATAACGGGCTTCCACCACCTTGGTGTTCAGGTTGAAGTCCTGCGTGCTCATGGGCGGTGCAAAGGCGCTGACAGCCTTACAGGGTGCGCCCCAGAGGCCCGGGACCATATAGACGGCGAAGGCGAACGATACCAGTCCGCCCATGATACACACCACGGGCATCGGCTTGTGGGGCTCGTCTCCGATCTCGTCTGACTGGAATTTCAGCCAGCCACAGAGGTAGGCTCCCAGGAGGGCGAAGATGACGATCCAGAGCGAGAGGAACACCTCGCGGTCCAGCAGATGCCATCCGTATGCCAGGTCGGCGACAGAGAAGAACTTCAGGGCAAAGGCCAGTTCGATGAAGCCCAACACGATCTTCAGCATGTTCATCCATGAGCCCGACTTAGGAGCCTGCTTCAGCCACGAGGGGAACAAAGCGAAGAGGGTGAACGGCAGGGCCAGGGCGAGGGCGAAGCCGAGCATGCCCAGGGCGGGAGCCAGCCAGTTGCCGCTGGTCGTCGTCTCCACCAGCAGCAGCCCGATAATCGGCGCCGTGCAGGAGAAGGATACGAGCACCAGCGTGAAGGCCATCAGGAAGATGGAGAGTGAAGAGTGGAGGGTGAAGAGTGAAGAGTATGCTGCCGCCTTGGTGGAGAGTTCTTCACTTTTTTGATCCACTTTATTGGCCCAACTGTCGGGCAGTCTGATCTCAAACCATCCGAAGAACGACAGGGCAAAGACCACCAGCAGCAGGAAGAGGAAGATATTGAAGACGGCATTGGTAGACATGGCGTTGAGCGTGTCGCTGCCGAAGAGAGCCGTCACCAGCAGGCCGAGACCGAGATAGATTACGATGATGCTCACGCCATAGGTGATGGCATCCCTGACACCCCGCGCCTTGTCGTCCTTGGCCCGTTTCAGGAAGAACGACACCGTCATCGGGATGATGGGCCAGATGCAGGGCATGCAGACCGCCAGCAAGCCGCCTACGAATCCCATCAGGAGGATATATAATAAGGAGTGGTCGGCGATGTCGTCACCCTCACCTGCCGAGCGGAGTTCAGCCACGACTGGCTGCCAGAGGTCGGCGGAAGTTCCGGTATCGGCGGAGGGTTCGAGGAGTGTGGAGGGAGGAGTGTGGAGGGAGGTATCCTTTGCGGCAGAATCAGCGCTTAGGCTATTCTCTATCTTCTTTTCACTCTCCTCTTTCTTCAAAGCCTCCTGGGTCACAGGAGCCTTGCCCTGCTTCTTCAGAGTCATCTCCGACGGGGGCAGGCAACTCTCATCGTTGCAGGCACCATACTCCACATAACAGTCTATGTCGTAGTCGGGCTTCGTAAAGCGGATCTTCTGCACGAAGGTCACCGCCTTCTCGAAATACCGCAGTTCCATGCCGAACAACTTGTCAAACTGCCTGATCTCATTGCCGCGCGCCAGCAACTTGCCCACGGTTTCTGCCCCGTCCATCTTCACGGCGTTGAACGAAGCCGATATCGGCCCGTCGTCGCCAAGGCCCGTCGAATACACATGCCACCCCGGGTCGATGGTAGCCGAGAAGACCAGTTCCGCCTCACCCCCCTTCAGTTCCTTCAACTCTGAATAAAAATGCACAGGGTTCATCATCTGCGCCTGAATGCTCAGGGCGATGAGCAGGGATAGAAGTGTGGTCAGTCTCCTCATACTACATACGTGTCTAATTGTCTGTCGCGTGCAAAGGTACGAATTATTTTGTTAAAGCGAGTCAACCCTTCCCCTTAAATAGTGTTAACGGACTGTCGCCCTGTTCACACAGGGCGCAAAGGGGTCTGGCACCTTTGCGCCCAAGCACTGACTCAGGAGGGGAAGAGGTTACTCTTTCGGCAGAAAACTCCGCACTTAGTCTATTCTCGTATCTCCGTACCCCGTGTGCGCTCGATGTCAATCGAAATTTCGATTTACATGTTTTCTCCCGTGCTGGTCCGGTGGCGGCGGCAACCAACCTGGCAGATAAAAGCGCACATCCTGTCCTCGAGAATCGCTGCCATATTTTGATTGCGCACAGCACTACAGCACAGC
>JAEEGI010023894.1_pt1 | contig 11966 bp, 9 predicted proteins | sample 8958751 | NCBI WGS metagenome assembly JAEEGI01 (sample SAMN16246545, study PRJNA631951) | gut metagenome | biome: gut microbiome; feature: rumen; material: KS-attached | host: Bos | place: Iran: Karaj | collected 2018-10 | reverse complement strand
TAAGCTGCAGCAGGATGGCGCGCAGAATATGTTTAAAGTCTGCATGACTTATAAAGTCTGCATGACTTAAAAAACGGTAACTGTAAATATATGGTCATAACTTAAGATGATGATCATTATTTAAATTTATAAATTGGAAGGAAGTATTGTAAATGATAGCACTTGGTAGCGATCATGGCGGCTATGATCTTAAAGTCGCAGTAATGGAGCATCTCAAAGAAAGAGGAATCGAGTACAAGGATTTTGGTACTTATGACAAGAATTCCTGCGATTATCCTGATTTTGGACTGGCAGCAGCTAAGGCTGTAGCAAGCGGAGAGTGCGAGAAAGGTATCGTGATCTGCACAACAGGAATCGGAATCTCTATGGTAGCTAATAAGGTAAAGGGCGTTCGCTGCGCACTTTGCTCAGAAGTATCCTCAGCAAGACTTACAAGAGAGCACAATGATGCCAATGTACTTGCTATGGGAGGCGGATTCGTAGGCCCTGTTCTTGGATGCGAGATTGTAGATACTTTCCTTGATACAGAGTTTTCCGGTCTTGAGAAGCACAGCCGCAGGATCAAGAAGATGATGGATATGGAAGCCTGATAAAAGATAAAAATCAAAGTTTGCAATATAGGCCTGGAGTGCTGACTCATTCATATTTGATCAAATAAGAATGAGCCAGTACACTGGTAGCAATCAGTTAACAATAAAATGTCAAAATTGATGATGTGCCAAGCCTGGTTATATCATATTTTGACAGATTTTAATGATTTATATTTAAGGAGATTTAAAATGTCTAAAGTAGTAGTAATGGATCACCCACTTATTAAACACAAGATTGGTCTTATCAGAAGAAAAACAACAGGTACTAATGAATTCAGAAGAATCATCAGTGAGATAGCAGAGCTTATCTGCTATGAAGCAACAAGAGATCTTGAGCTTCAGGATGTTGAGATCGAGACACCTATTACTAAGACAGTAGTTCAGGAACTTAAGGGAAGAAAGCTCTGCGTAGTACCGATCCTTCGTGCTGGTCTTGGTATGGTTGATGGTATGCTTGAGCTTATCCCGGCTGCTAAGGTTGGTCACATAGGTCTTTATCGTGACCCGGAAACTCTTAAACCTGTAGAGTATTATTGCAAACTTCCAGCAGATGTTACAGAAAGAGAGATTTTCGTAGTAGATCCAATGCTTGCAACAGGCGGATCTTCTGCTGCAGCTATCCAGATGCTCAAGGATAAGGGCTGCAAGCACATCCATTTCATGTGCATTATCGCTGCTCCTGAAGGAATCAAGGCTGTTCAGGAAGCTCATCCTGATATTGATATCTTCATCGGAACAGTTGATGAGAAGCTCAACGAGAACGGCTACATCGTACCGGGACTTGGTGATGCTGGCGACAGAATCTTCGGAACCAAATAATAGAACCCTTTCAAAAATTCATTGTGGCATTAAGGAGTAATATGAAAAGAGAAGATTATATAACCTGGGACGAGTATTTTATGGGAGTTGCAAAACTTGCCGGAATGAGATCCAAGGATCCTAATACTCAGGTTGGATCATGCATAGTAAGTGAAGATAATAAGATATTATCCATGGGTTATAATGGTTTTCCTACCGGGTGTTCTGATGAAGAGTTCCCATGGGAGAGGGATGGCGAAGATGAACTTGCGACCAAATATCCCTTTGTTACTCACTCTGAACTTAATGCCATCTTGAATTATCGAGGTGGTTCATTAGAAGGTGCCAAGATCTATGTATCACTATTTCCTTGTAATGAATGTGCCAAGGCTATAATTCAGGCAGGTATCAGAACTGTTATCTACGATAGTGATAAATATGAAAATACAGCTTCTACCAGAGCATCCAAGAAGATGTTCAATGCTGCAGGAGTAAGATATTATCAGTATCAGAGAACAGGTCGTAACATTCATATTTCTATTTAAAAAGTATTGTTACGATAATATGATTGAGCTTGAAGATGGTAAGTCATGACACTATGTGTCATGACTTCGATTTATATAGTTCAACTATTCTGTCGTACAAGCATCAGCCACGGGTAGTGTCACGGAATTTTTGCTATAGAGTATTAATGTATTATTGTGATAAGTACTTATAGTAACAAAGGTTTTGAAGTAGCATTTGATGCGCTTTGGGATCTGGATATCTGAAGTTCGAGAGGCATGATAAGGTCAGAGAGTTTACCTTCATAGATGATTTTTAAAAGACGATCGAGGTTTTCAAGACATTCCTGCATCTGACCTGATGTTATAAGATTTTTGTTAAGAGCATCAGCAAGCTCATCAAGATCCACGACCTTGAAACTGTGATCAGGATAGACGATTACATCCGCAAGAAGATCAACTACCATGATAGATCCTTTTTCGGGCCCTTCCTGAAAAGAGACTATATAAAAATACCATCTTGAGAAGGTATCGTCAGATCTGTAGAACTTACTCATTTTAAAGCCATGATCAAGGAAATAACAGGAATATCCGTAAGAAAGATAATCTTTTGGGCGAAAAGCGCGCCATGATGTCATGATCATGTTCGAATCATGATAGAGAATGACATCATTCTTTAATTTAATACATTCATCCGGTATTATCCGCTTACGGTACAGAATTGGGTTGTCCATATTCCACCTCACGGTCTGATTCGTTCCTGAATATTAAATTCAAGAACATCAAGAATATATTTTCGCTATAAGTTATTATAATTATAGTAAACGACTATAGGAAATGCCTTTTGTCAGTTACCTGATGCTGGCATATAGGGTATCTGATGACTGACAAAGTGTATTTTCTTAAGCCGTTTACTTAAGTAGTTTACTTAAGCTTACATTGTGACAGGTGATAAGTCAAATGATAAATACAATCGGTGATCCGTCATGAAAAAAACGATAATAAAGATCATATATATAATTGCAGTTTTCATATTGAGCATAATTATTATAAGCAGGTTCAACAATCATCAAAGTAGTGATATGACTGCCAAGATGTCAGAGGCAACACTTCCAACGCTGTCACTTCTTGAAGATGGTAAGGCTCTTGCTACTCTTTATGGTTATACACAGGAGATGGATGTAACTCATATCCATGGAACGGTATTCCCTACAGGAGCAGAAAGAGAGATATCTGCTATTATGAATCTGTATGGTCAGGAGGCTGACAATTTTAAGTTTGAAGTCAGAACACTTGATGGAAGCAGCCTTGTTGAAAGCACTCAGATCACAGATGTATCTGCCAAAAGCGCAGATGATACAGTTACACTTAATTTCCAGATCAAGGATCTTATAGATGCAAATAAAGAATATGCACTTATCATAATCGCAGATGTTGATGGCAGGAGTGTCAGATATATATCAAGAATAGTGTGGACTGCAGATGAAGAGCGTTACTATTTTGATGAAAAGCTTGATTTTGTAAGAGGTTTTTCTCAGACAACTTTTGATAAAGAAAAAGCTGCCCAGCAGATCAAAACCTATCTAGAGTCCAATTCATCCGGAGATAACTCATCTTATGCCAAAGTTAATATAAATTCCAGTTTTAATCAGGTTACCTGGGGAGATCTTGAGATCAAATCTCACACAGAACCTGAAGTACTGACGGTGGATCTTCATGAGCAGACAGGAAGCTTTTTGCTTAAGTATCAGGTGACTGTTGGTGGTGACAAGGATTTTACCTGCAACGTCGAGGAGTATTTCAGAATCCGCTATACCAAAGACAGAATCTATCTTCTTAACTACGAACGTACCATGAATAATATATTTATGGGAGATAAGTCAGAGTTTGATAGCGGTGCTATAGATCTTAAGATTGCTGATACGGACAATATAGAATTCACAGAAAATGAGGGCGGTTCAGCCTTTACATTTGTAAGTCAGGGAAGGCTTTTTTCATATAATGTAACCAATAATAAGCTTGCATATATATTTGGCTTCTATGATGAAGCAAGTGATGATCCAAGATGCACTCATACGGACAATTCCATAAGAATCCTGAACATAGACGAAGCCGGCAATGTGGACTTCAGCGTAGCAGGATATATGAACAGAGGAATTCATGAAGGAAAAGTCGGGATCGCGGTATATTATTATAACGCTTCCACCAATACTGTAGAGGAACAGGTCTTCATACCAAGCAACCAGTCTGAAGAGATAATAATGGCATATGCTTCTAAGATCGCAACTCTTGGTAACAGCAGTCAGTTCTATATGATCCTTGGAAGTGACCTTCTTGCAGTGGATCTTGAAGGAAGAACCTACGAACCTATAATTGATAACATGCTGGGCTGCGAATATGAAATGCCGGAATCAGGCGAGATGATAGCATGGCAGGATGTTACAAGCAGGGATGGCCTTAAGTCGATAAGTGTCATGAATTTTGCAACTCAGGCAGTTACAAGCGTTGAGCCGGAAAACGGCGAATATATTATACTTCTTGGATATATGGATGAGGATCTTGTATACGGCCTTGTCAGAGAAGAAGATATACATAATGATCAGATGGGTAATCCTGTATATGCAATGTATTCTATAAGAATACAGGATAAAGAAGGAAGACTTCTTGAGAATTATAAGTCTGATGGTAATTATACAGTAGGGACTTTGATCAAAGATAATCAGATAATACTGTCCAGGGTTAAATGGAATGAAAGCACAGGTTTCTATGAAGAGACTACCCAGGATCAGATCATGAGTACTCTTGAAGTAGAAGAAGGCTCTAATACGCTTTCGTATGTAAATACTGATGCTTATAAATATACAGCGCAGATAAGCCTTAAGAATTCTATCACAGCATCTTCACTTAAAGTACTGACTCCTTCGCTTACTTTGTATGAAGGCAGCAGAGAAGTAGCAGTAGATAATAGCGAAGAAACAGACAATAACATATTCTTTGTATATTACAAAGATAAAGTTATCAATATCACTGTAAACAGTGCAGATGCTCTAACAGATGCATATACCTGTAAGGGCGTTGTCATGGACGATTCTAATGACTATGTATGGTACTCAGGCAACCTTCTTACAAGTAACCAGATAATGAGCATTACCAACAATGTAGATAAGACAGATTATAGCAGCGAAAATTCTACTGAAGTGTGTCTTAGAGCAATGCTTGAATTTGAAGGAATAAATGTTGACGTTGGAAAGATGCTTGAAGAAGGCTATACAGCAGAAGAGATATTAAAACAAAGCCTTCCGGGAGCTACGATCCTTGAATATGACGGATGCGACATGAACGCCATGCTCTATTATCTAAACCAGGATATACCTGTTATGGTAAGACTCTCCGATGGAAGTTCCATGCTCCTTATAGGCTTTAATACCCAGAACATAGTACTATTTAACCCTAAAAAAGGTACTGCCAACGTATACAAGAACGGGATGAACGATAGTTATTCCCTGTTTGAAGAAAACGGTAACCACTTCCTGACTTATCTTTATAAATGACTTTGTTGGTCCATCCAAGTTGGATATAACATGTAATAAAAAACAGGCCCTCACTCCCCGGTGAAGACCTGTTTTTTGGTGTATTTGGTGTTTTTGGATAATTGAAGAACCCCCAAGTATCTTGCAATCATCCTACAATTTCGTAACTTTAATTTTTGAGTGTTGCAAACTCTTCTAACTCTCCGTTATTGTAACGAGTGATAATTGAATTGATACGTTCTACAGGATTAAGAAGATCACTGATAGAAGCATCATGGTTAAGAGTATCAATGATATAAGCAATGTACTTACTCATATCAGTACTGATGTACCATTCACGTGAGAGAAGTTCCGGTGTCTGATAGATCAGATTGGTCGTCAGGATTCTGTCGATGATGCCCTTCTCATAAGCTTCATCAAACTTCTCGAGTCCTGAAGTGAAGAGTCCAAAGGTCGAGAATACGTAGATCCTGGCGGCCTTGCGCTCTTTCAGCTCTGCGGCAACATCAAGCATGCTTTCCCCGGAAGAGATCATATCGTCTATGATGATAACTGTCTTACCTTCTACTGAAGAACCAAGGAATTCGTGGGACAGTATCGGGTTACGTCCGTCAACTACCTGAGTGTAGTCACGACGCTTGTAGAACATGCCGACATCAAGGCCAAGTACGCTGGCCAGATATATAGCACGGCCCATGCCTCCCTCATCTGGGCTTATTACCATCATATGATCCGAATCAATCTTGAGGCCGCTCACATTGCGCAGGAGTGCTTTTATAAACTGATAAGTTGTACGAACAGTTTCGAATCCATTGAGCGGAATAGCGTTCTGAACACGAGGATCATGTGCATCAAAGGTGATGATGTTATCTACACCCATTGATGTCAGTTCCTGAAGCGCGATAGCACAGTCGAGGGATTCACGTCCCGATCTCTTGTGCTGACGAGACTCATAGAGGAATGGCATGATCACAGTGATTCTGCGTGCTTTACCGCCAACAGCTGCAATGATTCTCTTTAAATCCTGATAATGATCATCAGGAGACATATGATTTTCTCTGCCAAAAAGTTTATAAGTCAGACTATGGTTAACAACATCTACCAGAATATAAAGGTCATCACCTCGTACAGAGGTCTTAATTACACCTTTAGCTTCACCGGTTCCGAATCTTGGAAGGTCACAATCCAGAAGGTATGAAGGGCGTTCATAACCGGAGAATGCGAGACTCCCCTTGTGCTCGTTCTCACGTTCAGCTCTCCACTTAACAAGGTAATAATCTACCTGTTCAGCCAGTTTCCTGACACCTTTAAGCGGGATAACTCCCAGGGAACCTACCGGAATGGTTTCCAGATCACGTTTTTCTTCTCTTCTTGGCATCGAAAAAAATCCTCACTTTCAAATTTAAAACAGTATTCCCAAAATTTACCTTTTTGCTTTCTGCAGACGTATGTCTGAACCCGTTAATTTAAGAAGCTGGAAATGACTCATGATACGTGAAAATACTCTGTCCTGATATCTGCCATGTATCTCCTGAGGAGAGAGATTGGTTGAAATGATAGTAGATCTGTGTCGTAAATCTCTTTCATTAAGGATGGTAAACAGCTGTGCGATAACAAAGGAGTTTGTAAGTTCTGTACCTAAATCATCTATTATCAGCAATTCACAATTGTAAAGGTAATCGCAAAGGTTTTCAAGTTCGGATTTGGAATTGTAATCAAAAGAATAATCCGAAAGTTGCCTGAAAAGATCACTTGAACTGAAATAGATCACAGAAGTGCCCCTGTCAAGCAGTTCCTTGGCGATACATATCGACAAAAAGGTCTTGCCGGTACCTACTGTACCATAGAAAATAATATTTTGGTAGTCTGTTCTAAAGTTTTTGACGAAGGTTTTTGAGATTTTCTCCGCTGCCTGAAAATGTGCGAGATCATCACCTCCATAATAGCTTTCCGACAATCTGCCGAAATTGTTGGTACTTGTCAACAGTTCCAGATTGGAGCTAGCATAGAGAAGCTTTATCGTGCGCTGCATGAAGCAATGACATTTCTCATTCCCTATATAACCGGTATCCTTGCAATCAGGACACTCATAAATGGGTTCGAGGTAGTCTTCCGGAAGACCGGCCTCCTTAAGAAGGGATTTCTTGCGCATGGTGACAGCAGCCAGCTTTTGCCTCAGAACATCCATGCTCTGATTGTCACCGGATAGCCTCCCTATCTCAAAATCAACCGAGATACTTGGAATCATCTGATCAAGTTCCTTGAATCCCGGGACATGAGCGTAAACATAGTCGCGTCTTTTATCTGCCTCTGCGCGGCTTTTGAGCTGTTTTGTTTCGTACTCGTGCATTATTTCATTATATTGCGCGTTATTAAGTGCCAATGGTCTGCTCCCTGAGATGTATTATTTTTAATTTTTTAAAAGTTCTTTTTCCAAAGCATCGAAGTCGTAGGTGTTCTGCTGGAACTGAAGATATAAGTTGTTCTTGCCGGAAGACTTCTTGGATGACTTGGAATTGTCAATGGACTCTACTGTATGATCCTTATCAAGCTTTATAATATCTTCTTTAGTAGATACGTTTCTGTCATGCCAGCTTTTTAATATACCTTCTGCATACTGAAGTCTGTTCTTCTGGGTAGAAAGAACTGTTCTGGAGCAGGCTTCTACGACTATATCAAGAGAAAATCCGTATTCTGAAAACCAGCGTTCTATATATGCAGCTTCTGCAGGAGCGGGAGAATTATCATATCCAAGCTCCTTCATAACAGTATATACGTTCTTATTGTATTTTCTTGATCTTGCTTTGGCCTGACGGGCGGTCTTGATACCTGCTTCATTCCAGCTCTGGGCAACTTTTTCCATATAACGGAAGTCTTTTTTGCCAAGCTCTGCACAGTACTGCATCAGATAATCCATAAGATCCATGGAAAACTCAAGATCATTATGTATATAGAAGATCTTCTGAATATCAGCAGGATTAAGAGTCCTTCCAAAGTACTGTTCAGCAAGAAATACAAGCTGCTGATTTTCTTTCTCATCTGTTTTTTTAGGGCGATGAGAAGCTATAGGAGCAGGCGCTGCAGTGCTTTTGTAAGCCCTTGATCCGGGCATCACTGTAACCTTGGTCGAATCAGGGACTTCAGGTATATCTTCTAATGATATACTTTGAAGGTGACCTGCCTCGTCATATTCAAGTCCTATGAGTCCTTTCTTTTCCCAATAAGTAAGGGCTCTCATTATATCTTTTTCTGTATCATTGAATTTGTCAGCGATATCACATACGCTGGTTGATAGTCCTGCCTGCATCATGCGAAGCAGATAAAGGTAAACTTTGATCTGTGCATCATTGGCATCTGACATATAATAGTCGATAAAATTGTTGGTAATATAAGTCTTGCTTGATGCCGCACTTTGACTCATCGTCACTTTCCCCATCATAAGCTAGTGTCCCCTTTGGTGTCACATTGTATTTCGAAATGTCTTCCTCCCTATAAAGCCAGGCATTTCGATCTGTGTGTCAAAACAAGAGCCTCATATTGCGAAAAAAACATTAAGATAGATCATTTTGGAAAAGAATTGTTTGGGTTTTTCCTTTGAACAATTCCGAGTATAGCACAGGGATTTTTTGATGCAAATAGGCAAAAAGACGATTTGCCATATACTTGTAGCATGCTAACTGATTTTATAAAATCTATGTGGAGATAGTGGATAATGTGGAAGGGGACAAAATAAACCACAGAATATACAAGGTTTTGGGGATAGGTGTGTAACGGTTGTTATCTTAAAGGTTTTCGAAAGCGAAAATCCGGTTTAAAATGTGGACTTTGTGGAAAAAATATCATTAGTGCAAAAGATTGTCGATTTTATAACAGTCTAAGGCACCTTTTGTTATCAACAAAAAAACCTTAGTGCAATTTTTCAGAAGATTTTTCTTTCGTCTTTCTTTTTTCTTTTGTGTGAATAATTGCGATTTTTCGTTTCATAACTCGGGATTGTGTGATATACTTGTAATCGGAGATATTTCGCTTCTCCGTTTCTTTACGTTTTACCAATGTTCTACAAAGGCAGCTGCTATCTGCAATATCAGGCTGCAAACAAAGTTCCGCATTTTTTTTACACGTGCTACGGCACAATATCTACAATGAACAGAAATGTTCAAAAAACGACATCATTCGCGAGGTGGCAAGATGATTAAAAAGGAAATGATAGCCATGCTGCTCGCTGGAGGGCAGGGTAGCAGACTTGGCGTCCTGACGGATAGGATGGCCAAACCGGCAGTTTCATTTGGGGGAAAGTATAGGATTATAGATTTCCCACTCAGTAATTGTATTAATTCTGGAATTGATACAGTAGGCGTACTGACACAGTACAGACCTTTAAAGCTCAATTCACATATCGGAATCGGAATATCCTGGGACCTCGACCGTAATATTGGTGGCGTTACTGTTCTTCCTCCTTATGAGAAGGTTGGAAACAGTGAGTGGTACACAGGTACAGCTAATGCAATCTATCAGAATATGGAATATATGGAAGAGTATCATCCGGATTATGTCCTGATACTGTCCGGTGACCATATATATAAGATGGATTATGAGACAATGCTCGATTTCCATAAGGCCAATAACGCAGATGTAACAATCGCAGTTATGCCTGTTCCGATGGAAGAAGCTAGCAGATTCGGAATCATGATAACTGATGATCAGAATCAGATCGTAGATTTTGAGGAAAAGCCTGAACATCCTCGTTCCAACCTGGCTTCAATGGGTATTTATATCTTTTCCTGGGAAGCACTTAAAGAGGCTCTCACAGTTAATCGTGATCAGCCGGGACTTGATTTTGGTAAGCATGTAATTCCGTATTGCCATGGCAAAGGAGAAAAACTCTTTGCTTACGAGTTTGACAGTTACTGGAAGGACGTAGGAACACTTACTTCATATTGGGAAGCTAATATGGAACTTATAGATATAGTTCCTGAGTTCAACCTCTATGAAGAATACTGGAAGATCTATACCAAGAATGACGTTCAGCCTCCGCAGTACCTCGGACCTGACAGTACTATAGAAAGAAGTATCATAGGTGAAGGATCTGAGATCGAAGGTGAAGTTTACAACTCCGTAATAGGCAGCGGTGTTAAGATCGGTAAAGGAACCGTTGTCAGCCATTCTATCATAATGAATGGTACACAGATCGGAGAGAACAGTAATATAGAAAAAGCGATCATCGCTGAGCAGTGCCATGTAGGCTCTTATGTAAAGCTTGGTGATGGCGAGGAAGCTCCTAACGAGACAAGACCTGATATCTACAGAGAAGGACTTGTAACTCTCGGTGAAGGATCTGTTATTCCGGACAAGATAACCATCGGCAAGAATGTAATGATCAACGGCGTTACTGATGCGCACGACTATAAGAATGGTAAGCTTGCAAGTGGCAAGACTCTGGATAAGGCAGGTGACGAAACATGAGAGCGATAGGAATTATACTGGCAGGTGGTAACAGCAACAAGATGGGCGAGCTCTCTGAGAAAAGAGCAGTATGCGCAATGCCTATCGCAGGACATTACCGCAGCATTGACTTCGCACTTTCAAATATGTCCAACTCTCATATTCAGACAGTTGGAGTTATAACACAATATAATGCAGGCTCACTTAACGAGCATCTTTCTTCCAGTAAATGGTGGGATTTTGGTCGTAAGCAGGGTGGAATGTTCATATTTACACCTACTCAGACAGCCAGCAATTCAAGATGGTACAGAGGAACAGCAGATGCCATCGGCCAAAACCTTGATTTCCTTAGAAAATGTCACGAGCCTTATGTGATCATCACATCAGGTGACTGTGTCTACAAGATGGATTACAACAAGCTCCTTGAATATCACATCAGCAAGCAGGCAGATATCACAGTAGTATGCAAGGATATGCCTGCAGATGTTAATACAGACAGATACGGAACCATCAGAATGAACGAAGAGAGCCGTATCGATGAATTCGAGGAAAAGCCTGTTGTAGCCAAATCAAACACAGTATCCTGCGGAATCTACGTTATCCGCAGAAGACAACTTATCGAACTTATCGAGAAGGCTGAAGCTGAAGAAAGATTTGATTTTGTACGCGATATTCTTGTCAGATATAAAGATATGAAACGTATCTACGGCTATAAGATCAAGGAATACTGGTCCAACATAGCTACAGTTGAAGATTATTACAAGACCAACATGGATTTCCTTAAACCGGAAGTCAGGAACTATTTCTTTAATGAGTATCCAAGTATCTACACCAAGGTCATCGACCTTCCTCCGGCCAAATACAATGTCGGCGTAAGAGTCAAGAACAGCCTTATTTCAAGCGGATGCATCATTAACGGAACTGTCGAGGATTCACTGGTATTCAAAGAATCCTTCATAGGAAATAACTGCTATATTAAGAATTCCATCATCCTAAACGATGTTTATATTGGCGATAACTCTCATATCGAGAACTGTATTGTGGAAAGTCACGGCACGATACAGGCCAACTCCTATTGTAAAGGAGAAGACAAAGTTCAGGTG
>JAEEGI010023890.1_pt1 | contig 11967 bp, 8 predicted proteins | sample 8958751 | NCBI WGS metagenome assembly JAEEGI01 (sample SAMN16246545, study PRJNA631951) | gut metagenome | biome: gut microbiome; feature: rumen; material: KS-attached | host: Bos | place: Iran: Karaj | collected 2018-10 | reverse complement strand
TTTCATAATCCTGATGGCCGAAGCGAGGGCCTGCTTGGAGTTGCCTTGGTAGGTGCCGAAAGGCATATCGACCACGACGAGGGCGCGGTTGATGGCGCGAACGACGGAGGAGGCGTAGACTATCATCTCGTCGAGCGTGATAGGCAAGGTTGTCTTGTAGCCTTCCATAACGTTGGCGGCGCTGTCGCCCACCAGAACAACATCGATCTTGGTGCGGTCGAGCAGCTGCGCCATCGAGAAGTCGTAGGCGGTAAGCATAGCGATTTTCTCGCCGTGCATCTTCATATTTTGCAATACTCTTGTAGTGACCTTGGTCACATCAGTCTGTAAATAAGCCATTATGTAAAGTTTGATTGTCGGAATGACAGATTGTTATTCTATCTCTTCGTCATCTTTGTAGCGTCGGTCTGACTCTTGTTCCTCAATTTCATCGACTTCGTCCTCGACGATTCGCATCAAGGCTCTGAGAGGTTTCTTGATTTCATATTCACCGTGCCTGCCCAGGCGATAAGCTTTCCAGTGCTTGCCGTCGGCGGCGAAGGAGCCGTCTTCCGTATCAGTCTTGCATTCGTAGAAGTAGTCGCTGAGCTCGTTGGGTTGAATGCGCTTGCCGAGGAATATGGTGTCGAGCTGCATAGCATTGATGGATGCCTGTACGCTTAGCGATATCTTGGACGGCATTTTCTTTGTCGTCAGGGCCTTGTACTCTACGCCTTTCTCGGAATACTTCTTGCCGAAGATTCGGATCTTGTTGTCAAGCTGCTCCTGAGTGACAGGGAAACGTACATAGATGGAGTCGGGCAACACCTGCGAGCATTCGCCGTATTTGCGGTTAAGGCTGCTGTGCAGCACAATGTAACCGACCTGGACGATGATTTGCTTGCGGTGCGGCACCAGAAAATAGTCTTCCACTATGGGCTTGTATTCAAGGTGCTCCTCGATGGAGAATCTTACATCGGAAGGGCAGCTGTCCTTGGTCTCCTGCACGTTGTAGAGGGCTCCGCGTTTCATAAACACCGAGGCATAGTAGCCGCGCACGGTGCTGTCAACCGAGGGCACCATACATCCACGCGCTGCGCCAAGACAGGCATCGGGGTCGTTATGGAGCGTAATCAGCACGCAGTTGTTGAGCTTCATAGTCTTGTTGAACGTCAGCCTGCTTTCTGGAAGGTCACGGACGTTGTAGGCAGTGCGGGTGACAGGCACTTCATAGCGCACAATCTCTACCGTGTCGCCGTGACAGTTGCACTTGATAGGATTGGGTGCATAGCGGATGGGGAACGGGGCATAGCAGCGGTTGGCGAAGTAAGTGTAGATACTGTTCACGCGCTCCTCGGAGAGGGCCTCGCTGTTGCTATAGCCTTCGATAGTAATAGCATAGAACTTGGGGTTGGTGCGGTCGGCAAAGGCAACGCGGTAGACCGAGTCGAGCCAGTCGAGGTCGCTGGTACTATAGGTGGCGGAAGAGCCACTATAGTTGATTAGCAGGCAGAAATGGTCGGGGTGTTCCATAGCCTTCTGCATATTCTTGATGGGCTTGGCGCTGGGAATGTAGATTCCTGTCTGCCCTTGGGTGTTGCCGCAAAACAGCAACGACAGTCCCAAAAACACTACTGAAGCGAATACCTTAGCACAACGGTTCATAATATATTAGTTGTTATTACTATTTAACAGAGTTTTTAAGTTCACTGATGACGCTGTCGGTCGATATGCCTTCAGCCTCGGCGAAGTAGTTTCGCACAAGGCGATGGCGCAGGACCTCGGTAGCCACAGCGTCGACATCCTCGCGGTCGGGCGAGAACTTGCCATTGAGGGCTGCGTTGGTCTTGGCACCCATAATGAGGTACTGCGAGGCTCGGGGGCCGGCGCCCCACGAGAGATACTTGTGGGCCAGCTGGTTGCCCTCGTTGTCGGGTCTTGTGGCAGCCACCAGGCTTACGGCGTACGACACTACGTTGTCGGGCACCGGCATACGGCGTATAACCGACTGATACTCCAAAATCTCTTCGGCAGAGAGGACAACCTCCAATTCGCCATTCATATCAACGGTGGTGCGCTTTACGATGTCCATCTCTTCGTCAAACGACGGGTAGTCCATCTTTATGTTGAGCATAAAGCGGTCGAGCTGGGCCTCAGGCAGCGGATAGGTTCCCTCCTGCTCTATGGGGTTCTGCGTAGCGAGGACGAAGAACGGGCTGTCGAGCGGGTAACTGTGGCCACTGACGGTGACCGACTTCTCCTGCATTGCTTCAAGCAGGGCGGCCTGTGTCTTAGGCGGAGTACGGTTGATCTCGTCGGCAAGGAGGATGTTGGCGAATATAGGGCCTTTGACAAAGCGGAACTTGCGATTCTCGTCGAGGATCTCCGTTCCGGTAATATCTGACGGCATCAGGTCGGGAGTGAACTGGATTCGGCTGAATTTCAAGCCGAGAGCCTTGGATAGCGTGTTTACCATCAACGTCTTTGCAAGTCCAGGCACACCGACCAGCAAGCAATGGCCGCCGGTGAACACGGAGAGCAACAGGCTTTCTACGGCCTTGTCCTGTCCGATGATGACCTTGCCTATTTCCTGTCTGAGTCGCTGATATTTCTGAACCAGCCTGTTCAATGATTCTGTATCTGATGCCATTTTATTGTTCTGTGGTTTGTGATTAAAGATTTGCTACTCGAACCATTTGAGTCGGAAGTTGCAGTCTTTGTAGTCGTTGTCGATGTGGATGTAAGTATTCTTGATTGTCTTCTGAGCCCAGTCGAATATCTTTTCCTGCTTGGCGTTTTCAAGTGCCGCGTTATAGATGCGGTCATAGTCGTCGGTGAGATTTGCCTTGTGCTCGGGGTTGCGCTTAACGACCGTTACAAGTCGGTAGGCATCCTTGTTCTCATCGGTTTTCATCGCCGTGGCATTGCTGACCTGACCTGCGTTCATTTGGGAGAAACCGATGCCGGGATAGAGCTTTGACAGCTCACTGAGCGTGAACTGATAGCCGCCGTTCACGGGGTGCGTCACCTTGCCACCTTCAATCTTGTTGGCGTTGTCCGAATAGCGGGATGCGGCCTCGGCAAAGGTGATATGTCCAAGCCTGATTTCCTGTGCGATGCTGTCGAGAAGGATGCGGTTACGTAGCAAGTCTTCGGGCGACACCTTGGGAGTTAGGAGGATATGCCTGCAGTTGACGGTGTTGCCGCGGCGTTCGATGAATTGGAGGATGTGGAACCCGAACGGGCTTTCGATTACCGGCGACACCTCGCCAGGCTTTAGGGCAAAAGCCGCAGCCTCAACCTCGCCGACCAGTTCGCCACGCGGATAGAAGCCCAGTTCGCCGCCCTTGCTGGCAGTGCCGGGATCCTCTGAATAGAGGGCTGCAAGAGTAGAGAACTGCACTTCGCCATTCAACACACGCTCACGCATCTTGTTCAGTTCCAGCTTGACGCGCTCACGCTCTGCATCGTTGATTTCGGGCTTGCGCACTATCTCGGCAATCTCGTATGTCTCCTCTATCGTCGGCAGGCTGTCTTTGGGAATATTGTTATAGAACTGGTTGACCTCGTAAGGCGTAATCTTCACATTGTTAGTCAGATTATACTGCACGCGCTCTGTCAGCATTCGCTCTTTGAGCATCCTGGACAACAGCTCTTTCATTTCATCGTAGGTGTAGCCTGTAGCCTGTCTCATAGCTTCCTTGCTACCATACTGGCGCTCGTAAGCCTTGATGTATCGCTGCACGTTCGACTCAACATCTTCGTCGGTGATATCTGCATCGGTGCTGTCCACTTCGCCTTTGTGGACAAGCAGTTTCGATATCAAAAGACCTTCGAGGATATTGCATCGGTTTTCAAAAGCATTCTCATATCCTTGGCGTATACGAATGGAAACATATCCGTTTTCAATATCGGACAACTTGACAATATTCTTGCCAACGATAGCGACTACCTTGTCTATGACAGGTTCGTTATCGCCTTTTGCCTGCTCGTTCTGGGCGATGGCAATCGTGGCTATGGCAGCAAATAAGAATAATGCAACTACCTTGCGCATCATTGATAGTTTTATTAGTACGTAATTTCGTCTATAACATTCTGATGAACAACCACATTGTACTTCTTTTTCAGTTGTTCAATCAGCTTCTTTTCCAAATAAGTTTGGTATTCATTTATATAGTAGCCTCGTGCTTCCTTGACGGTTTTCAATGTAGGATTGTAGAGCTCGTCTACCCTGACAATCTCATACCCCTTCGGCAGCGGCCTCTCATACACACCCTTACGCCACTGGTTGGGCTTAAGGATGTTCTGGTGCTCTTTCTCGACAACAGTGCCGCCTGTTATTTTAAATTCTCCGTCACCTTTCACGGAAGCACGGATCTTGTCCGTGAGCTGGTCTTCCGTCCAGCCTTTCTTGACTGCCTTCTCGACAATCTTGACAACCTTGGCGGGAGCCACAACGCTGCTGTCTGCGACGTTGACAACGGTAAGACTGGCACGTTCATTCCAGAAATACGGTGCGTCAGCCTCGTTGTCAATGCTGCGTGTCTTTGAATAAGTATCGTAGAACCCAGCAAGTCCCACGGTGTCCTTTATCGCTTTCGACCAGATCATCTTGTCGTTGTAGGCAAAAATCATAAGGCCACTACGGTATTCATTCATCAACTGTGCGAACTCGTTGTGTTCCTCCTCAAGGTGCTTGTCGGCATATTCAAAAACTTTGTCTTTGATAAAGTTCTCGTACCTGTCTTTCAGATACATATCCAAGTCAAACGATTTCTCGTATCTCTGGTTTCTCTCAATGAATTTCAGCAGGTCTTTTGCAGTATACTCCTGGTCCTCTACACAGAACAGCGGACGCATATCTTTAACCATTGTGTCGCTGTAACGCCAAGTCTTGATGAACAGAGAATCAGTCAATGCAGCCCTACATTCAGCCAGTGAAGCTTTAGGTTCCTTGACACGCTTGCCGTTTTTGCCTTTCACGGTGACGTAAGTCGTAGTGTAGTCAACAAAATTGTAGCGTTTCTTACACTGCTCCACAAAGGCATTACGTGGCTTGCGGCTGCGAACGTCGCGAGCCATACGCTGCTTGTAGTAGGGCAGCATCTCCTCATACGACGGCAGACTGTCCTTGCTGTTCAGCTTTACTATATGCCAGCCATAATGAGTGTGGAATGGCTTAGACATATCGCCAGGATGCATAAACGAGAGAATACGCACATATTCAGGCGGTATTTCCCTAACATTCATATTGATCAGAGCTCCGCCCTGACCGGCTGTACTCTGGTCGTCTGAATAGTCGTTGCACACATTGGCAAAGTTCTCACCGCTCAAAATCTTCTCGAAAGCCTGATTGATAATACCCTCGGCTTTTGAAGGATCGGATGTCTCTGCCACCCATATATGCTGGAATGAAGCCTTACCCAGATAAGGAACCTTGTCGATAAGCTTTACAAGGTGATAGCCGTATGCCGTACGTACAGGCTTTGAGACCGCGCCAATTTCCAGATTGTAAGCAGCCGACTCGAAAGGATAGACCATTTCAAAGACATTGAAATTGCCCAAATCGCCATCATCCTTTTTCGGCCTGCTGTCGGAGGGGCGCTCTGCTCTTTGGTGAGCCTCGTTGTACTCTATCGCCACTGCAGAGAAGTCCTCGCCTTTCTTAATCCTTTCATACAGTTCCAAAGCCTCCTGATAGGCTTTCAGGGTATCTGCCGGTGTGGGCTGGTTGCCCATCCTCACCAGAATATGAGCAGCGTGCAACGTGTAGTGGTTGCGCTCGTAAGCTTCCTTAAGGAGCTGGTCAAGTGTAACGGAATCGATAAGATAAGGTGCCGCCAACTCATTGCGGTAGCCTGTAAGTTCCTTAATCATATCCGGCATTGTGTCAAAGCCCTGCTCGTAAGCATCCTCCAGCTTCACTCTGTAGTTCACAAACAGGTCAACATACTCCATCAATGCCTGGCGTTTCTCGTATGTACAAGCCGTGGGAGCCGCGCTGGGGTCTTTGCCCACCGAGCGCAGAAATTCTTTCATAAACTCCGACTTATATATCTTCTTGCCGTTGATTTCGAAAATAACAGGGTCGTCGGCTTTCTGGGCGTTAACGCCTAAAGCCATAACGACAGCAAAAAACAAAACAAAAATCTTCCTCATTTATTATCCAATGTTAAAGTCAAGGTTAAGGTCATAATTTGGTTTATCTCGAATAATTCGGAGCCTCGCGGGTGATGGCTATATCGTGCGGGTGACTCTCCGTGCGGCCAGCTGCAGTAATACGTATAAACTTGGCCTTCTGCAGTGTTTCTATATCCTTCGAGCCTGTGTAGCCCATACCGGCTTTCAAACCGCCAACAAGCTGATACAGCACCTCGTTGAGCGATCCCTTGTAAGGCACACGGCCCACAACGCCTTCTGGAACAAGCTTCTTGACATCTGTTTCCTTGTCCTGGAAGTAACGGTCCTTCGAGCCGCTCTGCATAGCCTCCAACGAGCCCATACCGCGATACGACTTGAATTTACGGCCTTCAAATATGATGGTCTCGCCCGGTGCCTCGTCGACACCAGCCACAAGTGAACCGATCATAATGCTGCTTGCACCAGCGGCAAGAGCCTTGACGATATCACCACTATAGCGAATGCCGCCGTCGGCGATGAGCGGTATGTCAAATCCACCTTGCTTCAATGCACCAGCCACCTCGCACACTGCCGTAAGCTGCGGCACACCGATACCGGCAATGATACGTGTCGAACAGATACTTCCCGGTCCAATACCAACCTTCACAGCGTCGGCACCGGCCTCGGCCAGCATCAACGCTGCCTCGCCCGTAGCGATATTGCCAACCACCACGTCAAGTGTCGGATACTTAGCCTTGACCGATTTTAGCGCATCCACAACCCTTATCGAATGGCCGTGGGCGGTGTCGATGACAACAGCGTCTACACCTGCGGCGACCAGAGCGTCGACACGCTCCATCATATCAGCCGTGATGCCAACACCGGCAGCCACACGCAGACGACCGTTGTTGTCCTTGCAGGCATACGGGTGCTCTTTGTTCTTCATAATGTCGCTATAGGTTATAAGACCCACAAACTGGCCCTCGTCGTTCACAACAGGCAGTTTCTCAATCTTGTGCTCCTGCAATATCTCGGCAGCCTCCTCAAACGTCGTGCCCACGTGCGTCGTCACAAGGTCGGTAATCATTATCTCGCTCAGCGGACGGCTCATATTGCGTTCAAAACGCAAGTCGCGGTTCGTGACCATACCTATAAGCATCTTGTTGGAATCCACAATCGGGATGCCGCCAATGTGATATTCGTGCATCAGGCTCAATGCATCCTTTACCAACGCATCCTTGTCCAGCGTCACGGGGTCGACAATCATACCGTTCTCCGAGCGTTTCACCTTGCGCACCTCGTTGGCCTGACGTTCTATCGACATATTCTTGTGCAACACACCGATACCACCCTCCTGAGCCATACCGATGGCCATAGCGGCCTCGGTCACAGTGTCCATTGCGGCACTGACCATAGGAATGTTAAGTGTGATGTTACGTGAGAAGCGCGAGTCAACCTTTACTTCGCGCGGAAGAATGTCCGAAAAGCTGGGGACGAGGAGGACGTCGTCGTATGTCAAACCCTCGCCAATAAATTTTGTGGTATCTGTATACATAGCATTAAATTTTCGTGCAAAAATACCAAAAATAATCGACATATAAATAATAAATTTAATAACATTTGCCAATTCATTAATTATCTGCGACAAAGAACACCATTTTTTTGTCACAGGCAACAAAAACCCTTTTCACATTATACCATCCACTGTTCTCAATTCACTTTTTTTACGTACCTTTGCAATTCCAAATCCAAAGCAAATGAAACACCTTTTCATACTCACATTAGCCCTGTTGACGGGCATCGCCTCGACACAGGCACAGGACACGACCAGAGTCACACCGCGCCACCCGCACCATCCGTCGGCTCTTGGCATTAGCTCCGACAACTCGATGCATCTGCTATATGACCTGCCCGTAACCAACCGTGAGCTCATACAAGGCTGCCGCCACCTGACGCTCGACATCGACGCCGCAGGCTTCTTCTTCGACGCCGAATATGCCACACCGTTCGCCAAAGGCTTCTCCGTCGCCGGCTTCCGCCTTTCGCCTGCCCTCGCCTACGGCATCAACGAGCGTGCCCAGCTGCGCGTCGGCTTCAACGCCACAGCATTCGCCGGACTCGACTCGCTCTACCGTCTGCGCCCCACATTCTCACTCATCTACGCACCGACCAAGTGGCTCACCCTCGTTGCAGGAACCATCTACGGCAGCAACACACACCAGCTGACACCGGCCGTCTACGACCCCGCCCGATGGATATACGACTATCAGGAAGACGGTCTGCAGATACTTACCAAGACAAAAATCTGGCAAAGCGACACCTGGCTCGACTGGACACACTACCTCACACCCTGGACTGCCGACCAGGAGCGCTTCACAATGGGAACAAGCCACATCTTTAGAATAGCAAAATTTAATATTGAAAAAGAGGTGTGGAATGGATGCGACCTTGACAAATACAACCAATTGGGCTGGCAATTCAATCTGCCTGTACATTTCATCGCCAGCCACCGCGGAGGTGAGGTCAAGACCATCGACACCAACACCGTAACCACATTCAACGAACGCGTCGGATTGCAAATCAAATACTCATTCTCAAACACTTTCACTCCATCTTTCCACTCCTTCAAACTCGACGCCTCTCTCTACAACTATCACCTCGAGGACAACACCCTCGACCACGGCGGCAAGGCCTTCTACCCCACCCTTTCCTACGAATGGCTCCACTGGAACCAATACCACCTGTCGCACTTCTCCCTCCGCGCAACCGCTGGCTTCTGGCACGGCGACCACTATTTCAGTGCCTTCGGCAGTCCTCTTTTCTGGTCGGCCAACGCCTACAGTGCCCTGCACATCCCTGCATCGCCAAGCCTTGCCAACGCTACCGACATTCGCAACATACTTACATTCACCCTTTCTGCCGAACACGAATTCAAAGGACTGAACCTCGGCCTGCAGGTCGACGCCCTCTACGACCTCGACCTCCGCAAGACCGACCTCCTTTTCGGTTTCTATATGCGCTTCAAAGAGAAATTCCTGCTGTTTTGACCTGGAGCGCAGGCTTCCAGCCTGCAAAAAATCATCTTTGCAACTCAGTTGCAAGAAAACAGCCTTAATTTTGCATTCAGAAAACAAACAATAAAAATGCAATATTATGGCTCATAATCACCACACTACACACGGACATCACGATGAGTGCCACTGCCACGAACATCATCACGAGCACCATCACGAACACCACCACCACGAAGGGCACGAACATCACCACGACCACGACGAGTCGCCCAAGAAACTATTAATAAAGATTATCGCCGCCGCAGTGCTGCTGGCCGTTGCCGTCTTCATCGAACACAACACCAGCCTCGCCACCTGGCAGTTGCTGTTAATCTATCTTATACCCTACCTCATCGTCGGCCTCGACACCCTCAAGGAGGCCGCCGAAGGCATCCTGCACGGCGAGGCCTTCGACGAGCACTTCTTGATGGCCGTAGCCACCATCGGTGCGCTGGCCATCGGTTTCCTGCCCGGAGCCGAGACGCAGTTCCCCGAAGCCGTCTTCGTAATGCTCTTCTTCCAAGTAGGCGAACTATTCGAAGGCTATGCCGAAGGCCGCAGCCGCCAAAGCATAGCCCACTTGATGGACATCAGGCCCGACACAGCGACCGTCGTCCGCAACGGCAACGAACTGACCGTCAATCCCGAACAGGTAGCCTTAGGCGAAACCATCATCCTTCGCCCAGGCGACAAGGTGCCCCTCGACGCCGTCATCACCGAAGGCTCCACCGCCCTCAACACCGTAGCCCTCACCGGCGAAAGCCTTCCGCGCGAAGTCTCCGTCGACGACGAAATCATATCCGGATGCATCAACGTCAGCGGCGTCATCAAGGCCCGCGTAACCAAGACATACGGAGAAAGCACGGTGGCGAAGATAATCGACCTCGTCGAGAACGCCTCCGAACACAAATCGCGCAGCGAAGCCTTCATAACCCGCTTTGCCCGCGTCTACACGCCAGTCGTGGTCTTTGCCGCCATTGCCCTTGCCGTCGTGCCGCCACTCATTTCACAATTCACAATCCACAATTCACAATTCGCCGTCTGGCTCTACCGCGCCCTTATGTTCCTCGTTGTCAGCTGTCCCTGCGCACTGGTCATCAGCGTGCCACTCTCCTTCTTCGGCGGCATAGGCGGAGCCTCGCGCAAAGGCATCCTCATCAAAGGAGCCAACTATATCGACATACTTTCAAAGGTAGACACGGTGGTCTTCGACAAGACCGGCACGCTGACCCACGGACGCTTTGCAGTCGAGGCCGTCCACCCCGAGAAATACAGCGAGTCGCACCTCTTGCACCTCGCCGCTCACGTCGAGCACTTCTCCACCCACCCCATCGGTGCCGCCCTGCGCGACGCCTACCCCGACGAGGCCACCGACGGCTGTAAGATAACCGACGTCGAAGAGATTGCAGGCCAGGGCATACGCGCCAACGTGGAAGGAAGCATCGTCTGCGTGGGCAACAGCAAACTGATGGACAGCATCGGCGCGCACTGGCACGAGTGCCATCTGACGGGAACCGTCATACACATCGCCATCGACGGCGACTACGCCGGCCACGTAGTCATCAGCGACCAGATAAAAGAAGACAGCGCCGAAGCACTCAAAGCCCTGAAAGAGCTGGGCATACAGCACACCGTTATGCTCACCGGCGACAGCGAGACCGTTGCCCAAAGCGTAGCCTCCAAACTCGGCATCGACGAATACCACGCCCAGCTGCTGCCCCAGGACAAAATAGGCTTCTTCAAGCAACTCCAACATTCACACACTAACGCATTAACGCATTCAACTGCCTTTGTCGGCGACGGCATCAACGACGCGCCGGTGCTGGCCCTGGCCGACGTGGGCATAGCTATGGGCGGATTGGGCAGCGACGCCGCCATCGAAGCAGCCGACATAGTGCTGATGGACGACCGCCCGTCGAAGATACCCCTCGCCATACGCATCGCCCGCCGCACTCTGCGCATCGCCCGCCAGAATGTAGTCTTCGCCATCGGCGTCAAAGTGCTCGTCCTCCTGCTCGCCGCGCTCGGCGTAGCCACGATGTGGATGGCCGTCTTCGCCGACGTGGGAGTAACAGTCCTTGCCGTCCTCAACGCAATGCGCACACTAAAAACAGAAAAGTGGCGTTAGAGGGGAGTTAAAGGGAGTTATGAGAAGTTATTGAAGTTAAGGGACAAATGTACCGGCTCTGATAGCATTGTCCCTTTAACTCCCCCCTAACTTCCCTTAACTCCCCCAAACCCTTAAACTTTAAACTTTAAACTAAACAACCCAATGCCAGACGAAGAAACCCTATCCAATGCAGGTATCCGCGTAACAGCCGTACGCACAATGATATGGCGCCAGGTGCGCCACCACACCGACGGAGTGTTCAGCCTCAGCGACCTCGAAGAGGTGCTGCCCACCGTCGACCGTTCCACCCTGTTCCGTACGCTGACCCTCTTCAGCGACGCCCACCTGCTGCACAGCGTCGACGATGGCAGCGGCGTGCAGAGGTACTGCGTCTGCCACCACGACGACACGCGCCATTGCAAAGGCCACGTGCACCTCACCTGCACACGCTGCCACAGGACATTCTGCCTCACCGACATCACCATACCGCCCGTACCCCTGCCCGAAGGCTTCGTTGCCGAAGAGACCGAATATGTCGTGAAAGGCATCTGCTCGCACTGCGCCCGGAAATAGGTCATAGACCCTCCGTTTTTTCACCGCTAAATCCCCGTTACAAGACCGTACCAACTCCGGTCGTTGTACAATATATGTACAATAGTTGTACAATACTTGTACAATTGTAAACGTACAAATATTGTACAAGTA
>JAEEGI010023884.1_pt1 | contig 11969 bp, 9 predicted proteins | sample 8958751 | NCBI WGS metagenome assembly JAEEGI01 (sample SAMN16246545, study PRJNA631951) | gut metagenome | biome: gut microbiome; feature: rumen; material: KS-attached | host: Bos | place: Iran: Karaj | collected 2018-10 | reverse complement strand
CCGTGACTATACGGAGCCGATGCCAGCACTTCGTCTTCCGCCAGATTCCGGAGGACGTGCTCAGGGCGCATGTCTGCAGCGTGCTGGAACGCGAGGGTCGGCCCTTCGAGCCCGAATCCGCCGCACTCATCGCCCGCCGCGCCGCCGGCAGCGTGCGCGATGCCATGTCCCTCCTCGGACAGGCGCTGACCTTGGGCTGCGCCCCCGGCGAGCCCCTTGCCGCCGCGCAGGTCCGCAGGGTGCTGGGACTGGCCGGGCGCGAAGTCATGGACAGGCTTCTCGATGCCATCGCCGCGCATGACATGGCTGCCATCGTGAAGCTCGTGCGGGAGCTGCTTGCCCAAGGCGTGGACATGGGCTTTTTCCTGCGCGAGCTTGCCAGCCTCTGGCGCGACCTCTTCCTTGCCCGGCAAGCCGCCGGCGGGCTGTGGGAGGAAGAAGAGCAAAAGGCGCTCCATGCCTCGGCGTCGCGTTTTTCTCCGGCCTTCATCCATGCAGCATGGCAGATGACCCTGGATTCCCAGCGCCGCATACTCAGCAGCCTGGAGCCGTCGGTGGGGCTGGAACTGCTTTTGCTCAACCTTGCCATGCTGCCCAGGCTCCTGCCTCTGCGCGAGCTCTCCGCCTTCCCCGCCGGGGAAGCGGAGGAGGGGCGGTCTTCCCCGCAGTCCGCGGTCACTCAGCCTCCGCAGGATCCGCCGCAGCCCCCCGCATGCCCCGCACCCCCTCCGTCTCCCGCCCCTGTCCAGGCGTCCCCCGCGACTCCTGCAGCGGTACCGGAGCCCGTGCCTGAGCCGGCACCGGAGCCCGTGCCTGAACCGGCCGTCCCGGCGGCGCCTCCGGCGGCTCCTGGGGACTGGAAGAAAGAGGATCCTGACCCCGGCCTGCACTGGGGGGAGTTCGTTGCCTCCCTGGGCAACAGCGACGCGGAGCTCAACGTGCCCATGCTCAGGCAGTGCGGCGGCGAGGTGCGCGGCGGCTGGCTGGTGCTCAGACCCTACACCCAGATAGCAGCCAAGAAACTGAAGGCAGGCAAAGGGCTGCTGGAGGACCGCGCTTCAGCGTGGGCAGGACGCCGCCTGGAATGCGTCTTCCTGCCGCCGCAGAAGATCGTCCGCACCGAGGCGGAGCTGATACAAGACATGGAAAAGCACCCCGTGGTGCAAAGGCTCGCGGGAGCCTTTGACGCCGAAGTCGTGCATGTGAAGGATTAACCGCCAACAGGGGATGTCCCCGGGAGAAGCGTATGCGCAATATGAACGACCTGCTGCGCCAGGCGCAGGTGATGCAGAACAAGATCGCCAAACTCCAGCAGGAGATGGCCGAAAAGGACGTGGAAGCCTCCGCCGGCGGGGGCATGGTCAAGGTGGTGATGAACGGGCGCCAGGAAATGAAGTCCATCACCATCGACAAGGCCGTCATGGAAAGCGGGGACGCCGAGATGCTCCAGGACCTCATCATCACGGCCGTCAACGAGGCCGTGCGCATCGGCCGCGCCAATCTGGAGCGTGAAATGTCCAATATCTCCGGGGGGATCCACCTTCCTGGCATGTTCTAACCGTCCTTTTGACCTTGCAAAAAGACCGCCGGTAGCCCGGCGGTCTTTTTGCATCTCCAGGCCGCAGCCGGAAGGAGGGCGCGCGTTCAGCCGGCGCTTCCGGTCCCGCCCACCGGGTCCCGCCAGAAGCCGGCCATGAAGTCGTCGTATTCCCTGCGCAGGGAGAGCATGAGCTCATGCACCGGGACGATGCTCTTGACCTTGCCCACGTTGGCCCCGCAGAAGGCGAAACCCCTGTCGAGGTTGCCCTTCATGGCGTTGATGAGTGCTGCGGCGATGCAGTAGGGGGATGTCGCAGGGTCGCAGGTCTTGATGCAGTGGAACACGCACTTGAAGGGCTTCTTCTTCCCGGCGCGCGCTTCGTCGATGAAGGCGTTCTCCAGGGCGCGGCCGGGCATGCCCACCGGGCTGTTGATGATGGTCACGTCTTCTTCGCGGGCGTTGACGTAGGCCTGCTTGAAGCGGATGTCGGCGTCGCATTCGTCGGTGGCCACGAAGCGCGTGGCCATCTGCACACCGGAAGCGCCCAGGTTCATCACGCGGGCTATGTCCGCTCCGGAGAACACTCCTCCGCCGGCGATGACGGGGATGGCCCGTCCTGCCTTGTCTTCCAGCGAGCGTGCCGTATCCACCACCCCGGAGATGAGGCTCTCCAGGGAAAACGAGGAATCAAAGATATGCTCTTTGGAAAAGCCGAGGTGTCCGCCCGCCCGCGGTCCTTCCAGGACGAAGGCGTCGGGCAGCAGGCCCGTCTTGGCCAGCCATTTTTTGGCGATGAGGGCGGCGGCGCGGCTCGAGGACACGATGGGCACCAGCTTGGTGCGGAATTCCTGCCGGGCGCGTTCGCACGTGTCCAGGAAGATGCGCGGCAGGTCCATGGGCAGCCCGGCTCCGGAAAAAATGATGTCGGCCTTGGATTCCACGGCTGTCCTGGCCAGGTCGGCAAAGGTCGTGAGCGCCACCATGATGTTGACGCCCAGGATGCCGCTGGTCATGGAGCGGGCTTTCTCGATCTCGCGCTTAAGGGCGCGGGTGTTGGCCCCTATGGGGTCGGAGGCTGCGTCAGGCTCGCGCATTCCGGCCATGGCGCCCGCGATCACGCCGATGCCGCCTTCGTTGGCGACGGCAGAGGCCAGGCGCGACATGGATATGCCTACGCCCATGCCGCCCTGGACGATGGGCAGGCGGGCCACAAGATCGCCTATCTTAAGGGATGGGAATGACATGGTGATGCTCCTTTGTCCGCTGGAAAGGGAGGATGCCCCGGGTGGGCAGGAAGGACCACCTTTCGCCGGACGATTCGGAAAAACACTAGCACGCAACGGGGAGCGTGGCAAGGGAGCGTGCAAAAAATCTTTTATTTACGGATAAATAGCAATCCTTACTTTTAAGCAGTGCAAAAGCACGGCCGCAGAGCCAGGTGCAGAGCTGCCGGCATGGGAACAGCAGCGGGACTGCCTTGCCAGGGCGGAGCCGGCGCAGGGCCGCCTGCCCTGGCGCAGCGAGCGGGAAGTGGACTTTGTCCGGCTTTTATCGTACAAGGCATGTGACGCCTAAAAACAACCTCCGGGGATCGCGTGTGATGCAGAACGATGCTGAAACGCTGGCTTTTGACGATGCCGGACTCGCCGGCCAGCTCTTTGGCCCGCTGAACGCCCATCTTGAGCTCATTGCCGACGCCTCCGGCGCAGAGCTGCAGACCCGCGGGACGGAGCTCACCGTGCGCAGTGCCAGCCCTGCCCGGAGGAGCCTGCTGCTCAACCTGTTCGCCCAGTGCTATGGGCTGCTGCGCCAGGGGCGGAGCCTGCGCGGGGAAGACCTCCTGCAGGGCTACGAAGAACTCCTGCGTGACCCTCAGGCGCGGCTGGAAAAGCTCTTCCGTGATGCGGGGCTCGTCGTTTCGCCGCGCAAGACCATCATGGCCCGGAACACGTCCCAGCGCCAGTACATGGAGCTTCTGCGCTCGCATGAGATGGTCTTCGCCACCGGTCCGGCCGGCACGGGCAAGACCTACCTTGCCGTTGCCGTGGCGGTCGCCATGCTGGCGGCCAGGCGCGTCAAGAAGATCATTCTCACCCGCCCCGCGGTGGAGGCCGGGGAGCGGCTTGGCTTCCTGCCTGGCGACATGCAGGAGAAGGTCGACCCCTATCTGCGCCCCCTGTACGACGCCCTCGGCGACATGTTCGGCCCCCAGGGGCTGCTGCAGAAGCAGGAGGCGGGCGTCATCGAAGTGGCTCCGCTGGCCTTCATGCGCGGGCGCACGCTCAACGACGCCTTCCTCATCCTGGACGAGGCGCAGAACACCACGCGGGAACAGATGAAGATGTTCCTCACCCGCATGGGATTTGGTTCACGCGCCGCCATCACTGGAGACATCACCCAGATCGACCTTCCACCCTCCGGACGCGACGGGGGGCAGGAGGGGGAGAGCCGTTCAGGGCTCATCCATGCTCTGCGCGTGCTCTCAGGCGTGCGCGGCGTGGCCTTCCATCAGTTCCACAGCTCCGACGTGGTGCGCCATCCCCTGGTGGGGCGCATCGTGGACGCCTATGACCGCTATGAAAAGAATTAAAAAAATATCCCCTGTGAGCATCCGGCAGCTTTGGCTGCATGCACGCGCCATGCTGCGCCACCATCACCATGACTGGGGGCTGATAGCCCTTGCCCTCGCCCTTGTGTCACTTTCGCTCCTCTGCGCCGTCCAGCCCGGGCGGCAGTCAAGGGTCCTCTATCCTGCAGGGGAGATAGCGGCGGTGGACGTCGTTTCCGACCGCGACATGATGGTGGAGGATCAGAGGGCCACCCAGCAGCGCCGCGACAGGGCCCTGGCCCTGCAGCCCATGGTCTTCGACCTGGATAAGAAAAGCATCGCGGCATTCCGCGAGGAAAGCCTCGACCTGCTCGAGCGCATCAACCGCCTGGGCGTGGAGGAATCTGGCCTGGAGACCGTGCGCCGGTCTTTCAACGAGCGGCACGGAGCGGAGGTGTCGCTGGGTTCCTTCCGCGTGCTGGCGGCTTCCTATGTGCAGGAGTACCTGCTGAACACGCTCATACCCTGGATCGAGACAGCCCTTTCCAACGGCGTCATCGCCGACATGCGCCAGCTTGCCAGCACCGACAACGCCGCCATCGTTCGCGACCTGGACAGCGGCACCGAGGTGCTCCGCAGCCAGACCGAGGGCCTTTCGGACCTGCGCATGTTCCGGGTCTCGCTCATCCGCAAGCTGCATGACGCCGAGGGGCTGAATCAGCGTTCCAAGAGCGTGCTCCAGGAGATCATGCCCCTGATGATCGTGCCCACGCTGGCCGTGAACCAGGAAGAGACCAGCCAGCGCAACCAGGATATGCTCTCGGCCGTGGAACCTGTGCTCTACCGCGTGCAGACCGGGGAAGTGATCGTCCGCGCCGGCGACATGGTGACGCATGAGCAGCAGATCAAGCTGCAGGCGCTGTTCCGGGCCGCGCCCGGCATCGTCGACTGGAAGGCCTTTGGCGGCTGCATGCTGTTGGGCTTCTTTTTGCTCCTGGGATTGTTCATCACGCCCAGCGGCAACAAGGGGACGGTGCTCCGCACGCGGGACCAGACGCTCATCGCCCTCATCCTGGTGGTGTTCGGGCTGGCCGCCTGGGGCGTGATGGCGCTCGCGCTCGCGCTTTCGGCGTCTTCCTCCGTGCGCATCCTGGCCTTCGCCTTTCCTGTGGCGGGCGGTGCGGGGCTTGCCGCACTCATCTTTGCAGCGCGGCGCTACTGCACCGTCGGGCTCCTGCTGGCGTTTTTCTGCACGGTGATCTTCAGGGGAGACGTGGCCCTGTTCTTTTTCTACTTCATGTCGTCCATGACCAATACCTGGCTGGTGCTGCGCGCGCAGAACAGGCAGGACGTGGTCTGGGGCAGCGTGCCGCTGTTCCTGTGGATGGTCCTCACGGGCGCCGGCGCCGCCCTCATCATGCGCCTTGAGGTCCACCAGATGCCCGCGCTCGTCCTGGCGCTGATGTGCAACGCGCTGCTTTCGCTCTTCATGCTTTTCGCGCTCAGCCCGGTGCTCGAGATGCTCATGGGCTATACGACGCGCTTCCGCATGATGGAGCTGATGAATCTGGAGCACCCCCTGCTGCAGGAGCTGATGGTCAAGGTGCCAGGCACGTACCACCATTCCCTCATGGTCTCCAACCTCGTGGAGGCTGGTGCAGTGGCCATAGGCGCCAACAGCCTGCTCTGCAAGGTGGGGGCCCTGTACCACGACATCGGCAAGATCTTCCGCCCGCGTTACTTCATCGAAAACCAGTTCGGCGGGCGCAACCCGCATGACAAGCTCTCCCCGGCCATGAGCGTGCGCATCCTGTTCTCCCATGTCAAGGACGGCGTCAAGCTGGCCGAAGAGTACCATCTGGGCAGGGAGATCACCGACATCATCCAGCAGCACCATGGCAACCGCGCGGCCATGTCGTTTTACGGCAAGGCGAAGCAGATGGGCGAGGAACCGGACCTGGAGGATTTTTGCTACCCCGGGCCGAGGCCCCAGACCAGGGAGGCGGCCATCGTCATGCTGGCGGATTCCGTGGAGGCGTCGAGCCGCACCCTGACCGACCCCACGCCGTCGGTGATCAGGGCGCATGTCTCCAAGATCATGAAGGACGTCTATGCTGACGGCCAGCTTGACAACTGCGACCTGACCTTCCGCGACCTGAGCCGCATCGCCGACGCCTTCGTCAGCATCATCACCGGGCTGCACCATCAGCGCATCACCTATCCCGGGCAGGACAAGAACGGCATTTTCGCTCCCGAAGACGCCGAGGACCTGAAACCGGAATGGATGGTGGAAGGCGCGGACGGCTCCGGAGGAGCCCCGGCCGCCCAGGGCCCCGCCGGGGATACCGGCACGGCCGGGGCGCAAGGGGCGGAGGAAGGCAAGGCATGAATCCTTCCGTTCAGGTGCGCATGCGCGCACCCTGCCGCTTTTGCCGCAGGGAATGGGCTTCATGGCTCGAGACCATGCTGTGCGCCGCCTTTGACGGGCGCATGCTCCCCGGGCAGGAGCGCGGGCTGCGGCCCGGACGGTCCGGGAGCTTTCCTTCCGTGGAGCTCATCGTTGCAGGGGACGGCGCGATCTCCGCGCTCAATGCCCGGGCCCTCGGCTGCACCGGCCCTACCAACGTGCTGAGCTTCCCAGGCGGAGGGGACAGGCTCGGTTCGCTTTTCCTGAGCGCCGAAACGCTGGAGAGGGAGATCGTTCTTTACGGGCAGGATCCCGGGGAGCATGCCAGGCGCCTGCTCGCCCACGGATTCGGACACATCACGGGATTTGACCACGGACCGGACATGGACGCCTTTTGCTCCATGCTGGAGGATGCATGCGCCAGGCCGCGGGCTCCGCGGCCTTTATGACGCAGGGAAAGGCGGGCGCAGCGCCCGCGGAGGATAATGATGGACAGGAACAACGAGCACCGCTGCGGCTGGGTCGCGCTCATGGGGCCGCCCAACGCAGGCAAATCCACGCTTCTCAACGCGCTTTTGGGGCAGAAGGTGAGCATCGTCACTTCCAAGCCGCAGACGACGCGCAGCCGCATCGTCGGCATCATGTCCGAACCCGGGGCCCAGGTCATCTTCATGGATACTCCGGGCGTGAGCCATCTGCGCTTGCAGCCGCGCGGGCATCTGGCCAAGATGATGAGCCAGTCCGCCTGGCAGAGCATGGCGGCCGCCCATGCCGTCATGCTGGTGCTGGATGCCGACCTGTACCTGCGCAGGGAGGAATTCCTTGAGCGTGACGTGCAGCCGCTGCGTGATGCGCTCGCCGAAGACGACCGCCCCCTGATCGTCGTGCTGAACAAGATAGACCTGTTCCACGACAAGGCGCGCATGCTGCCGCTGCTCACCCAGCTCCAGGAATGGTTCCCCAGGGCGGAGCTCTTCCCCCTGTCGGCGCTCACCAGGGACGGCATACGCGAACTCAAGGGGCTGATCACCGGCATGGTGCCGCCCGGTGCGTCGCAGTTCCCCGACGACCAGCTCTCCACGGCGCCCACGCGCTTCCTGGCCGCGGAGATCGTGCGCGAAAAGGTCTTTGAAAAGCTGCGCCAGGAAGTGCCTTACAGCACTGCCGTGGACATTGAATCCTGGCAGGAGGATGAAGATCGGGGCATGACGACCATCCACGCCGTCATTTTTGTGGCCCGCCCCTCGCACAAGGCCATGGTCATCGGCAGGTCCGGCGCGACCATCAAGCAGATCGGCATAGAGGCGCGGCGCGATATCCAGGAGCTCATCGGAGGAAAGGTGAACCTGCAGCTCTGGGTGAAAGTCAAGGACAACTGGGCCGAAGACGTGGAGATGCTCCACGACCTCGGACTTGAAGAAGACAGCTGAGAAGGTGGGCGCAGCATGACGGCTCTTGAAGAACGCTGGCGGCGCGTGCTGGACGGCATGTTCGAGGCGGAACGCCATGCGTCCCGGCCCGCGGGATCGGTGCGCCTGGTCGCCGTTTCCAAGTTCCATCCGGCTTCGGACATAGCTGAGCTCTGCCGCCTGGGCCAGCGGGATTTTGGCGAAAACTACGTGCAGGAAGCGCGCGCCAAGCAGCAGGAGCTTGCCGATCTGGACATCCGCTGGCACGCCATCGGGGCGGTCCAGAGCAACAAGGCCAAAGACGTCGCCGGGCGTTTTTTCCTGCTGCATACGCTGGCCAGCGAGCCCCTTGCCCGGGGCCTGGTGCGGAGGCTGCCCGAGGGGGCGGTGCAGGATGTGCTCATCGAGGTCAATATCGGGGAGGAGCCGCAGAAGGCTGGCGTGATGCCCCCGGACATGCCCGCTTTCATGGAGGCCCTGCTGAAGGGTGGGCTGGTATCGGAAGGGGGCCCGGGGCTGCGCCTGCGAGGGCTGATGTGCCTGCCTCCGCGTTGCGGCGAGGGCGAAGAAGCCCGCCCGTGGTTCGTGCGCCTGCGTGAGCTGCGCGATTCCCTGGCCCGGCAGTCCGGGCTTGCCCTGCCGGAGCTTTCCATGGGCATGTCGGGCGATTACCGCCAGGCCATTGAAGAAGGCGCCACGATCATCCGCGTGGGCACCGAGATCTTTGGTCCGCGGCCGGTGAGGCCATAGTTTTCAGGAGGGAAGGCGGCGCAGGAGCGCTGCCTTCCTTGTCCGCTGCCGGCAGCGGTCAGATCCCCAGGCTTTCCACCCATCGGCGCAGTTCATCAACGGAGGGGCGGCCGTTGAGCAGCCTGCCTTCGCGGATGACGGTCGAAGGGGAGACGCTGCCCCTGAGGTTTTCCACGGTCCTGCCGAAGCCGCTCCCTCCGGACGTGGCGAAGAGGATGACCGTTTTTCCGGAAAAGTCCCCGGATTCGAGATAGGTGTTGATGATCGTGGGCGCGATATACCACCATACGGGGAATCCCAGGAAGACCACGTCATAGCCTTCCACCCGCGCGCTTTCTCCCGGCGCCATGGCAGGGCGGGAAGACTTGTCGCGCATTTCCACGGAGCTGCGGGAACCCTTGTCGTTCCAGTCAAGGTCTGCCGGGGTGTAGGGCCGGGCAGGCCTGATCTCATAAAGATCAGCTCCGGCAGCTTCGGCCAGGGTCTTCGCCGCCCTGGCGGTAACGCCGCCTGCCGAAAAATAGGCCACCAAGCGTCTGCTCATCGCTTCCTCCTTGCCTGCATCGCGGTCTTGCCGCACTGGACAGAGCGGGACATGCCCGCAGGCAGACCATGCGGCCGTCACGGGATAAAGTCAAGAAGGACGCAAAGGATGGATGCTTCCTGCATTCCCTCTGCCTGGTGCGGCGTCCCGCCATGATTGCCATGCGCTGCCAGTTATGGTTATAATGCATCCCATCTCGTGGACGACATGGGTATTTTCGTCAGGAAAGACTTACTGCCGCGCTGGCCGCGCGGAGGGAGGCCGGAGATGAAGAAAGAACTGTTGCTGTGCGGTGTCCTGGTCATGTTCGGAACCGGCGCAGCCCCCGCGCTGGGCAGCGTGGAATCGGACGTGGAGAACGCCGTTGCCGGCGCCTTGTCCGCTGTTTCCGCCAAGGCGGAGAAGGTGACCTTTTCTGCCGACGACCAGTCGCTGGTGATATCGGGGCTGGAATATGCCGGGCCGCAGGAAGGGTCCCAGCGCAAGGGCAGGATAGAGCAGATCAGGCTGGATGGCTTTGACGCGAAGGCCATCCTGGATGCCGAAGGAGGCACCAACGATATCCCGCGCGTCGCGGAAAACGCCGTGCTCTCCGGGTGGCGCGAAGTGTCCGAGGAAGACGGCGTCAAGGTGTCCATGACACTGGAGTCCTATGCCGCCAGGGGATGGTACCAGCGGCTGGGCGTCCTGCTCAAGCGTTCTTCACAGGAAGACCTCGGGCCGTTGCTCGAAGAGATCCTGCGCTACCGTCTGGACAGCGCGCGCGCCGAGAACCTCAGCATCAGGCTGGAATCTGCCAAGCAGGAATTCGCTCCCGTGAACGTCACCGTCAAGGCTTTGGAAGGTCCTGACGGCGTGGCTGCCCCGGGAGATGACGGGCAGCCCCGGATGGCGAACATGCAGATGCTCGGGCTCGCCTTCTCCTCCGGAGATGTTTCCGGTTCGATGGAGAAGCTTGCGCTTTCCGGGCTGGCCATACCTTCACCATCCCAGATGGCAGAGCTGTGGAAGAAAGTATCCGAGGCAGGCGTGCCGGACGAACCTCAGGATGCGCTGAAGATGCTGGCGGATCTTTATGGCGGGAAGCCGCCTTTCTCCCTCCTTTCCCTCGAAAACATGAAGGTCTGGACCGCTCCTGGCGGTGATCCTGCCACGCTGGACAACCTTTCCCTGTCGATGTCCCATGGGGATCAGGGTGCATCCGGCCTGGAATTCGCCATCAATGCGCTGCGGGTCGCGCCGAGCGCCCTGGGCGAGTTCAGGGAGATGGCCATGCGCTATGCGCCCGAAGGCGTGGCGCTCGACATGCGGGTGCGCGGCAATGCGGCAGGATCAGGGAGCGACGCAGCCGCATCCCTGCGGCTGCGCGGTCTCGGTTCGCTGGAATTGGGCTGCGCCATCAAGGGCAACGCCCTGGATCTGCTCGCGCAGCTGGCGGCGCTGGATGACGACGCGGCGGTGCAGAAGCTGCTTTCGGACGTCAGCGTGACCAGCGCGAAGTTTTCGTACAGCGATACGGGGCTGATCCCCCTGGCGGTCAACCTGGCCCTGGAAAGCGGCGACGCTGTCGGACTGGACAGCCTCAGCCTTGCCATGCAGTACGCTGCAGAGCAGGGGCTGGACACGGACTTCACTGTCCGGGGTCTGCATGCGGGGCTTGATTTCGCTCCGCTGGAGCAGTACCGCGCCGAGATCTCCCGTTTCGCTCCCGGCGGCATCACCGTCGACGTTTCCCAGCGCAATGCGCTGACGAAGGACGGCTTTGCCGGCAATGCCAGCGCAGCGGTGCGCGGGCTGGGCAAGATGGACCTGGATCTGGCCTTGAAGGGCGACGTCCTCGGGATACTGAAGAAAGCTGCGAACGATCCGGACAACACTGAGGAACTGCTGCCCCTCCTTTCCCAGGTCAAGGTCGCCGGATGCGGCACGGGATACAAGGATTCCGGGCTCGCAGCGATGCTCCTGGGCATCGCCGCCAAGGAATTCGGGATGACTCCCGCCGACCTCCTGGCGATGGCGGTCGGCCAGGTGGAGCAGCTTGCCACTTCCGGAGACCCCTTCTTCGAGAAGCTTGGCAAGATGCTCAAGGAGCAGCTGGCGCAGCCGGGCGAGATGTCTGTCAGGCTTGCCAGGGACGCCGATATGGATGTTATGACTTTTGCCATGACGGCCGCGGAAAGCCCGGACAAGCTGCCCCTGGAATTCTCCTCGGTGCCCGGCGGCAAAACCATGGAAGAGTACCTGAAGTAGCGGATGCGCCGCATAAGCATGCATGCCGGACGGAGGTCATCCTTCCGGCATCATGCTGTCATGCGCCTTGCGCCCGCCTTGCGGAGATCGCATGAGTTTCAACGTTGGTTTCCGGGATCCGGGATTGTGCGCTGCCCTGCTGGAAAAGCTGTCGGAGGGGCTGGACAAGCTCGGACGGACCGTGCGCTTCATGGAAGTGTGCGGCACGCATACGGTGTCCATCTTCCGCAGCGGCCTGCGTTCCCTGCTTCCCCAGGGGATCGAGCATGTTTCCGGTCCCGGATGCCCGGTCTGCGTGACGCACGATTCCGAGATCGCTGCGCTCATCGAGGCAGCAGCAAGGACAGATGTCATCATCGCCACCTTTGGCGACCTGCTGCGCGTGCCCGGTCCGGACGGTCGCTCGCTCCGCCATGCGCAGGCGGAAGGCGCGCGCATCCGCGTCGTCTATTCCCCCATGGATGCCCTCAGGCTGGCGGCGGAGCATCCTTCCGAAACGGTGGTCTTTCCTGCCGTGGGCT
>JAEEGI010023883.1_pt1 | contig 11969 bp, 12 predicted proteins | sample 8958751 | NCBI WGS metagenome assembly JAEEGI01 (sample SAMN16246545, study PRJNA631951) | gut metagenome | biome: gut microbiome; feature: rumen; material: KS-attached | host: Bos | place: Iran: Karaj | collected 2018-10 | reverse complement strand
GAGTGATTGCTTGAATGCGTTAATGTGTTAATGCTTGAGTGTTGAGAATTGAGAATTGAGATTTATCCAGATGCGACAGCAACTTTCAATTTTCAATTTTCAAAAAAAGGAACGGCCAAAGTGCGGGCCGCCTCAGGCTATCTTGGGCAGCGGGGCGGTGCGGAAGGCCATTGTGTCGATATACCGCCCGTCTTCGCCCTTCAGGGCCTTGGCGAACTCGGCGAAGGTGCGATGCTCCATATAGATGACGTTGTACACGTCGCCCACATTGTCGATGAAATGGGCGTCGCTGTCGGTGATGAAGTTGAAACGCTTGAGGTAGGCGAATTTCTTCAGCATCTCCTCGCGAGTGGTGAAACGGTTTATTTCCAACCCGTCCGCCTTGAGGTCGGGCGGCACGAAGCCCAGCTGGCTGGTGAGCGAGGTGGTGCCTTTGTTGACATGGGCCGGCACGAAGAGGCCGCCGATGCGGTGCACCTCCTCGTAGATGCCGTCGATGTCCACGTCGATGCCGTTGAGGAGGTGGTATTCCTCCTCGCCCACTATCTCGTCGTTCTCGTCCACGATAAGCTGGTAGCCGAAACGGTCCTCGTCGTTGGGGATGGGTGGCAGATGGGCATCCAGAAACGCCTGGAACTCGTCAAGCTGCTCGTCGGTCTCGAAGTAGGAGAGGCAGTGTGCCTCTTCCTGCGAGGTGACCTCCACGCCCCCCAGCACAAAGAGGCCGTTGGCGCGGCCTATGCGCTGCGCCACCTTCACCTGCCGGGTTGTGTTGTGGTCGGTGATGGCAATCATGTCCAACCCCCGCGCCAACGCCCGCTGGACGATGGCCGACGGGCTCATCTCCAAATCGCCGCACGGCGACAACACCGTATGGATGTGCAGGTCAGCCTTGAAAGGAGTCATTTACGATTGCGTTTTTGAGTATTGACAGTAGAAACAACAATCCGTCAGCCTCTCTCTTTACTGCTTGAGCAGTTCGTAGATTTTGCCGGCAGTCTCGAAGGTCTCCATCGTGGTGCTGAGGAACGGGATGCCCTCCTCGTTGCTCTGCTCGAGGGTGTCGTCCGAGGCGGTCTGCCCCTTTACGAGGATGACACAGGCCAGCTCTTTCAGGGAGGCGATGGCCATGACGTTCTTGTGCACCTGGAGCGTCACCCACACATTGCCCATCTCGGCATTGCCCATCACATCGCTCAGCAAGTCGGACACATAGCAGCCCTCTATCTCGCGGTCCAACCCATTGGCGCCCGAAAGCACCTTGAGGTTCAGTTTCTCTACAAGTTCCTTTACTTTCATAGTCTGTTTTGATTTAAATTGAATGTGCAAAGATACAATTTTTTTTCCGATTAGGCGTTATCTTGAAGAAAAAAAAGATTATTCCATGCAATTCAATCTCTCCTATCCCGAAGTGGGACAATTCATTCACGACAAGACCGGAAAAGACATCCCGCTGGCCTTCGGCGGCCCGCACACCCTGCGCATAGCCGACAGCGTGCCCCTTATGGGGTCCGTGGGACTTGATATCAACGTGGAGCGCATCAACGGCAGCGACATCTTTCTTTCCTACAGCGGCGGCGCCGGCATCGAGTTCATGGTGCGCACCGCCCTCGGCCAGGTCAAGAAGCAGCCGGGCGCCGAACTGCTCAGCATCCTCGACGGCAACCGCCTGATGCTCTCCCTCGGCAAGAACCCGCAGCTGGCCCCCGTGTTCGACCGCATCGAAATCAAGAACATCCATTTCAGCGAGACGAACATCATGATCGACTTTGTGCCCAAACCCTGACCGCCACAGACTCATGCAGCTGCATTTCATCCACCATTCCTGCTTCGCCGCCGAAGAGGATGACTGCCTGATGGTCTTCGACTACTGGCAAGACCCCGGCGGCCGCCTTGCCGCGCTGCTTGAGGCCGCTGCGGGAAAGACGGTGTATTTCATTGTCTCCCATTTCCATCAAGACCATTACAACGCCGACATCCCTGGCTGGTGCGCCTCGCGTCCCGACTGGCACCTCCTCCCCTCCTACGACACCGTGCGGCGGCGGCGCATCGACAAGAGTCTGCCCCTGGCGGTGCTGCGCTTCGGCGAGAGTGTCGAAACGCCCCACTTCCACCTCGACGCGTACCGCTCCACCGACGTGGGTGTGAGCACCGTCCTCACCCTGCGCGACGGCACCACCCTCTTCCATGCCGGCGACTGCAACAACTGGCGGTTCCCACCCGAAGCCGACGAGAGCGACGCCGACCGCGTAAAGACCACAGACGACCAGATGGAGAAGCTGTTCCTCTCCATCCTGCGCGACATCAAGCGCGACCACCCGCATATAGACCACGCCATGTTCCCCGTCGACCCCCGCCTGGGGCAGGAGATGCTCCGCGGCCCCCTGCAACTGCTCCACACCATAGACATCACCCACCTCCACCCCATGCACTACAATCTTTAACCCATACGGCCCTAACCCCTACTCGAAATGTCTTCCCAAATCTACAAAAAGCCTGTCGTCTGGAAACATCTGTACTTTTATCGCAAAAGCGACACCATCTATCAGCTCACCATCGTTTTCTGCCACAGATTCCTGCCAGCACATGGCGACCGAACCGTCGACCAGATGGTCCAAGCTGCACGCAGCGGCAAACAGAACATCATTGAGGGCAGTGAGGACGGTGTCACAAGCTCCGAGATGGAAATCAAACTCCTCAACGTTGCACGTGCAAGCCTGCACGAACTTTGCGAGGACTATATGGACTACCTCAAAAGCCACGGGCTCCCCGTATGGAGCCCACAACACCCGCGCTATAGCACCATGCTGCAATTCTGCCACTCCCACAACGACTACACCGACTACCAGCCCTTTGTGCAGAAACTGTCTGACGAAGAGATGGCAAATATGGCCGTCACCCTCTGCCACCAGACAGACCTCATGATGAAATCCTACCTCGGAAAGCTCGAAGAGGCTTTTGTCACCCAAGGCGGCATCAAAGAGCGCATGCATGCCGCCCGCACCGGCTACCGCCAAGCACAAGACCGCCGCCTATCGCAGTTAGAGGAAGAGAACCGCGCTCTGAGAGAGCAGCTTGCGAGACTTAATAGGAAGGATTAGGATGGCTTAGGATGATTTAGGACTAGTAATCCTAAACCATCCTATCACTTCCTATCACTTCCTAAATCCTCCTATCCCTTAGAAAAGAATTCTTTTTTTTGAGCATCGGCCATTTTCTCAATTTCACGGGTTGAGAGGATGGTTTTGGCATGGTTTGGAGTGGTAGATTGGAGTAGCTTGGGGTACGCTTCGGTATCTTTGGGAAATTATATGAAGGATGAGTCTTCTGGAAACCAGTTGACGCAAGGGTCAGAATTGACGGCTGTACTTTTGCAGCGTCTTTCAGGGCAACGGAGCTGTAGCAGACGGCTGGCGCGCGAAGCCATAATGCTGCGATTCCCGCCGTGAGGGAAACGGAGCCCACTAACAAACCCGAGTAAGGACCGGGCGGGTTCCGAAGAGTAAAAGTTATGGCTATTTTAACAGGAATCAACACCAGACTGCGTGGCTCTATCGGGAGCTACACCTTTGCACGCGTAAACGGCCAGACGGTCGCAAAACAGAAAGTCGACAAGAAAGGAGTGCCAGTACGCACCCGCTCACAGATGCTGAGCCGTATGCAGTTTGCCAACCTCATACACGTGTACCAGTCGTTCAAGGGCAACCTGCACCCCAGTTTCGAGGGCAAGCCGCAGAGGGTGAGCGACTACAACGAGTTTGTCCGCACGAACATGAACGCCAACCCCGTGTACCTCACCAAGAACCAGTCGCTGCAGGGCGGCTGTCTTGTGGCAGCCTACCAGGTGACCCGTGGCTCGCTGCCGGGTGTGGCGGTGGAGTTTGGCAACAACAACGTCCCCGAGAGCAGCATTGCCGTAGGCTCCTTGACCCTGGGCAACAGCACCACGTTGAAAGCCTTCAGCGACGCCATCGTGCAGAACAATACGGGATGGCTGTCCGGTGACCAGCTGACCGTGTTTGTGGCTCACCAAATGATGGATGCCGCCACCGGTGTCCCCCGCGTGGAGATCAACGCCATTGAGCTGACATTGGACGAGAACGCCGACACCACAATGCTGAGCGACCTCGTGGAGACCTCTTTCTTCAGCGTGGTGGACGGATGCCTGGCCCTGTCGGGTCCCGTGAACGGCGGTGTGGCGTTTGTGCACAGCCGCAAGTCTCACTCCGGCACCAAGGTAAGCACCCAGTTTTTCGTGGTGAACAACTCCTACCTGGCCCAGTACCAGACCAGCGCGGCCTTTAACAATGCCGTGAAGAGCTACGGCGGCCTGACCCAGGACGAGTTCCTCACCCCCAACCTGGACGATGTTGTTGAGCAGAACTAACAGGCTCCACGAGTTGTACTTTCACAGGGAGGGTCCAGCCTTGGGCTCTCCCTATTTGTTAAACTTAGTATGAAGAACGCAATGAGCAAAACACGAGCAGTTCCGGACGGGGACACACACGACATGAAAGAGGCTCTGGACGCCCTTGAGGCATTGGAGTCTGCATCGAAACCGACGACACCCTGGTGGGTGATAGCCTTGAAGACCTTGGCCTATTTGATTGGCCTGCTGTTGGCGGGCTACGGCACATCGGCAGCAGCACAGACACTGCTGAACTTCTAACCGATGGACTGCGGGTGGGAGGGCGGGGTTATCTTATGGGGTCTGGGAAACGATAGATTCGGTTGTCGCGTGGATCGGGGGTGTGGAAACTAACGTAGATCCACCCATCCCGGATGTCGATGCCTTCGGGCTCAAGCCCGATGGGGTTGAGGTCGATGGTGTGCACCTCCTGTCCAGTGGCAAGGCTGATGATGTGCAGCCAGAAGTGTCCGGGTCGGTCACCATCGGGCAGATAAGCATGGCCGCCCTTGATTTTGCTGCCCTGCGCCACGGCGACACAGTTGACAGGGATGGTGCACAGCACGTCGGAGTCGGAGAGATGCACTTCGGGTGCAGCCAGGGACGGGAGACGGAATTGCTTGAGAAACATAGGACCGCCTTTCCGCCCACCATAGGCATAGAGCCGGTTGCTGTCGGCGTCGAGACACCAGTCCTGCGCCACGGGGAAGCAGTCGCTATCGTAGTAGATACGTTGCACAACGGAGGAACCCGAACGGGCGAGACGAGTGACGTAGCACGCCTTGTCGCCATAGCACCCAGAGACATACAGCAGAGGGAGGTCGTCGCCGTAATGGCGGAGGGCTGAGAAGGAGGCATTGTTGCAATGGGTAGTGTTGCCGTCGAGCATATAGGAGGCTATGAGACTGTGCTGCTTCAGGTCGAGGAGAAGGCATTGCCCACCGTGGCGTAGCATGACGGCACAGTTGCTGTGGATGGCCATGCCCTGGGCGCTGCCGCTGAGTGCAACGGTGTCGGGCAGCCAATCGCCCAAGCGGAGCACGACAGGCTGCTGTGCCGTGGCGATGAGAGGCATCAGTGCCAGAAGCAAGGCAATGGCGTTGTGGACAGTTTTCATGGTCGGCGGGAAATAGAGAGGGGTTGAAACGCAACGACATTTCAACCCCACATATTACAAGTTTGATTAATAATCGGGGAAAACCTTAGAACGTGTAGTTGAAGCCCACGCGCACCCAGTTGCGGTTGGAGAGCAGCGGGGAGCCGGTGACAGCGAAGCCCATCTCGGTGCTGGTGGTGGTGGCATCGATGGTGGTGCGGCGTGCCAGAACACGAGGCAGTGTGGTGTAGTCGTACTCGTCGATAACTGTGCGTTTGTACACCGTAGTGTAATCGAACGAGAAGGCCATGATGTCAAAGTAGAGGTCGACACTGCAATGGGGGGAGAGCTGCCAGTTGAGGCCTGGAACGATTTTGGCACCGAGAGAGGTGGAGGATTCGGGAATGACGAAAGAGGTGTCGATGGTATTGTGCATTTCGCGATAGTACCAGTCGAGGAAGTCGTGATGCTTGGCGTTGTTCACCTTGGTGAAATAACCATTGAGCTCAGCGAAGAAAGTCACGTCGCCGAGCTGGATGAGTTCGTAGCGGATATAGGGGGCAATGCTGTAGCTGGTGCGATATTGTTTGTACCAACCGACATAGTCCTTGTATCTAACAGCCATTGAAGGCTTGACAACTTCGGTATTGGGGTTGGCAGCGTAGTATTCGAGAGCGGACTGTTCTGCATAGACATGGCTGAAAGAGAAGATGGCTGCAATGCCGAACTGCATCTTGCGCGTTTGGTAACCGATTTTTATTCCCCCGGAGAGAGCGAGCGGTTTATCAAAATGGATTGTGTCGCCGAATCCCTGAATGGTCGTGTCTTGACCCGTTTCGGCACTGACTGTTTGATGAATGAACTCGGAAGACGAAGAACCGTTAAAGTAGCTTCCCCCAAGCTGTGCACTGACAACAAACTGAGCGTTGCCCAATGCAGCTATTGAGACAAAAGCGATGATGAATAATACTTTTTTCATGACTTAGGGAACTTAGAAGGTGAAGTTGAAGCCTACACGTACCCAGTTGTTGACTCCTTGTTTGGTAAGAAGCGGAGTGCCTGTGAGAGCACCACCGAAATCAGTGGACGAGGTGTTGACCGTGGTGAGTGTATAGTCGTAGGTAACGGTACCTGTGCCGGAGACTTTAAAGTTATAGTCGAGACGTGTGTCGATGGATTTGGTCTGAGAGTAGGCCAAAGAAAGGAAGTCGAGATAGAGATCGATGCCACAGTGCTTGCTGAGCTGCCAGGTGAGGCCGGGCGTGACACGGGCACCATAGGTGGTGGAGTTGCGCGGAACAAGAGCGCCGCTGGTATCCCAGGTGAAGTATGAGGTAACGACAGGGACACCGTTTACTTCCATGTGGTTGTCAACTATGGCCGTGTCGATGGTAGGATTCTGCATCTGTGTATAGAAAAGCGAGAGTTCAATAAAAAGGGATACATCGCCAGCCGTGAGCACATCGTAACGGAAGTAGGGGGCCAACGTGAATGATGAGCCATGGGAAGACATCTCACCCGAAGAGACCCAGTTGGGCATGATGTTGCCAATGATGGGCACCAGTGTGGGGTCGAGCGGTTGGTGGATTGAGTTGTACATGCTATAGCTTCCGGCGACACCGACTTGAGCCTTGCCGAACTTATAACCGGCTTTCAGTCCGCCTGTGAAAGAGGTGGTGGACTCAAGGAAACTGGTGTCGGAGTACTCGATATCGGCAACGACAGAAATTTGTGTGTGCGTAAGCGTGGTGCCTGAGAACTTATTGCCGCCGACATTGGCGCTAATAAAGAATTGTGCATTGGCTGAAAGCGTGAGGACTGCCAAAGCTAAGGTAAGTAGTATCCTTTTCATTTATAATATGTTGTTATTTCTAAATAAATATTCTTTACATGTTCTTTCTATGCTTTTGGGCATAGTTTTGAACATGCAAAGATACAACTTTTTTTTTAATTACAAAAAAAGTTTGTCAGAAGACGACTTTTGACGAGAGGATACACCCTTCGACGTGGCGGATTTCTGTGCCGTCGGGACGGAAGGCATAGACATCGGCACTGGCAGTGTAGGGGCTGTTGCAGACGTAGAGGTTGCCGGTGGCCGGGTCGACGTTGATGCCATAGGCGTAGGAGAGCTTGCGGCTGTAGCTTTCGAGCATGGGGGTAACCTGCAGGGTGGTGGCATCGACACGGTAGAAAGAGGCTGTCGGGTTCCACTGGGCATCGTAGGAGGTGTTGTAGAGATAGATGGTGTTGTTGTATATGTCGAAGTTGGTGGCAGACACAGAAAGGGGTGTTTTCTCCTGGCTGAGGATGTCGACGATGACTGTTACCGGGGAGTGGTGGTCGCCGGCGCATGCCACGATGAAGCGGTGGGAGTCGAGGGCCTTGATTTTGCCCGGATTCTGCCCCACAGTGATTTTGCCCGTCTCGGTAAAGGTGCCGAGATTGACAATGGACACTGTACTGTCATAGATGGCTTCGCCGTTGGCATCATATTGCCAGCAGTTGCACACATACAGGTTGTCGCCTATGACACAGAGTTGTTCCGGCTGCATGCCGCTGAGCGGACAGGTGGCCTCGATGGCGAAGGTTGCGGTGTCGATACGTACCACGGTCTTGTCGTAGCAGGTGACATAGATTTTGCCATTGTGGGGGACGATGTAGCGGGGGCCGCGTTGACCCATGTCGATTTGTTTGATGCTCTTTCCTGTAAGCGGATTGATAACCTCGATGGTGTTGGAGTTGAAGACAGTGGTGTAGAGGTAGCTGCCATAGTGGACCAAGTCCTGGGCAAGGTCGCCGAGACCACGGCCATTATTGCGGCTGAACCAGTCGAGGACAACGGTGTCGCTATTTTTATCCAAGAGGCTTATCTCGGCATCGTTTCCACCCCAGGAGCCTTCGCTGAGCAGATAGATGGGAGCGGCGGAAGGAGTGGGATCCACAGGCGTGGGGGCAGGGTCTTTTTTGCATCCGGCCAGCAGAATGACAGCCAACAGGGACACGGTGAGAAAGTGCTTGTTCATGAGTTGAGATGTTTTGGTCATGTATTATTTCGTTACATTTAGATTGTCAAGGTGATGCCGAGGCGGTAGTTGCGCCCCATCATGGGGTAGTTTTTCACGACCTCGTACTGTGCATTGAAGATGTTTAGCACCTGTATCTTTGCCCTCAGCTCGCACTTGCCAAGGTCGAAAGAGCGGCTGAGGGTGACGCCCTGGTCGGCATAGCCGGGCACACGGTAGGCCGGGGTGTTCTGCTGCTTGGCGTAGCGCTCGCCCACCAGCATGAGGGACAGGCCTATGTCGCCCCATGGGGTGGAGGCCGTGAGAGTGGCGTTGCCGCTGTGGCGTGGTGTGTAGGGGATTTGGTGCCCGTAAGTCTTGCCATCGGGGTCGGTACGGTCGACCGCATACTGGTATGAGTAGCCAAGGCTTATGTCTATACGGCTATAGGGGAGTGCTATCGTGCGGACAGCCACATTGGCTGTGACATCGACGCCAGCAATCTCCACCTCCCCCATGTTAATCATGGACCACAGGAACATGTTCTGCACAGGTATGGCTATAATCTTATCGCTCACACGGTTGTAGTACATGTCGAGTGTGGCGGTATGCGCTTCGACGGCCTCGCCAATGCGGATAGGGTCGCTATGGTAGGTGACACCGATATTGTGCTGCCGTGCTTTCTCCGGGCGCAGATTGTGGCCGATAGTATAGTAGTATAACTCATTAAAATTGGGCACGCGGTAGTTATCCTTAAAAAAGTAACGCAGAGTGAAATGGTACACTGGCCAAGTGATTCCCACATAAGGCGACAGGCGTACATAGGGATCAGAGACAGTGGCCAGTTCATTGTCACGAATCCAAGTGCCAAGGAGGTGGGCATTGATGCGTGGACGGATGGCGTCGGGAAACTGGTGGAAAAGATATTCGGCCGACAAGACTCCGAGAGCAGACAGCCGCCGCACCTGGTTGTGCTGGTTCAGGTTGCTGACAAGATGATTGACAGCCTCGTCCGCAGAAAAGCTGAGGGAGAAGTGGTCTTGATTGCCATCGCCAGTGTGGAACCGCACTGTCTGCGACAGATAAGTTTCCTGCTGATTGTACTCATTGTGCAACACTCCGATACTGTGGACAGCAGTATCCTCGTAGATATCTTCGGTAGACTGGTATTTGGCCAGCAACTGCCAGTCCCAGCAAGCACCCGTATGGCGGTAGCGTGCCTGCGAGAAGAAGAGTTGTTCCTCACTGTGTTCCGACCCTTTTACAGTGTAGTAAATCACAGGGCCGGGAAGGGCGTGGTAGCCTTTCATATAGTGCGTCTTGACATGCAGTCGGTCACTAATGTTGACACGGTAGAAGAAGTTCATGTCGGCCGTACCCATCCGCACCTGCGAATTCTGTCGCACCTCGCGGGAACAGCTGTCGGTACGCCCGGGAGTGTAGTAAAGTGTGAACGGGTAGTTGCCTTCGGAGCGCAAATAGTTGCCCCACAACGAGAGGGACATCTTTCGCCCAAGTCGCTGCTCATAGGAGAGTGTCGGGGAGAGCAGTCCGAAGGAGCCGCCTTCTATCCCGGCGCGGAGATTGAACGGACGGGTGCCGAACTCCGGTTCATGGGTCTCCATATTAATAATGCTGCCGGAAGAGAACGACCTTGCCGCATTGAGGGTATTATCCATTTGGCCATTGGACAAGGAGATATAGCTACTGTTGCCCAGCATGTAGCGCCCCAGGTCCACCTGTCCGTTCTGGCAGTCGGTGACAGCGACTCCGTCAATGGTGAGGGTGCTGAACTGACTGCCCAGCCCACGTGCCGACACCGTCTTTATGCCACCCAGCCCACCGTAATCCTTAAGCGTCACACCCACCATGCGGCGCAGGACATCACTCAGCTGGGCATCGCCGAGGCGCTCTATCTTTTCGGATGTGGCCACTTGGGTAGGAGTTTGTGACTTAATGGTCTCAGGACGGCTATTGGTCTGGATGACGCTCACGGCAGGGAGCGTCACAGCACGGCGCACCGTGTCCTGTGCTGCACCGATGGTGTACAGCATACAGGTAAAGACCGTCAGGGCTATAATATGCTTTATGTTCATTCTGTTCACGTTCCTTTCCTCGAGGCCGGTTACATGCCGGTTTGGCAGGTCTTCTGACTTACCTTGCGGAGACTCAGCCTTCCCATACGGCTTTGTTGCCGGACAGTGGCCTTGATTCCCAGTCTCTGCACTACAGGGCTTACAGCAGCGGGACTGTTGCCGATTTTCACGGCATTCCCTTTTCACGCCATAATGGCGACCAAACCGGCTGCAAAATTACAAAGAAAAAACGACATACATAAAATATTGTTCAGACCCGTTTTGTAATTAGTCTATGTTTCCATAAGTTAATCCACCGCCGTCGCTGTATGGCACATTGATGACACGATAAAAAAGAGGGGTGACTATTTCGCATTTTTATCATGCTGGGACATGCCTCATTTTTGGTTTTTTTGAGCGTGAAACATTGCATTTTGCACAGTATGAGCAACAGTTTTGGCAAAAAAGAGTAGTTTATTATCAAGTAGTTGTGTGGTTTATTAAAAAAATATTTTGTCAATTTGAAAAATGTTCGTACTTTTGCAACCGCTTTTCGGAAGAGAAAAGTGCCGAAAATGATCTGTTAGCTCAGTTGGTTTAGAGCGCTTGCTTGACAGGCAAGAGGTCACAAGTTCAAATCTTGTACAGATCACCAAGAGAGGCGAAGTGAGGCTTCGCCTTTTTTATGAAGAGGGTCTGTTAGCTCAGTTGGTTCAGAGCGCTTCCTTCACACGGAAGAGGTCGACAGTTCGAATCTGCCACAGACCACACATAGCCCCTAAAACAGGGGCTTTTTTAATGCCATAAAGTGTTGGTTTTCATTATTAATACACTGAAATACAATCGTTATAGTTTTGGGGGCTATTTTACCTTGTTTTGATGTTATAAGGTACATTTTTGTTACCCGTTTGTTACTCGGATGAAAAAAAAGTTGTATCTTTGCAATCGGAAACAAAATTAAATCTTATCGAGTATGCCGAGAAAGAAAGTTGCCAGCAAGGCTAAAGAAACGGTACGTTTGAGAGAAAAAAGACTGTCAAACGGGAATGTGTCGTTGTATTTGGACTATTACAAAGACGGGCAAAGGGAGTATGAATTTTTGAAACTCTATCTAATACCTGAAAAAACACCCTTTGACAAGCTGCATAACTTGGAGGTGCTGAACGCTGCAAACGCTATCAAGGCAGAGCGTACACGGGCAATCATAGCCGAAGAGGCGGGATTAAAGCGTGTTTGGCAGTCGAAAATTCTGTTGTCGGATTGGATGATACATTGTGCAGAACAGGCAGGGCAGAGAGCCAGCACCGCAGCCAACCGCCACACGTGGGGGCGTACGATAGAGAACACAGCCGACCTGTTGAGGCAATACGCTGGTGAGCGTGTGAGAG
>JAEEGI010023882.1_pt1 | contig 11969 bp, 5 predicted proteins | sample 8958751 | NCBI WGS metagenome assembly JAEEGI01 (sample SAMN16246545, study PRJNA631951) | gut metagenome | biome: gut microbiome; feature: rumen; material: KS-attached | host: Bos | place: Iran: Karaj | collected 2018-10 | reverse complement strand
CCCATGAGGTTTGAGTTTTGGTGAGTTATTGGGTTAGTTATTTGATGACGCGCAGGTACTGGTCGTTGAGCTTCAGCACCTCGTGCTTGAGGTAGTCAATGAGGTCGCCGAGGGTGGTCTTGTAGGCATTGCCCTTGTCGTCGCCGATGACAACGAGCATGGAGCCGCTCAGCTCGTACTCCCTCGGCTGCAGCGTGTTGAAGTTCCCGTCCAGTTTGGTGCGGACGCTTGCCGCCGCCGTGCCCGCCGCCGTCTCTTCGGCGAGGGCGCGGATTTCGGCCTTGAACGTCCCGTAGTCGTCGATGCGGGAGGCGGGGATGGTGAAATCGGCAAAGGTGGTCTGCGAAGTGAGCGTCACCCCGTTGATGGCGGGGCGGTTTTCAAGGTCGTCATAGCTGCCGGACACGCTGTCCAGCTCGTTGACCCGTTCAATCAGTCTGTTGAGGATGCCCCGCACCTGGGCGAGTTCCATTCCGTTCTCAATCGTCTCTATCATTTTTCTCTGAAGTATTGGTTAGCTATCTCGTTCTGTCGTGCAGTACCCCGCTGCAGGTCGTCAACCCATAGAAGAAGGTCGTCCCAACGCTCCAGCGTTCCCGGAAGAATCGGCAGGTTGCCCGTGCTTGTGGTGGTGGCGGGCTTGTTGAAGCGGTACTGGAACTCCGCCTCAATGAGGTCTTCGGCGGTGTCGGTCACCGTGAGCGTGTCGGGGATGACGGCGATGGGGACGGTTCTGCCGCCGATGATGCGGTAGTTGTGGCGGCTGCGCATGGCGTCCGCCACCAGCTGGATTTCCCGCGCCGTCCTGTAGCCCGTGCGGGCGGTGTGGACGGTCGCCGTGTCGGTGATGTCCGCGCCGACAACGCCGTTCTTCACCGTGTCGCAGCCGTCCGTCTGCTCCTCCACGGCAGACGTGTCCGTGGAGAGGCTCTCCAAAAGCCCGTAGCGGCTTTGCAGCAGGAACTCCTGCGCCCCGATGGGCTTGCGCCCGAGGACGTAGGTGCGCGTCCACTTCTCCCCGGACTCGTTGCGGATGGAGACCGTGTATGAGAGCATGCCGGAGGGGTCAAGCCCCAACGCCGCCACGGACAGCGGAAGCCGCACGATGTTGTAGTTGGCCACGGTGACCTGCCCTTGGTTGGCCGTGTGGATGCCGCCGTCCTTCGTCCGCACGATGACCCCGACATTGAGCTGGCGGGAGTGCGAGGCGGATTCGAGGGTGTTGAAGAGCAGGAAATAGGCGTATTGCGGGAGTTCCGCGTAGGAGCGGACAGTCAGCCCCGTGGGGCTTCCGAAGTCGCGGATGTCCGTGTATTCGGACAGCTTGGCGGCGGCTCCCATGTCGGTCTCCCAGTCGGCGAGGTTGAGCGTCTGGTGCGTGTCGTCAAGCCTGCCTGCCGACAGCATGGCCTCCTGCGAGTGTTTCAGCACCCCGACTTGGGGAATCTCCCCGGACACGTCCGAATAGGTGAGCCGGAACTTCAGTGTGGCGTACTGCAGCGGATAGGCGGTGAAGGTCTCCGCAAGGCTGGGGACATCAGCCGCCGTGAAATAGGAGCGCAGGATGTCAAGGGGCAGCTCCGCGAGGTCGTCTGCGTCAAGGTGCAGGATCATGTCGGGGGTTTCCAGCGTCTGCACCGCGCCGCCGCTGTAGCGCGTGACCTCGAAACGGGCGAACACGCCGTAGTTGGGGTGCAGCACCCGCGCCACACCCGCGGCCTGCTCCAGCTGCTCGATGTTGCCGCTGCCGTTGCCGTCAACGGTCACGACCTCGCCGCCGTACTCCTTGGAGAGGAACGTGAGGGTGAGGTCGTCCGCCACCGTCACATCGTAGTGGCGGGAAATGGTGTAATGCTCGGCTATCTTGCTCTGAAGCTCCTTTTTCAGCATGGAAGTGTCGGTGTAGCCCGCTATCCTGTCCGCCCTGTCGCGTGCCTGGTACGGCGAGGTGATCTGGAAGTCAAGGACGGTGTCGCCGAAGCCGACCGTCAGCACGGAGGACGGCAGCGCGTTCACGCGCCACGCGCTCCGGCTCTTGCTTCCGGCGGTGGCGACGGGCGTGCCTTTCAGCAGGAAGCGCGGGCGGTTTCCTGCGAAGTCAAGGGGGTGCGGTTGTTCTCTTATCGTTACTGCCATTGCTCACTGTTTTAGCGATGCCGCCCTGCGGAGGAAGCTCTCCTGCTGCTCGAACTCAAGCTGGAGTTCCCGGCTGATGACCGCCTGCCTGTTCTTCGGGTCGCTCATGTACTGGCGCAGCGCGGTCAGCTCCTCAAGCATCCTGCCCATCGTCCCGTCATCCGCCTGCGCGGTGTGGTAGTGGTTGCTGGTGACGGCTCTCTCTGTTCTTTCGGGGGCAAATGTACGGCTTATGGCTGTGGCCGCCTGGGACACGCTGCGGCTGTCGGGAACCGCCATTTCAAGCTCCCGCAGCGGGGCTTTGTTGCCCTTGCGGTATTCCTCAAGGGCTTCGATGACGGGCTTTGTCTCGGGGTCTGTCACCAGCTCGTTTGAGGCTATCCACTCCCTGCCGCGCTCCCCTGCCACGATGTTCTTCTCCCGCTCGATGTAGCCGCCCTTGGCGTAGGGTTCCGGCTGCGAGGCGATGGCGGCGACCTGCACGCCCGTGGCGGCGAGGGAGAGTGCCATGGAGATGAGACCCCACGGGAAGCCGCCGCCGTTCTCGAAGCTCTTCACGGCGGCAACGATGCCGGAGATTATGGCCTCCGCGATGGCCGCTTTCTTCTCTCTGCGGAACTGTTCGATTTCCAGCTGCTTCTCCTTGGCGTCGCGCTCCTTGTCCAGCTGCTCCACCTGCGCGTTGTAGTACTCCTGCGAGATGATGCCCTGCTCCAGCTGCCAGTCCAGCTTCTTCTTGCGCTCGTCATAGCCTTTCTTGTACTCGTTGAGGGCGGCTTTCTCCTTGTTGCTCTGCAGCTGGTTGATGGATTCAAACAGTTGCATGGCGGTGTTGGCGAAGTCCTGGATCACGTCGGCAATGTCCGACAGGTTCTTCTCCCAGTCCTTCTTGAAGTTCTTCCAATCGATGTCGAGAAGTTTGCCGATGCCCGTGGTGGCCTTGCCCTTTCCGGCGGACTTCTCAATCGCGGCGGTCTCCTCGTCCATCTTCTGCTTGAGGGCTTTTATCTGCTCCTCAAGCTGCCGGATGCGGTCTTTGTTCTCCTCCTCGCCCAATGCCTTGAGCTTTGCGATGGCGGACTGGGCGGCGGAAATACGCGCCTGGTACTCCTTCCTGACGGCGGCGATGCGTTTTCCGGATTCCGACATGAGGGCTTCGCTGATGTCGGCCTCGGCTCTTCTGACAATGTCCAGCTCCTCCTGCGCCTCCAATGCCACGGCCTGCCGTTTCTGTTCCAGCAGCTTGTCAAGGAGGGCAAGTTCCTCGTCGTTGAGGCCTGTGCCCTTGTGGGGGTCGTACTCCTCTTTGGCCTTGACCTCGTAGTAGGCGATGCTGCTGTCTATCTCCGCGATGGTGGCCTTCCACTTGCGCTCCACCTGCAGCAGTTCCGTGGAGTAGGTGTCGGTAAGACTTTGGTTCAGTTTCTCCTTGATGGTTTGGAACTGCTCGCACAGTTTCTCGTACTGTTGCGTCACCGTCTTCATCTGTTCGGTGCGGGCGGCGCGGTCAATCTCTTCGACGGCGTTGGCCATGTATTGCCGCACCTGGTCGGCGAGGTCTTTGGCCGCCTGCCCCTTGCTGTCGGTGAAGGCCTCGATGCGCTCCACAAGGTCGCCGTACTCCTGCCGGATTTTCTCCTTGTCGGCGGCGACTTTGTCCAAGCCGATGAGTTCGTCCTTTTGGAAGAGCTTTTTCACCTCCTTTTGGAGGTTCTCCCATTCGGTCAGCTTCTTCTTGGAGATTTCCTCGGCGGTTTCCCCGCTCCCGCTTCCAGGTTCGGGAGTGGTTTCCTGCTCGATGTCGGCGATGACAGCGTCCAGCTGGTCGCCGATCCACGGGGCGAGGTTCTGCTTCACCTGCTCAATCTTGGCCTGCTCCTCCTGCACAATCTTGGTGACGTTGAGGATCCAGAACTCCTCCTTGTCGTTCAGCTTCCTGTCCTTGAGCAGGTAGCGGTTAAGGTTGCGGATGATGCCTTCGGCGTTCATGCCGCCCTCCGCCAGCTCCACGGCTTTGCCGCCGACTTCCGGGGAGAGGTGCTTGAGCGAGGTGCCAAGTCTGTCCATCTCCTTTTTCATCACCTCCGTTATCTGCTCCTGTTGGATGTCAAGGGCAATTTTGCGCTTCATGGCGGTGATGACCTTGTTGTAGGCCTGCTCGATGTCCATGATGTTGCCCTTCTCGTCCAGCTGGTCCTGGAGTATCGTGGGATAGTTCTCTATGATTTTCTTCTGCACCTTGTTGTACTCGTCAGTACCCTTGCGCAGCTCCCGCAGTGCACCGAAGAGCTTGTCGGCCTCCACTTTCTGCTCGGCGGTACGCTCGTGGAAGTCCTTCATGGCCTTCTGCGCCGCCGTGGTGCGGGTGGCCAGCTTGTAGATGGCGGTGCCAGCCGCTACGATGGCGGTGGCCAGTGCCACCCACGGCACGGCGTTGGCCGAGGCGTTCATCTTCCTGACAGCCGCTGCAGCCCTGTCGGTGTTGCCCGCCAGCTTGGCCTGCGCTGCGGCCACGGCATAGACCGCCGTCTTGTAGGCGGCTTTGATGACGACTCCGGCTTTCTCCGCCGCCGTGAGCAGCAGCAGGCGGGTCTTCAGCAGCGTGATCTTGGCGATGTAGAGTGTCAAGGGGGCGATGATGGCTAACACCACGCCCTTGTTCTTGCTGATCCACGAGGTGGCGGAGGATATGGCCTTGATGCCCGCCGTGCTGGTCTTGGTCAGCTTCAGCAGAATCGGGTAGAGCTTTTGGCCCAGTTCGAGGCGGGTGTCCTGGAACTTCTTGCGGGCTTTCTCCAAGTTGGCCTGCATGTTGTTGTTCTTGACGGAGAACTCCTCGTAGCAGGACACTCCCTCCAGCATGGCCTTGTTGGCGATGCTCTGCGCGGCCTCCACCTTGTCAAGGCTGTTGGCCATCGAGGAGATGGCGGCGGCGGCGCGTGCGCCGTCAAGCCCCAAGTCTTGGAAGATGGGCAGCAGTTTGTCGAAACCGCCCGCCCCGGAGAAGCCCTTGAGCACTTTCTTCAGTGCCTCGTTCATGTCGGTCTCTATGAGCTGCTTGAACTTGCCGAGTTCCATTCCGGCAATCTTGGCGAACTCTGCGGGCTTGGATATGACCTTTTGGATGAGTTTTTGGAAGGCGGTGGCAGACATCTCAACTTTCTGCATGTCCTGGTCAAGGGCGGAGGCGAAGCCGAGAATCTGGTCGGCGGCGAGTCCGGCTTGCACGGCGATGCCGCCCAGCCGCCCCGTGAAGTTGACCATGTACTGCTCGTTGGCCGTGCTGGTCTTGCCCAGTTCATTCACGGCGGAACCTAGCGAAAGGAGCTGTTCCTTTAGGGACTTGTCCTTGAGCATGTCGGTGGACTTTTTATAGACATCCACCATCTTGCCGATGGCCAGCGTCGCGTCATCACCCAGCACGTCCCCCATGGAGACGTTGATGATGTCCGCCGCCTCAACGAACTGCTGCACCAGCTCCTTTGAGGAGATGCCCAGCTTGCCCGCGATGTAGGCGAGGTTGTTGAGCTGCTCGCGGCTGGTGCGGGTGTCAAGGTTCTTGAAGCTCTCGTTGAGTTCCTCCACCTGATCGCGGGTCATCCCCGTGGTCTTGATGACGTCGGAATACACATCGTCCATGGCGGCGAGGTCGGTGGCCACCTGCTTGAGGGTTGAAGTCACGTTGTCGAGCGAGGAGAGGATCTGCGTTAGACCGCCGATGCCCGTGCCGAACTGCAGCACCTTGTTGTACATTTCACTCCACGCGGAGGCGGCGGAACCGATGTTCTGCGCGTGTTCCTTGAGGTACTGCCTCAGTTCCTTGATTTTCTTGGCGTGGGAGATGTACTCGTCCGAGCCGATGACCATGCGGTTCTGCTCGTTCACGAGCTTGTTCATCTCGGAACGTATCTGCTTGACGGAGGCCTCCACCTCCTTGCCGTTGATGTAGATGGTTACCCTGCGGGTGCTGCTCTTTGCCATAAACCTGTAGTTTGTGGCAAAGATGGCCTAAACATCCGTCACGGATAGGGACGGTAAAAGAAAACCACAGTCGTGCTGTTTGACTGTGGTTTTGTTTGCTTTAATACCGCGACAACGATAGAAGTGGTTATGAGCAAAGTGCGAAATTTGAACGTATAGCGTGCCCGGTCGCCCAAAAAGGGAAAAAGAAAAAGCATAAAAAAAGAGGACCCGAAAGCCCTCCTTTCATTTCTCATAGCGTATTGCATTCATTTCATCGTTTCACCACCTTCCTCACCACGCTCACCCCTCGCTCGAAGTTGATTTTCACGAGGTACGTGCCGGAGGGATAGGGCGAGAGGTCGATCACCGGTAGGGACGTGCCGTGGGGCGAATCCAGGAGGGTGGCCAGTTTGCGGCCCTGGAGGTCGAGCAGCTCGATGCTGCGGTAGCCGTACATGTAGCCGCACACGGTGGTATGCCCGTCCGTGGGGTTGGGGTAGAGGTAGATCTCGCGCTCGCGGTTCTGGTAGTACTCGTCGATGCCCACGGAGTCGTCGGGGACGAAGGGCTGGGTGAACTCGGGATTGTGGTAGAGGGCGAAAACTGCGCTTGATTGCCCCGAAGGACAATTTACGTGCAAATTGTTGCCAAAAGTTACGGGAGAAGTAGCTAATAACGATACGATAATGTTTCCATTTTCATTAGCATAAACACCTAAACTTTGATTCATTTTGATCAAATCCGAGCTATGTGCCGAATTTTCAACACTAATAAACTGACCGTTATCCTGCCACGTTGACAACCAATATTCAAGAGTGTTATTACAACGTGAAAAAGCAAAGACTCGATTTTTTACAACAGCTGGTGTTCTGCTTCCCGTAACATTTTCTGCAGGTACGATACCATGATTGATATACTCGCCTGTGATTGCGTTATATTTTGCAAAGAAACAAGTATTAGAATGAATCCCTTGAAATTGTTCCAAATGCTCTCCGTCATCAAAATATATCAGGCTGTTTTCATCGTATCCGGCATTACCAAGTACATATGTTGAATTGTCATACAATGCGTTACCATACCATTCCACTCTTGCATATCCATCATCGTTATTATTTTTCGTAGTAAATATCTGGTTACTCCATAACGGAGAACCATCCGTATTGTATTTTATGATAAAATTACAATATTCAGCGGACGAGACATCGTTAATAGTGGCACAATGCGTACTATCCCACCACAAATGCACAGGATATTGATTTAATTCACCCCCAAAACCTGGAATACATTGGGCTAATTGAAAATAACCGGAGACGAACATATTATCGTTTTCGTCAAACGACATTCCCTGTAAATATGGATAGAACAAATATTTGACATAGTCACCTTCTGGATAGCCTGCGACAGGTGCAATGCCATCTGTTTCAATGATAAGAGGTTTTGCAAAGTCTAACTCATAATTGGATGAGAATTTATATAACATGACATTGTTTATTTCAATAGAAGCATTTGCATTGCCTGGGAGATACAGGTTATATGTTTTGTTAGAGTCACCGTCAACAACTATCGTATAAGGTTGGTCTTCATATCCTTTATACTGGATAAAGGTATAGACAAAGACACTCCCGTCATTGCCGATGTGGACAGGGCTAATCGCGGGCATGCACAAAGGCATATTACGTCGTATAGAATCTATTCCGTTAAAATGCGAATCTCTCGAATAGGTTTCCACAAAATGGTCCTCCAACAGATTACCGTCCAAATCCAATTGGGCAAAGAAAGTCCACCTGTGGTAGGGCTTAAAGGGAAGTTCCTGTTGTTCTTCGGGAATGTTATTGAGTTCATATTTGTAAACAAGTGTGTCCAAATAGTACAACCAATCATCGGAATAGCTACCGTAAAAGGCGCAGTTTCCTGCAATATGGACTTTGTTGTCCCTGACCTCCATCCATAAGGGGTATGCCATTTCCGCACTGCTTTTCACCACCTTATACCATAGCATATTTCCCGAGGTGTCAAACTTTGCCAACAGAATTGAGCGTTCGCCATTGTTTAGCACTTGTGCATTGTTAACGAATTGGAGGTTAATTCCGTCATACACGGGAGTCCCTCCCATACTCCCATAAACATAAAAGTTTCCATCCTCATCGAAGGCGGTATTGGTGATTGTATTATAGTATGCATTACTTAAGCCGTCTGTCCCACTCCAGTAGTTCGCCCACTTCCATTCGCCTTGGGCGGAGGCGGCGAGAGTGATGAAAAGGGTGGCGAGGGTGGCCACGAAAAGGGATAGTTGGTTTTTCATAGGGTTTAAGGTTTAAGGTTTAGGGTTTAAGGAAATTAGGTGTAGTGGATTATCCGTGCAGATCCGCGTGATACGTGGAGATAAATAATCTCCGCGTATCGCTCGTATCTTCACGTATTTTCATCGTATTTCATCGCTATTCATCGTTCTTCATCGTTTCACCACCTTCCTCACCACGCTCACCCCTCGGTTGAAGTTGATCTTCACGAGGTACGTGCCGGCGGGATACGGGGAGAGGTCAAACGCCGGTATGGGCTGCATCGTGGAGGCATTGGAGGGTTGCCATGCCTCCACCAGGTCGGCGAGTTTTCGGCCTTGGAGGTCATAGAGTTCTATGCTCTGGTAACCGTACATATAACCGTGCACAGAAGTCGGACCGCTCGTGGGGTTGGGAGAAATGTAGATGTCGCGTTCGCGCCTGTCAAGGTAATCCTCGATGCCCACAGAGTCGTCGGGGACGAAGGGCTGGGTTAATTCGGGGTCGTGGTAGAGAGCGAAAACGGCGCTGGAACTTCCTGTTGGGCTGCCATAGGAGATTCCATTTCCGATAATTCCCGAAGACGTGGTGGGAAAGCCTAATAAGAGATTTCCGTTGTCGTCAATGAGGAGAGAAGAATAGCGCAATCCTGCCATATAAGTTGAACTTAAATCGACTTCATTGATAAATGTTCCGTCAATACACCATTGGTATATCGCACTTTTATTTGAAAACGTAAGAATCCGATTACCTAAGACAGCCGGTATCTGCGCTGGCTGGGCATTTTCAGCAGGGATAATCCCGTAATTTGTATATTGACCAGTAGTCGCATTATATCTGACAAAAAAAGCCGTTGTAAAGTGGTTGTCCGTAAATGGTTGTAGAGAGTGGCCTTGATCATCAAAGCTCAATGATGCGGCACTTTTCACTGCCCCAGAACCTACAACGTAGATATGATTGTCAGCAAAGCAACTACCTCTCCATCCTGCCCCCACAAAATTTTGAGCACCTGGTTTAGGACTGCCCACTGTGTATATTTGGTTACTCCAAAGAACTTTCCCGTCGGAATCATATTTGATAAGAAAAGGCATTTCATCAATTGAACTCCAATCCTGCATCGTTGAATAATGCGTGCTGTCCCAATATATGTGGATAGGATATTGATGTATTCCTTCGCCACGATTAGAACCTATAGCTAATGATATATAACCTGACACATACATGTTGTCACTTTCATCGAATGACAGCCCTTGTATGTATAATCTGTAAAGTTGGTTGACACTATCCCCAACTAACGCCCAAGAAGTAGCTATTCCTTCCGTGTGCTCCACCATTGGTTTTGCATACAGCAATTCCCAGCTGGGAGAAAATTTATACATCATACCCGTATACAAAGCGGATTGGGTCAAATTCACAGTACCTGGCAGGTATATGTCGTATTCTTTGTTAGTATCCCCGTAAATCTGTATGGTATAAGGATCGCTTTCATCCCCATTATAAAATAATTTAGTGAACACGTAAGTGTTGCCCCCATTGTCAACATGAACAGGAGCACATCCAAGTCCAGGCAGACACAGCGGCTCCTCACCACGGATGTCTCCTCCAACATACTCCCTTGTTAAAGCATTCACAAAATGATTGTCAAGCAGATTGCCATCCAAATCAAAAGTAGCGAAATAAGTGTAAACTCCGGGCTTGTAGGGGGGGAGCCTTTGGTCTTCTGGTATCGCGTGTGCTTGTGAGGCTGTGATGAGCGTGTCAAAATAATAGAGCCACGTAGATACATCATGATCCACATCTCCTATTGATAGATTTCCTGATATATAGACTTTGTTGTCTTTCACTTCCATCCAATGTGAGTAACATTCCCTTTCTTTTGACTTCACCACCTTGTACCACAACAGATTGCCAAGTGAGTCAAATTTGGTCAACAAAGAAGTCCGTCTGCTTAATCCATAAACTTGTGGGTTATTGATGAACAGAAAGGTCGAACCGTTAAAAGTTGGCTGACCTCCCATTACACCCCAAATATAGACATTCCCATCCTCGTCAAATGCCGTTTTAGAGACATAATTATATAAAAGTCCAGGTTCTCCACCTGTCCCGCTCCAGTAGTTCGCCCACTTCCACTCGCCCTGGGCGGAGGCGGAGAGGAAGGTGAAAAGGGTGATGAGGGTGGCCACGAAAAGGGATAGTTGGTTTTTCATATTGTTGGGGTTTAATGGGTTAGCAGTTAGTAGTTAGTAGTTAGCAGTTGGTCGGTAGGGGCAGTTTGTTTCAAGTTTCAAGTTTCAAGTTTCAAGTTTCAAGTTTCAAGTTTCAAGTTTCAAGTTTCAGGTTTCAGGTTTCAGGGTTACCATGAAACTTGAAACCTGAAACCTGAAACTACTTTTCCGGCGGCAAAGATACAACCAATTTTCCGAACAATTTTATGCCCCAAGGCAGAAATGTGTTGCCCCACGGCAAAAATGTGACGTGTCGCCCATATCTGTCAGTCGTGCGGAGTGGTTAGACGATTGACAACCAGAAAATTATCTGCAGTTCGCAAGATAATGCCCCAAACAGCGCTTTTTGGGGCAATAAGGCCGTGAGAGGGTACAACGGAGGAATAAAAATGACTATCTTTGCCGCCGTAATCAAACAACATTGTTATGAAACACCGGAACACCATCGCCACCATCCTGCTGAACGTCCTGTTCTGCGCCCTGTTGCTTTGGTTCTTCACTCGCAACGCCTTCCTCCGCCCGTATGCGGGCAGCCCGTCCAAGGAAGCTTTCGCTGCCCTATTGCTGTTAGGGTCATTGTATGCAAATTACTTCCTTTTCTACCCCAAACTATATCGTAAACATTCCCACAGTGTCTATTGGCTGCTGTTGGTTTTCACTGCCTTGGCAACAGGATTTCTGGATTTGGCTATTGCCTATAAAAACATTTCTCTGTGTTGTGCCAAGGTCATAGAATCAGTTGGCTTCATCAGTTTCTTTTCAAAACGATTGTTTCTTATCGTTGGGCGAAATTTCGCCTTCAACCTTTTCCCCTTCCTGTTCAGGGATCGGCAGCACTTTCAGCAGGCACTGGAGACGGAGGTGAAGGTGGTTTACCAGTACGCCCGGATGATTGACGTGTGCGACGACGACAACAACTGCCGGCACATCCCCGCCGACGATATTCTCTATTGCCAGAAGAACGGGAACGAGACGGATGTCCATACGGTGGACGGCGTCAAATACACCCGCTACTGCACCATCAAATATCTGAGCCAACATCTTGGCGATGAGGAGTTTGTGCGCATCTCTCCTTCCGTCATCGTCCCTTTCCGGCACATCGCCTCCTGCAACGGGAAGACGGTGGTGATGAAGAAGATGTCTGACACGGAGGCGCCCCTCGCCTTCGACTTGGACACCCAACGGCACCCCCAGGCGGTTGCCGCCATTGCCGAGCACCTGCGTGCGGACCAGGCGGACACGGAAGCCGCACAGCCGGACAGCAAGGAGGGGAAGGCCAAACGGAGCCCGTCCGTGCCGCCCCAGGGCAAGCTCGACACCGTGCTCAACTACATCCGCGAGCACCCCGGCTGCCGCTCCACGGAAA
>JAEEGI010023877.1_pt1 | contig 11972 bp, 9 predicted proteins | sample 8958751 | NCBI WGS metagenome assembly JAEEGI01 (sample SAMN16246545, study PRJNA631951) | gut metagenome | biome: gut microbiome; feature: rumen; material: KS-attached | host: Bos | place: Iran: Karaj | collected 2018-10 | reverse complement strand
CAGACAGCAAACTGGCTTGCTGGAGGGTGATGATGTCCCAAGGCTCGTCCAGAATGATGCGTTGCAGACTCACCTTTTTCTCCTCTGTCTTCACGCCACCAACCACCTTGCGATAGGCATAGCTGCGACGGGAAGTTTTGAGATTGTCCAAATGCATCTCCAGACTACAACCACCGATGTAGGCGTTGCCTATCACCAGCGAATCACCCTGAGCAGCAGCCAGTTCATAGAGGTATTGCTCTACAGCATCCTCAGAAAAGCTGTTGCCAATAGCTAGCACTTTGATGACCTTGCCAGAACAGGGCAAGGTCATCAGTACTAACAATGTAAGAATTAATTTCTTCATTCTTTATTTTGCAGGCACGTCAGCCAGTGTCTTCTTTAAGAGTTCCCAGAAGGGGGCAACAGTCTCGATGAGGGCACGCTCCGTAGTGGTGTGCGGACTCTTCATCGTGGGACCGAGACTGACAACATCAAGATGAGGATACTTGCCCAGAATCACAGAGCACTCCAGACCTGCATGGTCAACCTGAATGATGCCGTCCTTGCCAAACAGTTCCTTGTACTCCTTCAGCAAGAGGTGCAGGATTTCTGAATCAGGATTGGGATCCCATCCACCATACGAACCAGCGGTTACAACCTTCATGCCTGCCATGTTGAAACAGCTCTCAAGGGTCTTGACGATATAGTCCTTCATATCCTCGCGACTGCTTCGAGCCAGAATCTTCAGCGATGCCTTGCCCTCGCCAATGTTGATGATAGCCAGATTGCTGGAAGTCTCCACAACGGTGGGGTAGGATGGAATCATGCGGATGACACCATCGTGACAAGCGTAGATGGCGTTGACCAGATTGTCCTGAATCTCAACGGGAACTTCCTTCTTAGGAGTCTCTACCTCCTCAACGATGACTTCGATGCCCTGTGGCTCAATGATCTTAAACTCGTCGTTGAAGTCCTCCAACCAGTCTGCTGCTAATTCCTTCAGGGCAGGAATATTCTCCTTAGGAAGGGTCAGCACCACCTCAGCCTTGAAAGGAATGGCATTGCGCATATTGCCACCCTGCCAAGAAGCCAGACGAGCCTCTGTTTCCTCGATAGCCTCGCGAACGAAGCGAACCATCAGCTTATTGGCATTGCCACGACCCTCGTGAATCTCCAGTCCTGAGTGTCCACCACGCAGGTTCTTGATAGTAACACGAACAGCAGCATCCTCAGGGTCAGTATCTGCCTCCTGATAATCCAGTGTGGCAGTAATGTCGATACCACCAGCAGAGCCAATGACAAACTTGCCCCAATGCTCAGAGTCGAGGTTCAGCAGAATGTCGCCCTCCAACTCGCCTTCAGGCAGAGCGTTGGCACCGAACATACCCGTCTCTTCATCGGCAGTAATCAGCGCGTTGATAGGTCCATGAACCAGTGTCTTATCCTCCATGATAGCCATGATGGCAGCAACGCCTAAGCCATTGTCTGCACCTAGGGTAGTGCCCTTAGCCTTTACCCACTCGCCATCAATCCAAGGCTCGATGGGGTCTGTTTCAAAATTATGGGTGGATTCTGGTGTCTTCTGGGGCACCATATCCATGTGAGCCTGCAGGATAATGCCTTTGCGGTTCTCCATACCAGCTGATGCAGGTTTGCGCATCACGATGTTATCGGCAGGGTCCTTAAAAGCCTCTACGCCAACCTGCTTGGCAAAGTCGAGCAGGAACTGTTGGATTTTCTCGAGATGTCCACTGGGACGTGGAACTTGTGTGAGTGCATAGAAGTTCTTCCATACGCACTGTGGATTTAGATTCTTGATTTCAGACATAATATTATTGTTTAAGGGTTTTGATTCTCGTAAAGTTTAATGCTATCCAGGCGTAGATGCCCAATCCTACGACGAGCAAGGTCTGGACGGTATGGACAATCAGCACAAAATAGAGAGCATGTTCGTCCTGTACGCCATATAGTATCAGCATCGTCTTGACAGCAAAGTGCCAGGGACCTGCACCATTGGGTGTGGGAACAATCACAGCGATACTGCCCACAATGAAGGTAACCAGTGCACAGCCTAATCCCAAATCAGCGGTAAAGTCGAAACAGAAGAAGGTCAAGTAATAGTGCACGAAGTAGCTGAGCCAGATGCCTAACGTAAAGCAGATGAACAAAGGAATGTTGCGAACGCCCTTCAGCGAGATGACTCCCTGCCAGATGCCACTGATGGTGGCTTTTACCTTATTATATATAGAGAGCTTGCGCAACAGTAAATGCAACAGGATAATCATTGCCACCAGACAGACAGCTGCCACGAAGTAGCCTGCCCATGAGAAACGATGCAAAATGCCCTCTAGGTTGGTGCCTGTCTTGCGGAAGAAGATGCCGAAGGTGCTCATCTCCAACAACAGCACCAATGTGGTGATGCCCATAATGAGTAGCGAATCGATGGCGCGCTCTGTCACCACTGTGCCCAAGGCTTTGGGAAACGAGATGTTATCATAACGCTTCAAGACACCGCAACGGGTAAATTCGCCTACACGGGGAATGACGAGTGAGGCTGCATACGATAGGAAGATGGAGTGGATGCTGACGGAGGTGCGAGGATGCTCGCCCACTGGGTCAAGCGTCTGTTTCCAGCGCCAGCCACGAAACATCTGTGCCAGGATGCCAAAGGGGAACGAAAGCAACATCCAGCTCCAGTTCATCTCGTCTGTCATCACATGCAGAATGGTGTGCCAATCCTCGCCTCGGTACATCCAATAGAGAATGGCACCACCCAAAACGAGTGGCATGAGTATCTTGAGTATGACGCTTCTCATCTTCATAGCGACTACAAAGGTACGAAATAAAGTGAAAAGTGAAAAGTGAAAAGTGAAAAATTTGCTTTCGCTACAGGTATTTAAGAATTATTTTTGTAATTTTGCGCACATGATGAAACAAGTTAGACCCAAGAAGAACCTCGGTCAGCACTTTTTGACTGACCTTACCATCGCCCGTCGTATTGCAGATACAGTGGACGCTTGTCCTGATATTCCCGTTCTGGAGGTAGGTCCGGGAATGGGCGTTATGACGCAATACCTCGTTGAGAAGCCTCGTCCCTTCAAGGTGGTGGAGATTGATCGTGAATCAGTGGCTTACCTGAACGAACATTTCCCACGATTGAGGGCTAATATCTTGGGCGAAGACTTCCTGCGCATGGATTTGCAAAGGGTGTTCGATGGTCAACAGTTTGTGTTGACGGGCAACTATCCTTACGACATTTCTTCGCAGATATTCTTTAAGATGTTGGATAATCGCGACCTTATTCCTTGTTGTACGGGTATGATTCAGCATGAGGTGGCCCTGCGTATGGCTTCCAAACCAGGCAACAAGGCTTACGGCATCTTGTCGGTGTTGATTCAGGCTTGGTATGATGTGGAGTATCTGTTTACCGTTGAACCTTCTGTTTTCAATCCTCCTCCCAAGGTGCAGAGTGCCGTTATCCGTATGACTCGCAACAAGGTGGACCATCTGGACTGTGATGAACAACTCTTCAAGCGGGTGGTGAAGACCGTCTTTAACCAGCGTCGTAAAATGCTGCGTGTATCGTTGCGTCAGATCTTTGATAGCCAGCATCCTGCTTCAGAAGGTTTCTTCCAACAGGATATGATGACCCGTCGTCCTGAACAACTTTCGATACCAGAGTTCGTGGAACTGACAAATAGTATCGAAAAAGAGTTGTGTGCGACCACAAAATAGGTGTGTACGCACACAAATGCTTGACATGAATCAAGAATAAGGCATTTTTTTGAGGTTTTTGGATGTAAAAAGAACAAGATATCCAAAATCCTCGTACCTTTGCATCGTGAATCAGAGATAACACACCGAGAGAGGTATTAGAAAAAAGATTGATGGATAACAGATGCATGGTTAGTTAGTAGTTTTAGGTTAGTAGTAAAAGTTATTAGTGAAAGGTGTTAGTGATTAAGGTAAATTAGAGAGAGCATTAGGTTTTTAGTTATTAATAGGAAAAGAATGAAAGTGCAGTCTGCGATTGATTCGTAGGCTGCACTGCTTTTTTGTTGGTGTCTCGTATCTGCTCTTTGTTGATAGCTCAGATTTATCTGCGTTTCTGCTTGACTGCCTTTTTCTTGGGTTGAGGCTTTTCTATGGGTTTGAAGGGGTCCTTGGTAAGGGTTGCCTTGATGATTCTTACGTCTGTATAGGGACGATGAAACTTATCCGTAGCCATTTTCTGAATCTTGTCTACGACATCCATTCCTTCCGTAACTTCCCCAAACACAGTGTATTGTCCATCCAGATGGGGCGTGCCACCAACGGTTTTATAGACTTCTATCATCTCAGGTGTCAACTTCACCTTACCATGTGTCATGGTGTCTAGTCGTTCTTGTACTTTACCGATGTTGACATCGTTGAACACCCGTCCCCACACGATATAGAACTGACACGCTCCTGAACGCTGTTCTGGATTCACCTCATCTGGTTCACGGGCTGCAGCTACCACACCACGACGATGGAATATCTGTGGCAAGCGGAACTCAGGCTCAATGGTATAGTCCAGTTCTCCACTTCCCAGTCGCTGTCCTGGTTGTGCGTGCTTGCTGTTCAGGTCGCCACCTTGTATCATGAAGTCCTTGATAACCCGATGAAACAGTAGGGAGTCGAAAACCTGCATCTTCACGAGTTTCATGAAGTTGTCGCGATGCTGGGGAGTCTCGTTGTAGAGTTCTATACGAATGTTGCCCTCTGTGGTTTCCAATAGAACCTCAGCCCGTTCCTGTGCAGAACATGGCAAAAGAAGGATGAAAACCAAAAGAAATGATAAACAATGCTTCATATACCTTATTATTATAATAGGATTACTGAACGATTATTAATTGCACTACTGAATATTCTTCAACCACCCGCCTCTAAGCTGTCGCACCAAGAAGATGAATCCTCGGAAGGTCAGTTCGATAGCCATTGCCACCCAAACTCCAGGCAATCCGTAGGTTGTAGCCAGTAAGGCTGCCAATGTAAGACGTACGCCCCACATGGACAGCAGACTCATGATGGCAGGTCGTAGAGTGTCGCCAGCCCCTATGAACACACCATTGCAGACGATGGCAGCTGCAAACATAGGCTCTGCAAAGGCCTCTATGCGCAGGCACTGGGCTCCTATGCCGATAATCTCGTCTACGGGTGTCATGAGGGCCATCAGTTCTGGGGCAAAGACATACATCAGGATACCCATCAGCGTCATGACTATCATACCCGAACCTGTCGACATGTTGGCAAACGACTGCGTCAGCTGTCGCTTTCTGGCGCCAAAGCTCTGTCCCACCAGTGTGGTGGCTGCTTCTGCAATGCCGAATCCTGGCATGTAGCAAAGACTCTCCACCGTGATGGCCAGCGAGTGGGCTGCAATGGCTACTGTGCCCAGAGGAGCCACAATCACTGTGCTTACCACTTGTGCAGAACCCATCAGGATGTGTTGTAATCCCATCGGTCCACCTATCCTAAAGGCGTTGCCCACCACATCAGACTTGGGACGGAAGGAACCAGGGCGCCCTTTCAACTTCAGGATGTCCGAACGGTAGAGCAGGAAATACAACATCAGCAAGGCAGTTATCACCATTGCCAACCCCGTTCCGATAGCTGCTCCTGCCACCCCCATCTCTAAGATATAGATAAAGATGTAGTTGAAGACCACATCCATCAGACACATCAGGATGTTCAATGCTGAGGGAATCTTCATGTTACCTGAACATTTCAGCATAGAACCTGCCAAGCCCTCCATCTGGAAGAAGATGCCAAAGGCACTGAAGATGGCAAAGTAGAGCGTGGCATCATGGGCTATCTCTGCTGATCCACCCAGCCAGTAGGGTAGTGGACTGCTTATCGAAATGGCTATCGTCGTGATGCTTAATGCCCAGATGATACCGCATACCAGCGATTGTCGCAATACTTGGCGGGCTCGCTTAAAGTCGTTGGCGCCGATGGCATGGGCTACCTGGACGCTGAATCCCATGTTGGCTGCTGAGGCCAGTCCGCCTAACAACCATCCTGTCGTTTCCACAATACCGATGGCTGCTGAGGCTTTCGCTCCCAGATGTCCTACCATTGCGGCATCGATGAAGAACATCACCGTAGCAGACAACTGGGCAAGGATTGACGGAATACTCAGACTGACAATCAGCCTGAATTTCTCGCTTTGCGTCAATTCACGACCTTCGCGAATATACGCCAGCAAATCCGTTTTCTCCTTTTTGCGTCCTAGCATTCTTACTTAATCACAATTTTTTTGCCGTTTATGATGTAAAGGCCCTTTTGCGTCGGCTCACCACTGAGGCGGCGACCGTCGATGGTGTACCATACATCAGACATCTGGCCTCTGACATCGGTCATCGTCCTGATGCCCGTGGGTGTTGCGTTGTCAATCCATTGGAAAGCGTCGAAGAAGTCGGTTCCTAACTTCATCAGAAATGCGGTGCCAGCATCAAAATGGTCGCTACTACTAAACGTGTTGTCTATGCGATACATGTTGTCTTCACCATTGGGATGGGCATCGCGGAAGGCGAGGTAGTTGCCGTAGGGCACCACCATGTCGCCCTTCGAGTGTGCAAACTGTATGCGGTGCTGTGGCTCCCAGCCAGTGCAGACATTATTTGACGTCAGGGCATAGCGCATGTCCTCATAGGCATTGCCCGTCGCGGCTGGCGCGCTGCTGAAGTTGGCGGGATTCTTCAGATAGTTGTAGAAGCCCGGGGTGAATATCTTGTCGAGACGGGCCCATGCTACCCAGTATTTCTTAAATAAGCTGGAAATTTCATGCTTGATGAACATCTCGCTCATGTTGGCCGGAGCCGGGTAGGTCTTCTCTCCGACGGTGGCGGTGCCGTTGTCTATCTGATCAAGCCAGGCCTTGTTGATGTCGTCGCTGGTCAGGTTCTTGGCGCTCAGCCAGTCCATGATGCCGGTGTCGAGGAACTCCTGTGCAAAATAGTCGCCCAGTTTGTGTTGCGACATAGCGGGGTTGCCGACTAACATGCCGTTCATGATCATGGGAAGGACAAAGGGCATGGTAATCTGATTCTGGCGATGATCGGTGGTTACATCGTAGCTGGTGCCGTTGTCGTCCAAGTAGTAACGCAAGGTGGCGATGAGGTCGTAGGGACCGTCACCGCAGAAGGTGCCGCGGAAGTGCAGCTGGTCGCTGAGGCCGTTCTGCTCGATATGGCGTTGCACGGCGAGGGCTACTGCACCGCCTTGCGAATAGCCAAGGCTGAAGCAGCGCCAATTGTCCTTCAGTGGCAGGGTGTTGTCCGCACCGTTCAGCTTGCCGTAAAGTTGCAGTCCATAGGTCAGGGCATCAACCACCTGCTGTGCCGTCACCTTCTGGACAAGGTAGGGATGTGTCTTGGCACTCGACACGCCGTAACCCTCGTAGTCAGGCATGATGACGATGCTGCGCTTGACAATGCTCTTGTAGGGCGCTTTCTCGTCGTATTCATAGCCTTCGAACAAGGCGGCGAGAACCACGAAGTTGGCTGTTGAGAGCGTGGCACTGGTGGGACACTGCGAATTGGCAGTCACTGTATAGTGGCTATACAAGTGTACAGACTCGATGGCAGCACCCTCCGGCGGCGTAGTAGGCGCCCAGCAACACAACAGCGATGATAGCACAATGGGGTCGCCCGTCACGCTGGTCGATGGGTAGTTGAACTTGTAGACCATTCGGTTGCCCAGTGTTGTGATATACGGTTCCAACGCAGTGGACGGTGTCGGCTCCTGGGCCCATGAGCCCTGTACGACTACGCTCAGCAGGGCAAGCAATGTCAATAAGGACTTTTTCATATTGTTTGGCTTTTGTATCTGTTCCTAAAACTTACTTGTAGCACTCGAAAATCTTGTCCACTTCGTTCTTGTTCATCTTCGGACTCAGCAGACTGGCTATCCATACTACAGGGAAACCACCCACCATGGCGATGGCACCGCAGTTGATGGGGTTAATCGGGTTGCCCAACAGCATATTCACAACGGTCAGTCCTACACCCCAGATGAAGCAAGCCCATACGCTGGCAGTAGTCACACCACGCCAGTAGAGTCCCAACATAAAGGGAGCCAGGAAGGCACCAGCCAGTGCGCCCCACGAGATACCCATCAGCTGGGCAATGAACGTAGGCGGATTCAGGGCGATAAGCAACGAGATGGCGATGAAGAACATGATCAGCACGCGCATCACTACCACCTTGCGACGCTCAATTTTCTCTGACACGATATCGTCGATGGTTCCTTCCTCCACCTCGCCAGGAAGCGACTTCTTGTCGCGATAGATGAGGTCGAGTGTCATCGTCGATGATGAGGTGAGCACCAACGAAGCCAGTGTCGACATAGATGCTGAGAGCACTAGCAATACCACTAGGGCGATGAGCACATCGGGTAGGGTAACCAGCATGGCAGGCACTATCGAGTCGTAGGCTATCTTGCCATTGGCCACCACGGGCTCGTACAGACGTCCGAAACCTCCAAGGAAGTAACAACCACCAGCCACGATGAAGGCGAAGATGGTAGAAATCACGGTACCACGCTTGATGGCGCTCTCGTCGGTTATGGAGTAGAACTTACCCACCATCTGGGGCAAGCCCATCGTACCCAGTGACGTCAGGATTACCACACCGAGCAGTCCCCAAGGGTCAGGACCGAACCATGTGGCAAACATACCAGATCCTGGCTCTGTCGAGTCGTCAGCAGGCAACTCTGCCAATTTACCTACAGCCTCTGCCAATCCACCCTGTGCAGCAATCACTGCCACGATGACTGCCACGATGCCGAACAGCATGATGATGCCCTGTATGAAGTCGTTCGTGGCTGTAGCCTTATAACCACCAAGGATAACATAGACGGCCGTCAGCACTGCCATGATGATGACACAGTATTCGTAGGGAATGCCGAAACCCATCTCAAAGAGCGTCGATATACCTTTGTAAACACCTGCGGTATAGGGAATCAGAAATACGAAGGCTATGATGGAAGCAGCCACGCGCAGACCCTGATCGGCAAAGCGGGTGCCGAAGAAGTCGGGCATGGTGCGACTCTCAATATGCTGCGTCATCAGTTTTGTGCGACGACCTAGCAGCAACCATGCCAACAGCGAACCGATAATGGCATTGCCGATACCTATCCACGCACTCGACAGTCCGTATTTCCAACCGAACTGACCTGCGTAGCCCACAAAGACTACCGCTGAGAAATAACTCGTTCCGAAGGCGAAGGCCGTCAGCCATGGACCTACGGCACGTCCACCCAGTACGAAACCATCTACACTGCTGGCCTGCTTACGGGTGTATACGCCCACGCCAATCATCACGACCAGGAAGATGAGGGTCAAAAGTACTTTTATAATCATTTTAATGTATAATCTTTAATGTTTAATGTATCAGAACGCTACTTGCACTTGTCCTTGAATCCAGTTATAGTCTTTTTGGAACTCGCTCCATGTGCGGGTATATTGCAATTGCACACGACACTTCTTGTAGAACCAGTATTGCACACCTGCCGTAGCCTGTGTCTGTCTGTATTTCATGTCTGTGTTGCGGTCGAAGTAGTCGGCTGAAGCCACAATGTCCAACCCCTGATAAACGGGTATGGCAGTGGTTATATATCCACCCATGCTGCCTACCTCGCCATCCTTACCACCCAGCCATTCGGCACGGATGCTGATGGGGCGTGCTTCTTTATATTTCGCAGGAGCATACTGTCCGCTCTTCCACTCAGCACCCACGCTGTAGCGGTCTCTGCGGTAGTCGTCTCCCTTCTTGATTTCAGGGTTCCATGCCACTTGTTGCTCGTTTACGGCATGTCCTCGTCCCTTCTGTCCTGTTACCACCAGGCGCAGTTCGGGCACGGGCTTGTATTCCAAGTGGGCTATAAAGTCTTTGTCGCTGTTGCCGTCGCGACGGTTGATACCCTGTCCGTTCATCACAGCCAGTTCGTAGTGAATCTTGTCGTTGAACAGGTTACCGTAAATCATCAGTCCCATGTCACGACCGTAGTTCACACCATGCAGGGGGTCGGGACCCTCGCCAGCCAGAAAGAGTACGGCCTGCGAGTATACGTCCACCAGTTCGAGCATGGTAGGCGACAGGGGATTTTCCATTGAATAAGAATGCTTGAATTGTCCTAGACGGACCGTCATGGCGTTGTCTTTCGTAATGCGAAAGTCGGTGTAGAATTCTTGTACGACACTTGAGAAGTCGTGCATAAAGAGGAACGACCATCGGTCGGTGATGCGGGCCTTTGCCCAGAGCAGTGTACGTTTCAGGTTGAAGTCGGAAGTGGTCTTGCCACCAGCATCGCTGTAGGAGTATCCTCCCTGTGCGTAACCATTAAAGGTTACACGACTGGTTATCTCCTTCATCCAGTCAATCTGCTTTTCCGACTTTTGTTGGCCCATGGCTGCAGTGCTGCTGAACACAGCCATTGCGACAGCGAGTGTCGCCTTGATAAAACTAGTCTTTTTCATTTTTCTGTTTTTTAATGACGTATCTTTGATAATATGTAATCAGCAGTGTGGTCATGGGCAATGCGATAATCATACCCATGATGCCCAGCAGCGACCCCCAAATGGAGAGCGACAGCAGGATGATGGCCGAGTTCAGTCCCATCACCTTTCCCATAATTTTCGGCGTCAGAATGGTGTCCTGAATAGCCTGCACCACCGCAAACACGATAAGCGCTCCCAGCATGATAACCCAGAAGCTCTCGCCCGTGTCGGCAGCCTTTACCACTGCCAGCAGGATGGTGGGAATGAAACCCACCAGTTGCAAGTAAGGCACCATGTTCAACAGTCCGATAAACAAGCCCAGACCGATGGCCATGGGGAAGTCGATAATCAGAAATCCGATGCTGAACAGTATTCCCACGATGAAGGCCACCAAGCCCTGTCCACGGAAATATTTGTTCATGCCCGTTTCCACGTCGTTTGCCACCTGCGTGGCAATCTTACGGTATCGCTCAGGCAACAGCAACACCCATCCCTTCGAGAATTTCTCGTAGTCCAGCAGGATGAACAGCGTATATATCACCACCATGGTCATCATTAGCATGCTCGACACGATGTTGATGCTATGCTCTATCACGTCCCACACCTTAGGAACCGCCTGCTTCACGGTGTCTATGAAACCATCCTGCGTGATAAGCGCCTTGACATCCTCCTTAGTCATGTTCTCGTGGATAAACTCTTCTATCATGTTCGGGATGTTGCTCATAAACGCATCCTTCGAAACGTAGGTTATCAGCAGGTCTCTCACACGTTCGCTCTCCTCCAGAATCGGAGGAACAATCAGGAACGACAGACCCGTCAGGATGATAGCTGCCGTGATAAACGTGCAGAAAATGCCCAGCAAGCGGTATTTCATCTTGCAGCGATACTGGAAGAATTTAACCACCGGAAACAGCAGATAGGCAATGAGCCATGCCAGGAAGAAAGGCAACAGCACACCGCTGAGCCTGTTCAGCAACATGATGATTCCTATCACGGCCACCACCGTTATCGTGCCACGTATAAAACTATCGAACGTTATTTTCTTTTGCTCCATGAGGTCTATGTATGTACTATATCGGGGACAAAGGTAGTGCAAATCGAATGAAAAACCAAATTTATTTGGATTTTTCTGAGATGCAGCCTACCTTCGAGACAAAGTCTCAGAGGTACGAAAAAAAAATGCTCCATCCAAATTTAATGACTATAAATACAGAGGTAAGAAGAAAAGTTTTTGTGTTTATTGTTTTGATTTTTAAGAAATAGTCTGTATATTTGCCGCAGAATAATCTAAAACATCAGCTTATGAAAAAGCTTATCCTTCTCGTTATGATACTTATGTCTGGTATGATGCCGACGTGGGCACAATCAGCAGCTGCCGATGACATCGCTCAACTGCAGAAAGAGATGTACCAGCTCTACAATAAAAACGACGAGACTGCTTTCGTTGATATTACCAACAAACTGAAGG
>JAEEGI010023876.1_pt1 | contig 11972 bp, 6 predicted proteins | sample 8958751 | NCBI WGS metagenome assembly JAEEGI01 (sample SAMN16246545, study PRJNA631951) | gut metagenome | biome: gut microbiome; feature: rumen; material: KS-attached | host: Bos | place: Iran: Karaj | collected 2018-10 | reverse complement strand
ATCGTCATCGATAAGGAAGATCTCACTTCCTACGATGCCAATAACCAGAAGACCTACATTTTTGAGCAGGGTGATTATTACTTCACCGTCGGCCGCAACAGCCATGATGCCGTGAACAACATCCTGATGGCCAAGGGTGCGGACGCTTCCCGCATGAGCGGAACCGGCGATGCAGCTCTTGCCTCCAAGTGGACCAATTCTTCCGAGAATCACGCTTATGCCATTTCTGCCAAGACAGGCAATCCTATTACCAACCTCTTTGACAATGCCGACCTGAATAAGTATCCCGGTAACGGCGGCCAGACTGTTACTTACCTCAGCCGCAATGACTGGCAGGGTACCTGGCCAACCACGCAGTCTCTGAAGATTACCGAACAGATGTGGGCGGACGGCCTGATTGATACTGAAGAAGGCCATGTTGCCATTATGGAAAAGATGAAGGCGGAATACTATCCCGATGCAACAATGCCTGCTGTCGGTGTAGCAAGCTCTCTGAAGGCTGGCGATCTGGCAGAAGCAAGCTATGATGATCCGCGCTGGGCGGAACTCATCAGCCAGCTGCCGTACAGTGAAGCGACTACCCTGATTTACAACGGCTTCCACTTCACGGAGGCTGCCCCGACCATCAACCTCCCCGGCACGCTTGATGAGAATGGCCCCCAGGGCTTCACCGCCTCTCTGATGGGCGGCGCATCCGCCATGGCTTACACTTCTGAGGACGTTATGGCTGCCACCTACAACCGTGAGCTGATTGAGGATATGGGTTCCTGCATTGGCGAAGACTTCCTCCATGCTACCGAAGAAGGTGCGGACAAGGTCTATGCCGGCCTCTACGGCCCCGGAGCCAATATTCACCGTACACCGTATTCCGGCCGTAACTTTGAGTATTACTCTGAAGACGGCTGGGTGTCAGGCCAGGTTGCTGAGGTTGAAGTAGCCGCTATCCGTGCTAAGGGTGTTTATGTCTTCTGCAAGCACTTTGCTCTCAACGATCAGGAAGAAGGCCGTTACGGCATATCCACCTGGTCCAACGAGCAGGCAATCCGTGAACTCTATCTTGAGGGCTTTGAAGGTGCTGTAAAAGAAGGAGGCGGCAACGTCATGAGCTCCTTCAACCGCCTCGGCGTCGTCTGGAGCGGTGCCAACCGCGGCCTGATGACCGGCATCCTCCGCGATGAATGGGGTATGGAAGGCGCAGCTATTACCGACTGCTCCGTCTATGCCAAGTACATGGATTACCGTTACGGTGTCCTTGCCGGTCAGGATCTGTGGGACGGCTACAGCATGGGTATGGCCACACTGGACGGTCTGGACAAAGACCCGGCTATCGTCACTGCTGTTCAGACGGCTGCGAAGAACATTGCCTACAACGTCACCCACAGCCACGCTATGAACGTCGGCAATGCGCAGATCATCACGGTGATCCCGGCTTGGAGAATGGTTGTCCTCTGCGGAGCTGCCTTCTTTGGCCTTGCAACGGTTGCCTGTGCAGCCATGTGGGTTATTACCGCGAAGAAAAACAAAGCAGCGAAAGCTGCCAATTAAGCTATCATTTTCCTCCTCTCCTTTTAGGGCGGCACTTGGCTTGCCCGGTACAGGGCCGTTCGGTTCAGACGGCCCTGTATTTTCAGTAATAGGTTGATATGAAAAAAACATCTTTATTATTTTTTATAATTCTTTTTCTTCTCACATCTGCTACACCTGTTTTTGCAGAGGAGTCTCTGCCCGGACAGATCAGGACAGGCGATATTCTGTGCTTCGGCAGCCCGGATGATGCCTGCGGGTTTGACGGTAAATGGCTTGTGCTGGATGCTGAGCATACCAACACAGGGGAGAACGGTATTTTTATTGTTTCTCTGAATCTGATTGCCGGAGAGCAGGGAGAAGCTCTTCTGTTCCGGGATATCGGGGATGTGTCAGTCTCCTTTTCCGACAGAGGAGAAGCCTTTGCCGCGGATCATCCGGGTTCACAGGATTATCAGGGCAGCGACATTCAACGCTGGTGCAAAAAGTTCCTGACTTCGCATTTCAGTGAAGAGGAGCAGCAGGCTGTTCTTTCTACAAAGAAATCTGATACCGGCATTGCCATCCCGGGGTTCGGTATTCCTCTGCCCGGCGCACAGGGAGGTACGGTGGATTTTGATCCGGCTGAAAACATTCTGGACGGTGACAGGCTGTTTCTTCTCTCTGCAGAAGAAGCGACAAATGAGAGCTATGGCTTTACAGATAACCGCTCACGCGTTGCCCTCTGCAAAGGAACAGCTGCCGGCTACTGGCTGCGTTCTCCGCATATTCCGACCTTCCCTTTGGATGTCGGCTTTGTCTTTTATTTTGGAGCTGTCATGGATTATGCTGTCAACGGAAAAGCCATGTTTGCCGTTGACACCTATGCCCGCCCGGCCTGCAACCTGGACAGAACTGCCATTACTTCTCTGGAAAAGCTTGCTGATTACGGAGAAAAAAGCGTCTGGCGTGTAAGCTTTTCCGGAAAAACGAATGAGCGGGAATACGATACCGACCTGCCGGCTGTTGGAAAAGTGCCGGATGTGATGAGAATCATGAAAATTACCCTTGTGACGATACCTGTATTGTTGGTTGCAATTATTATTCTGATTGTTTTTTTAAGTATTAAGCTGATCAGAAAAAGAAAAAAATATCGGAAGGAAGAAAAATGAAAAAAGCGGTTTTGGCGTTCTTTTGCATGACTATGATAATGTCTGTGGCGGCATGCGGAGCACAGAAAGCAGAAACACCTGCAGCAACGGAAGTGCCACAGATGGAAGAAACAGTCAAAACGCCGTCTCCGGACGCCACTCTGGAAAAGCTGAAAGTCGTACAGAGACCGGATAAGACTGAATATAAAAGCGGAGAGGAATTTGATCCTTCCGGGATGATCATTCAGGCGCTGTACTCCGACGGAGGAGTAATCGAGAACGTGGAGTATGAAGTTCTCACAAAAGTGATACCGCCAAAAACAACTGCAGCCCAGGTGAAATGTATGGATCAGACGCTCAGTATCTCGATTAAGGTTGTTACGGCCGGAAATGCAGAAGAGTATTCTGTCGCCAATACGGAAACAATTGAAAACAGCCCGGTCAGCGGAAATGTCTATTTCTGGCTGGGTTCTTCCGTAACCTATGGTGCGGAGTCAGAAGGGGAGACAATGGCGGATTTCTTCGCAAAAAAGTGGAGCTGTACCTCCGTCAAGGAAGCTGTTTCCGGTACTACACTGAGTACAAAAGCTCCTAACAGTTATGTGGAGCGTTTTGAGAAGTATCTGCAAAGCGCAGACAGAGCTGAACATCTTGACGGCTTTATCTGTCAGCTGTCGACCAACGATACAAGATATCCGGATGATCTCGGAATCATTATGCCAGCCTTTATTACAGGCTCCGATGCTTTTGATACTGCCACGACTTTCGGGGCAATGGAATATATCATTGCAAAAGCAAAGGAAACCTGGGACTGCCCTGTATATTTCTATACAAATCCTCCCTACAGCAATGCTGTATATCCGGGCATGGTTGACGGCCTGATGAAGATTGCTGAAAAGTGGGATGTAAAGATCATAGACCTGTATCACGATGAGCAGTTCAATCAGATTTCAGATGAGCAGCGGGCCCTTTATATGTCGGATTCCGTCCATCCTACAAAAGCAGGCTACCGGGAATGGTGGCTGCCGAAATTTGAGGAAGCCCTGATCCCGGAATAAAGAAGCAACGAAAGCTTAGTATTATATAATTCTGAGCAAGTCAGTTCGGAGGTTTTCATGAAAGAGAAGAAAAACAAAAAACGCCTTCCGTGGTGGGCAGTCACCCTGATAGTGCTGCTTTCAGCAATTGTAATTTTTGCTGCTGTTTCCCTGATCACGATCCGTGCCTTTGTCGGGGACTCCCTCTCTCTTCAGGGGACCCTCGCCATGGCATCCTACGGCGGATTTGAACTGCCCGGCTGGTATAAAAATCTTGTGCTGAATGTTGACCGTACATATCCCGGCCTGCCTCAGCTGTCTGCTGATCCGGCTGACCGAACTGATATGCTGGAACTGTATGAAACCTGTATGTACGGCAAAACCCCGACTGACGGGTTCAGCACGTCATTTGAACTGCTGTCCTCGGAGAAGGTTTTCAGTGGTAAAGCGGAAAAACAGACTGTCCGTATCTCGGTTTCAAATGAAAAAGGAACGTTTTCTGCGGATATGATTGTCCTGTTGCCTGAGGGTGTTGAGACAATACCCGTCTTTATCGGTGAAAACTTCAGCGGAAACGATAAGGCGTTCGAAAGCAGTGAGTGGCCCTTTGAAGAGATTATCGAAAACGGCTTTGGCGTAGCCACTATGTGTTATAAGGATTGGGCTCCTGATGATACAGCAACTTTCAGAGACGGAGTTTTGCATCTGTTTGACGACGAATCGCTCTCCGCCTTTTCGGCCTGGGCATTCGGCATCAGCCGCGGGATTGACTATCTGGAAACATTGCCGGCTGTTGATATGAATCGAATTGCATCTGTAGGGCATTCCCGGCTTGCCCGCGTTTCACTGTGGGCAGGAGCATGCGATGAAAGAATTGCCCTCGTAACCGGCTCCTGCGGCGGTGGATTGCTCAGGAGCCCTGTCATGGGCCGTATTACATCAGACGGCACATCGAATCATTGGTATACGCCTGCCTATCTGCAGTATGAGAACCGTGATGAGGAACTCCCTGTCGATATGCATACCCTTTATGCTCTGGCAGCCGGCAGGCATCTGTTTATTTCCATCGGAGAAAATGATCTGGCATCGGATCCCGTTTCCATGTATGATGCACTGCAGCTTGCCAAAGCAGTCTGGAGAGACGGGTATCAGATGGAGGTTATCCCTGACGGCAGTTATTACGATGTACCTCTCGATACACCCGTCATGAGTGAGGCAGTCGGTGTCAATATCCATTCGGGCGGACATAAATTTGATCTCAGTGACTGGCAAAGTTATATTGCCTATATCAACCGGTATATGGCAAAGGATTGAAAAAAACAGGAGTATACTTCCCAATATCGTCGAAAAAACCGGGCCATTTCTGACCCGGTTTTCAAAAACAATTTTTATTCTGTTTCTCCTGCTACGAAATCAAAACAATTCAGATAATCAGGCTGATCAGCGGATACGCCATTTTTGCGCAATGGAAATGTCCTTCTCGACATCTTTAATGAGTGCCACAGGATCAGGAGCAACCTGCAGGCGGCTCATCATCAGCGGGCGATAACGTGCTTCAAATTCAGCAGCATACGCCTTCCAGTATTCCACTGCTTTATTCAGGTGCTCAATGGAACTGTTCTGATAAGCGGTATCTGATGTGGCATTGTAGAGCTTGAGGTCGACAGCTGCAGAAATCTTTTCTGAGTAGTATAAGCCCATCAGCGCCTGCATCAGCTGATCTTTCGCCATGGAGTAAAACTCCTTTTCTTCAAAACTGCTGAAGGTTTCAGGCTCATCCGCAAGAAGCGTTTCCAGATACTTCATTGTTTCGGCTGAATAGTCAGCAAGTGCCTGGGCCACTTCAGGCGGCGTCTGCAGATCAAAATCTTCCTGCCCTGCCTGAACGGCGTCCACATAGTCCGGCACAGCAAGAACGCCCGCGCCATCCAGCGCGTTGCTGAAGTTTGCATAGTTCTTCACACTGAGAAAGCCGAATGCCGTGCGGTGTGTCAGGCACATCTCAGGATAATAGGCATCCGTGTCAATCCAGAAGAAACGTGTTACCTGAGGGATAATCTTTCCGGCCGCCTGTACGGCTTCGAAAAGGAGATCTGTTTTGCTGCTGTCAACTGCGCCATCAAAATGCAGTGCAAAGAGCGCTTTGCAGTCTTCATTTGTGAGTGACGGATTATAGGCAAGGCGGCCGATCAGCATATATTCATACCAGTGCTTTTCAATGTGCATCTGGCCGTACTCTTCTTCATCGAGGCTGGTATAGTCTCTGCCAAGGATATTTCCGTCAGCGCCGTAGAAGAAGCCGCGAAGCTGGCTTGCATCCGGCATACCGGACACATAATCCCGAATAAAGTCTGCGTCGCCCCAGCGTGCATAGTAAAGGTCATCACAGCGCAGCTCCAGCCAGGTTCGCAGATCTGCAGGAAGCAGAGAAAGAGTATCGTCGGCAAAGTGAGGCGTAGTGGAAGAGTGCATATGCGCGTAGGAATATTTATCTGAGAAATCAAGCGTGCCTTTGAATCCTGCCCAGGTTTCTCTCAATTCCTCAAAATTATAGACAAGATGGCGGCGGTGAATAAGCTTAAATTCACGTTCCGGTTGAGATTCCAGAGCTGCATTGATGCCTCTGCCGTAGGTATCATAAAGCCAGAGTTCATTGGAGTTCTGCTCAAATGACCAGTCCATATTTTCACCGGCTGAGAAGCCAAGGCCGTCAAGATCAGGATAGGTTTCCACCATAGCCTGTACGGATTTACGGAAGTAATCACGGGTTACTTCATTCTCAACATCACTTGTAATGCCATACTTCCCGTTTTCTCCGTAGGTATAGATATTCCAGGTAAAGATGTAAAACTGAATTCCGCGGTCATGGGCATAGGCCATCACTTCCTGCCAGAAAGCGATTTTTTCATCAATCGTCATCTTTTTAATGACTTCGTAGTTTTCCCAGTGCTCCGGGCGGACCATATCCGTTGCCGTTCCGTTGTAGGAACCATCCAGAGGCAGTGTCATGCGCCACACGTCATCCAGTGCGACATCGGGATAATCTTCCAGCTTCAGCATGGACGGGAAAGGATTCAGATTCCAGATGGACATAACGTTGTAGCGGTTGCGTGCCAGCTCATCAAGTTCCTCATGCCAGAACTCAATATCCCACATATCCTCCATATTGAGCTGAGCTGCATCACCGGCATCCGTATAACTGGGTGTGCGCATATCCAGAGGAATGTTGAACTTAATTCCGCGGTTCAGAACAGTTGGTGAGCCTTCGGATTCTTTTACAGCTTCCGGGCCACCGCCAAGAGCAATCTGCTCGGCTGCTTCCAGCCCACCGTACAGAAGTCCGTTCTCATCTCCGCCGGCAATTTCGATCGTTTTATCTGAAACATGGATTGTATAACTCTGCTCGCCGAGCTCTTCCTGTACAGGCAGGAAACAGATTGTCCACTCGGCATCTGCTTCCGCTACAGTTATCCCGCACTTTTCTAGCGCAGCGCCTATCTCTCCGGCAGCAAACTGTGTGATTGCAGTGTCTGCACCTGTGATGCAGGCGCTTATTCCGTTACCATCGTCAGCTGTGGAAACGGCAGGCGCAAGCAACTGTGTCATAAAAGGTGCAAGCATCAAAAATGCAAGAACGATTGAAAGAATTCTTTTTTTCATTGTTTCTCCTGTTTATAAATTCATATAATGGGTCTTGCCCGCCATTTGGTAACAACTTCCGCTTCTGCTTCCACGTCTGTGTTCAGATATTCCGGATAAACCACCCACTGCAGCCGGCCGTAAAGCTGCGGCTTAAAAAACTGGCTGAATTCTGAAGAGTACGCTTTCCATGAGCTGATTTCCTTTTCTACATGGGAAAGGGCCTCCTCGCGGTATTTCTCATCTCCGGTATCATTGAAGGTACGCAGGTTGATTGCAGCATAAGTTTTTTCGGCATAGTATAATCCGAGATTTGCCCACATCCGCTGGTCATGAACCATCTGCCAGAACTCACGTTCCTGCAGGCTTTCATAATCAGTCGGCTCCTTTTCGAGCAGCTCCTCTGCAAGAGCAAGGGCAGCCTCTGAGTAGCTTTTCAGCTGGTCAGCAGTTTCAACTGGTGTGCGTCCTGAAGGAATCTCTTCTCCTTTAACGAGCGGATCAACATATTCCGGAACTGACAGCACGCCGGCACCAGGCTGGGTGTTGGAGCTGTTTGTCCAGGTTTTCAGGCGGATATAACCGAAGCTGTCAAGGTGGCTGGCAGATGCTTCCGGGAAATACAGGTCACTGGAAACCCAGAAATATGTAGTCACCAGAGGAATAATTTTTCCTGCATGTGTCATGGCAAGGGCAAGCTTTTCCGCCTCTTCTTCTGAAACTGCTCCCTGGAAGTGTGCCGCCATCAGTTTATAGATGTCAGGTGTTTCCAGAGTGAGGTCATAACCCAGCCTGCCCCATAGCATAAACTCATACCAGTGTTTTTTCGCATAGAGCTGCCCCCGGAAAGCATCATCCTTCATGCTGTACTCTCTTGCAAAAATATAGGCATCGGATCCCATAAAAAAGCCCTTGAGATGACTTGCATCCGGCATGCCGCCGAGATATTCACGGATATAATCCGGATCACCCCAGCGCAGGTTGAAGAAATCATCATTGCGGAGTTCAAGCCAGCTCATGACTCCTTCCGGCATTTTTTCGAAGTTTTCATCCACGAAATTCGGTGTTGTAGATGAATGAATGTGTCCGACGGAATATTTATCGCTGTATTCAAAGGTTCCCCTAAAATCTGCCCAGATTTCAGAAACTGCATCAAAATCCGTCAGATGAAGACGATGGAGAAGTGCTACGCTTCGTTCCGGATGAGCCTCCAGTGCATCATTTACACCCAAACCATAAGTTTCCCAGAGCCATTTTTCATTTTCGATTTCCATTCCCGGTGCCCAGTCCATAAACTCACCGGCAGTAATGCCGACGCCTGCAAGATCCGGGTATGTTTCAATGAGCGTTTTTACACTTTTCCGGTAATAATCTCTGGTTATCTCATTATCCACATAGGGGGTAATACCGTATTTCCCGTTCTCACCATAAGTATAAACATTCCACGTATAGATATAAAACTGAATGCCTCTGTTTTTGGCGTAAGCCATTACTTCCCGCCAGAAGTCAATTTTCTCATCAATGGTGATTGTTTTGACAACCTCATAGTTTTCCCAGTGTTCCGGGCGGACCATATTGGAAGCCTGCGTGTCGTAGCTGTCATCAAAGGGAATAGTCGTCTTCCAGACGTCATCCAGTGCCACATCGGGGTAATCGTCCACCTTTATCATGCTTGGAAAAGGATTCAGATTCCACAGGGAGAATGCATTATAGCGGTTGAGTGCCAGAAAATCCAGATACTCTTTCCAGAATGCCATATCCCAGACATTTTCAATATTTGCCTGTGCAACATCTCCGGCGTCGGAGTAGCTTGGCGTACGCATATCAAGCGGAGCATTGAATTTAATACCACGGAAAGCAATCGACGGTGTATTCTGAGTTTCTCTTACGCCGTCTATACCATAAAGAGTGATATCCTCCGCTACCTGGAATCCACCGTACATCAGGCCGTTGGCGTCACCGCCGCTTATCGTAATGGTGTTGTCAGCCACATCAATATGATAGGCTTCAAAACCAAGTGTCTCATCGATTGTTTCCAGCGAAACTATCCAGTCTCCTTCCAGAGCAGCTTTTTCAGCAGCAGCTTCAATTTCCCCTTTGGCAAACGCCGCCTGTGGATTATCAGCACAGTTAACCGTCAGGCTTCCTGCTGCATCTGCCGCTGCCAGGCATGGGAATATGCACTGCAGAAACAGTGCCAGCAGCAGTACTACAGCCATGTTCCTTGTTTTATATTCAGCCATTGCTGCTGCCTCCAAAATATTCACTCTTCGAAGGGGGATTCCAGCTCGGTGTAATTCTCTTCGGTTTCCAGTTTTCAGCTACTTGTACATCCTTCCTGACACTTTCCAGTATCTCGTTGATGTCAAAATGACCGACTCTGGCCAGATGCTGCGGAACATAATTATCACTGATTATGCCGGCATAATTTGTAAAGTATTCCGCTGCTTTCTGAAGGTGATTTACACTGCTTTCCTTCCAGGTTTCATCTTTTGTATCGTTGAAAATACGCAGCTCTACCGCACCCATTATTTTCTCTGAATAGTAAAGTCCGAGATAAGCCATCGCCTCATCATCTGATACAAGTGCCCAGAATTCCTTTTCGGCAAAAGACATGTTTTCTGAAGACTGAACATCTGATCTGATTTGTCCGACTTTTGCAAGAACATCATTTCCGTATCCGGCCAGAATATCCGAGATTTCCTGCGGAGTCTGTGTCGTGTATTCACTGTCATCTTTATTGCTGATGCGAAGTGCATATTCTTCAATGGACATAGCGTTGCCGTCTTTAAACGGATTATTGCTTTTCATCCAGCGTTTGATATCCAGATACCCGAACGTGTTCGGATGGCTCCAGGAGCCTGATACAAACCAGGTATAATCACCGTTATCCTGGAAATAGATCTGATGCACCTGAGGGATGATTTTCCCCGCTACAGAAGTAGCTTCGTAAAGAATATCAGTACCGGCCATGTTATTGTAATGAGCGGAAAAAATATCAAAGATTCTCTCACGGGACATGTCATTTTCATACATCAGCCTGGCGAGAAGCATGTAGTTGTACCAGTGCTTTTTCATGTACATCTGCCCCTGAAGATCAGGATCCGTGCTGGAGTAGTCTCTTCCGTAAAAATAACCGTCGGAGCCGGTTACAAGGCCGATAACTTTATCTGCAGGGATGTTGTTGACAAAATCAGTCATGAAGTCCGGATCACCCCAGCGCATATCAAAACAGTCTTCATTTCTGCAATTCAGCCAGAGCGCGGTTCCTTCGGGCATGGAGTCCACGTACTGATAACAGTTTTTCGGCGTGCTGGTTGCATACATGTGGACGCTGGTGTATCCGCGTACAAATGTGAGATTGCAGTTCAGATCAGCATACATATCCGCAAAAGACTGCTTGGGAATCTCCTGCAGCATAACCTGAAATTTTCTTTCGGGCGTTTTCTCGAGGGCTTCATTGATATTGGGCACATAGATGTCATGCAGCCACTGCATAACTTCACTCATGGAATCTTCCGAGTTGTCCCAGCCCATGTTTTCCCCGGGATTCAACCCTACACCCATCAGATCGGGATAAGTCTCAATGAAAGCTTTCATGCTTTTGCCGAGGTAATCTTTCAGAACAGGATTGTCCGGATCATGTGTGATTCCGTACTTTCCGTCCTCAGCATAAGTATATAAATGGCGGAACAGAAACAGAAAATCAATTCCCCTGTCCTTTGCATAAGCCATTACTTCCTGCCAGAATGCTATCTTTTCCTCAATAGTCATGGCCTTTACGACTTCGTAGTTTTCCCAGTCTTCAGGGCGGATTGCATTGGAGAGATCACCTTTGAATGAGTTGTCGAGCGGAACTTTTGTACGCCACACATCATTAAGAGCTATGTCTTCATATCCATCAACCTTGACCATGGAGGCAAAAGAATTGACAGTCCAGACCTGGACAACATTCATGCGGTTGCGGGCCAGATTATCCAGATATTCATGCCAGAAATCCATTTCCCAGACGTTGCCGATGTTTTTCTGTCCGGCATCTCCGGGAGTGTTATAGGATGGAGAGCGCATATCCATAGGCACAGGACAGAGCATCCCGCGTTCTTTGACATAAGGAGCACCATTCTTATCCGCGACAGCCTCAATGCCGTAAAGCGCAATCTGCTCGGCTGCCTCAAGCCCGCCATACATCAGGCCGCGTTCATCGCCCCCGGCAATTTCGATCTGCCTGTCCGATACACGGATCTCAAAGCATTGCTCATCCAGCTCCTCCTGAACAGGCAGAAAGTGGATCATCCATTCAGCATCGGCATCCACAAGTGAAATCCCACGTTTTCCAAGCGACTCAGCGATTTCCTCGGATGCAAACTGCGTCATAGCTGTGTCTGCACCGCTGATAGAAACAGATGTTTCAGCCTCTGCATCATCTGCAAAGCTGACAGCCGCTGTCAGAATCTGTGAAGCAAAAGAAAAAATCAGTAGTGCTGACAGGAAAAACAATAAAAATCTTTTCATCTTAAACATCCTCCGTAGTCGTATTAAGTATTAAAGAAAAAGCCGGAACCGGAAAAATCCGATCCCGGCCAGGCGAGAACTGTTTCTGTTATCAGTAAATCACACCGTTGAAGGTGGATGTTCTGCCGCG
>JAEEGI010023872.1_pt1 | contig 11974 bp, 10 predicted proteins | sample 8958751 | NCBI WGS metagenome assembly JAEEGI01 (sample SAMN16246545, study PRJNA631951) | gut metagenome | biome: gut microbiome; feature: rumen; material: KS-attached | host: Bos | place: Iran: Karaj | collected 2018-10 | reverse complement strand
TTATATCCACCAAATCTGACGCCTGATCATAATTCCAAGCATAGGGAGAAAGGTCCTCCCAACGATCTTTTTGCAACACCGAAGACTTTCCGTTTCTCCATATTGGCACCCAATCGTTGTGACCTCCATGCACAAGTGCCAGCTTGCCTTGACACCAATCCATTTTCCATGCCACATCGTAAGATGGAGATGCAATATCTATTTTAGTATCCTCTCCCCAAAAATGTTTGACTAATCCATGTTGTTCCAAAGCAATATACACTTCTGCTTCCGGTGTACAAACGGCAGAATTTGGTTCTTTACAAGGAATATTGATATATTGTTCCAAAGTTTGACTATCATCCACCAGCCACACTTCCACCAAAGTATCGGCATAAAGAAACAGTTTCCCTGATTTTTCTTCCATCTTGTTGTAAAACAATGGTTTAAACCGGCTTTCCGACTGCCATGCCCCATCTTTTTTTACATAGATAGAAGATAAATTTTGTGAATTGTGTTGCATACACAGCAATACTTGATTGCACATACTGATATTGACAAAGCTGCCGGAATCATTGGAAACCTGCTCTACCTGCCAAGTTGTGAAATCATTTATAGCATTGTTATTTAAATTGTTAACATAAACATTCTCACTTGTAACAGCGTAAACGCTGTCATTTTGAATGGCTATATCCAATACATTCAACAAACGACTGCCTACTTGAAAAAACCAAGTATCTTTGATAATGGCTTTCTGCAAATCAAGACAAACAATTCCAAAGCCACATGCCAAATATGCATAACGGCCTCTACAAAGAATTTTGTTGATAGTTTTATCTCCGGAAAGTTGCTTGTTTAAGATATCCGGAATATTGGTAATTAAACCTTTTTTATATAAGTCTATATTGGAATTTTCGTATGCCACCACCAAAGTTTGCTCGCCGGAGGACACATTGATACAATTTATTCCGATATCGCTCATGCCATGTACTTTGTCCAGATATTGAATAGCATTTTCTTTTATATCTATCATCAAAATAGATTTTTCAGAAGCATAAAACAGCATATTATCCAACAATGCCACATCTTTGCCGGCATTGTAGTTGAAATGTGTCTGCCATGCACCTAATGCTATTTTGGTCTGGCTGTTAACTGAATAACAACCAACTATCAACAATAAAAGAAAAACTACTACCTTTTTGCTCATAATCAAAATATTTAAACGTAAAAGCAAGCTTTTTTATTGTACATGATTTTCTTTTTACTAATGAACCGCTTGTTTTTCATTCCAATGCAGCAATCCTCGATTCAATTCGTACACTTTATAGCCCTTGTCAACCAATATTTGAGCAGCCTTTTTGCTACGTTTTCCCGACCGACAATATACTGCCACCGCATATTTCTTGTTCAAACAAACTATATTGTTCACAAAATCAGGATTGTTGACATCTATATTAATGGCATTTTCAAGATGACCTTCGGCAAACTCCGCAGGCGTACGAACATCCACCAACTGAATATGCTTTTTTAACAATACTTTTGCAAAATCTTCATTACTAAGCGATTGAAAACTATTTGTTTGGGCAAAACTTGCCGACACAAACATAATTGCTACCACAAAAATTGCAGATACCTTCATTTTTCTTCTATTTAGCGAACGCAAAGATAACACTTTTTGTGAAATTATTTAGCAAAATAATCCACCTACTATCACAAAATTATATTTCTTTCCACAAAATAAAAAAACTGCTTTTCACGTTTTTATTTAACAATTGACAGCAAAACATCCCGAACATGAAACAGTTAACTCCTATACAAAAACATCTTTTTACACTACAAGATGCCAAATATCGGCAATTTACATCTCCAATTATTCCTAACATCTCCTCCGACACCATCATCGGAGTTAGAATTCCGCTTTTGAGAGCATACGCAAAAGAACTTATCAAGGATAATTTGGCGAATGATTTTATCGCCAAACTTCCACATCAATATTTGGAAGAATATCTGCTCCACAACATCATTTTAAACCAAGAAAAAGACTATGAAAAAACCATTTTTGAAATCAACCGGCTACTTCCATATATTGACAACTGGAGCACTTGCGACACGCTTACTCCAAAAATTTTCAAACGTCATACACAGGAACTTTTGCCACATATTGACAAATGGTTGAAAAGCAAACAAGCTTTTACTATTCGCTTTGGCATAAAAATGCTGATGAATTTCTATTTAGACGAACATTTTGACAAAAAGCTTATTGAAAAAGTAGTAGCCATTCGTCATGATGAATATTATGTAAAAATGATGCAGGCATGGTATATGGCCACTGCTTTGGCAAAACAATATTCCGCTACAATCCCCTATTTACAACAAGTTTGTTTAGATACATGGACACACAACAAATCCATTCAAAAAGCCATTGAAAGTTTTCGCATTACTGACGAACAAAAAACTTATCTAAGAACTTTGAAGATAAATTCAAAATAAAGTTTTGCGGCAACAAATTTGTTTTTTTACTACCTTTGCAAAAAATTGACAACATGAAAAGAATTGTTTTTTTCGCTTCCGGAAACGGAACTAATGTGCAACAAATTACAGAATATTTCGCTAACAACCAACAAGTTGAAATTTCATATCTTTTTTGTAACAATGCCGATGCCTATGTTTTGGAACGGGCAAAAAATCTGCACATTCCTTCAATGATTATCAATAAACAATCATTTTATGAAAGTGACATGGTATTAGAAAAAATCAATCAAATTCACCCCGATTTGATCGTTTTAGCAGGCTTTTTGTGGTTGGTTCCTGCATCATTGATTGCTGCCTATCCGCATAAAATTATTAATATACATCCGGCTTTATTGCCGAAATTTGGCGGAAAAGGCATGTACGGACACCATGTTCACGAAGCTGTTGTTGCCGCCAAAGAACAACAAACCGGCATAACAATTCACTATGTAAACGAACATTACGACAAAGGTGACACTATCTTTCAAACCACTTGTCCGGTGCTGCCAACCGACACAGCTGACGATGTTGCCGCTAAAATTCACCTTTTGGAAAAAGAATATTTTCCTAAAGTGATTGACAAAATATTATTTGCCTAAACAGCATTCTATTCAACAGATTCAGAGGGAACTACAACACTTGTATCTTGCTCTTTCGCGACTTTCTTTCTTCGCTTGAACAAATCTTTTAGCGTATTGAAGTCTTTTGAAAACGATACGCCGATTCCTTGTGAATATTTAGATGTATATTCCAATTTGTTTTGCTGATTGGTGGTATTGAAAGCCTTCAATCGCCAAGCACCATCTTTTGTTAATTTATATTCCAATGTAATATCTCCCAAAAAACGATCTTCACTGGAGATATGTGCCTGATCTAAAATACCGAAAGATGTATGCACTATCAATCTATCATTCAAAAAGCTACCGCCTAAATCGACACTATATTCACTTTCTTCAAATTCTTCGTTGTTTCTATATGCCACCCTTACATCTAAATTTTCAGAAACAGACGATACCAAACGATTGATTTGATAAGATACCAATTCACTGATAGAGTATCCCAAACCACTATTAATCGTTCCCGAAGCGGACGAATTGGATGCTTCAAACATGCCCACAAACAATACTGATATCATCTGTTTGACCATTTCCTCCCTATCGGAAGTGTCAATACTATTATAGACAATGCTTTTGATATCTTCGTCTGCATCCGGCAAATCGAACGAGAAAGTAAAATCCGGCTTCACCAAACTGCCTCTCATGGTCAAAATATTATTGACAGATACCGGTCGATAAGATTTACCTTCCTCCGCACCACTGACCAAATTATTAATAGACACTTTTGTTGACTGAATGGCATTGACATTCATTACACCTATCGGATTGCCTGACCATGACAAAGTGCTACCGCTTTGCAACTTGAAACTTCGCGTTAAGAAGTCGCCATAACTCAAATTAAACGAGCCCTCTGTCAAAGTATAGGTGCCATAAATGGTAAAATCGTTGTTTCTATCCAAATTCAATTCTACCGCACCATTGCCTCTGCCAATAATATTACCGCCAATGGACGGGTCTAAATACACTCTCACTATGGCATCCGGAGTAGCACGTATTTTCAAATTTAATCCCATTGTGGTGGATTTTTTATTGGGCACTACGGCATTTGCCTCTAATTTGTCTGACGAAACAAAAGAAATAAAATTGCTTTCACTGGCAGTAGTTGACCAATCTAACATAAGTGTGATATCGGTCTTGGGATTTGTATAAACATCGGCATTGATTTGTATCATTCTGCCGGCTCGTCCTTTCATGGTAACATCGCCTGTTACGAAGGCTTTTCCATAGAATAAATTGTTATCTTTGGCAGTTGTGTTCATGGCCATGGCATTGAAAACTTTCATCCATAAATCCAAACCCCAATTTTTCAATTTTTGATGGCTGATAGTTCCGCTAATCACAACAGGATTGCCGTATGCATCTTGTGCCATGAAATTATTGAAAATAAAACCTGTATCTACAAAACTCATTTTGCTCTTCTTGATAAAATATTCCGTTTTGAGATAATCTACGCCAAAGACACCGTTTTCTATCACCATCTCCCCTACCAATTTCGGGTCGGAAATAGGTCCTTTGAACGACAAAGTTCCCGTTCCTTCTCCTTCCAAACGATTACAAAACGATTTTAAATAAGGATGCAAAGTGGCAATATTGAACTGCTTAATACTTCCTCCTAAGTCAATATACCTTTTAATAGGATCGAAATAGCCTTCTATGGTTGTCAATTTTTGATCCTCACTTATCGTATCGGCATATATGTCTGTTTTGATATACAATTTTTTATGCTCGTTTACCCATACTGTTCTGGCAGAAACATATCCCATCGGAGCATTATTGAATTCAAAATTGTCCACATAAAAATCGGAGCCGACAGCAAAATGACTCTTATCTTTAATATTGACAATGCCTCCTTTCCCTGTTGCATTTCCTTCCAACGATACATTGTATCTATTTAATATAAAATTAGCAATACCCAATTCTATATTGTTGAAATCAAACATGATAACGTCTTCTGCACGTTCATTAACACGACTATAAATTGACAAAGATTTGTTTGGAGCCGATGTCATACCGAAATTATCCACATGAATGTTCTCCGGTGTAATGGTCACCCTGTTGAATGTGTCAAGCAAAAACACCTGACTATCCCACACAACAGAACCATTATTCAATGTGATTGCTATATTTTTTGCTGAAGCAAATCCTACAACACCTTCCAACAATATATTCTCCAATTGATTGTTGTCATTACCTTGCAAATTCAACAAGAAAGAAATATCATTGTTTTTGATTTTAGCTTCCAAATCGATATTATTGACATCATTGAGGGTATCATTACGCTTCAGCTGATATCCTCCTACATTTCCATGTGCTTCCAGACAACTATCTTCGGTAGATTCCATTGTTAAGTGAATATCTGTCAGCATTTGATTTTTCAATGCCAAAGTATCAATGCTTGCCTCTATCATTAATTCATTTTTACTCTCGTCCAGATAAGCATTGAGTTTGGTTTTATTTTCCAAAATGTAATTAGGAACAAATAATTTCAATAATGGTATCTCCTCCTGCAAATCAACATTTAATGATGCCACTTGATATACATAATCTTCCGGTTTTTCGGAAGCATTTGCCGGAATGAGCGACGGCAGATATTGATGCAACTGATTTTGAAAGGCCGGAACAATATTTTTATATTGGAAACTACCTTCTGCCGTTACTGTCAAACCACCTGCATTCAATAGAATATGTTTATTGTCAGCCTCTTGTTCCACATGCAAAGTGGTTTTCTTAACAGGATAATCCACTCCGCCTTGCGAATATACGATATCGTCTAATATCACCTCTCCAAACATTTCGTCCAGGGTTTTGCCTTGCACATCTGCCTTTACTTTAGCAGATATCGACACGTTGGAATCTACTTGATACAATTTCAAATTACTTAAATTGATATGGTGTATGTCTGTTTCAAAATTATAAAGCGGCAATTCTTTGTTAAAGTCAATATCTCCATTGAATTCTATGTCAAAATTGCTATCCAGACAAGTGATACTTCCGTTAAAGGCTTGCTCTGCCAAAATTCCGTTAGCATATATTTCGCTAATATTCACTCCATTAAATTCTACATTTTGAATTTGAGCATTAAAAGTTGTATTGATTTCATTTATTTTTACGCCTTTTCCTTTCAAAGCTGCCGTACCGGTAACTTTGCCCAAAGTATTATTCGCCAATATTTTTCCTAAATCAAATTGATTTAATTTGGCTTCTCCGTCATACATTAATGGTTTTTTATGATTATTGAACATCATGTGGGCTGTTACATCTCCGATATTGCTCTGCAAGGTGGCATCGGCATAGAAATTGTCATACAAACCTAAAAAACTTCCTTGCACCGATGCCCATTCCACCGATTGCAATTGCTTCGGGAGTTTGATATGCTTGTTTTTCGGCAGCTGAAATGTCAACAAATCCGGCATCGACACCCGCATCTTGTCAACTTCTATGTCCAATATGGTTTCTTCTATCGCCGGCAAACCCAACATATCCACTTTGCCACAAAAATAAGTATTCTTAGACAATTGCAACTGCACATTTCTTACCTTCATATCCGAAAGCGGTCCTTTGACAGTCGCCTCCACTTTCACCATATCGTTCATGCCTTTGAAAGACTTGACGAAATAGGTTAAATCTTTAGTATTCAAATAGCTGCTTCTTAAAATGGAATTAAAAAAGACAGAGTCGTTGAAATTTCTAAAAGACTTGAATCTTTCAAAATCCATTCCGAAATCCACATCCACATCACTACCGTCCCGGGTGGTGAAATGAGTATGATTGCAATACAGTCCGTTGCGGAATATTTCAATATCCCCCGTATAATCCGTTAAGGCGAATCCGGAACGCTCCTCACAATTCAACCGGTCGATGCCCAAATGCAAGCTATCTCCTAATATTGACATATTGTGCATTTTACAATTGATATTGCTGATTATCATATTGGAATAATTCCATACACCTTCTTCATCTTGCCCCGCCTTGTTGTCGTTTCGCAGTTGGAAGCGGCTGTTTTTCAGAATCAAATTGTTGAAATTGATTAGCATTTTCTGCTTGGGTTTGGGCTTATCCCGCTTGAAAAACTTGATGAAATATTTTAAATTCATCTCATCTTCACCCTCATAAGTACGGAAAGTTACATCTGCACTATCCACGTAAACATTATTCAATTCCAGATAACGAGATTTAAATTTCGGAAAATCCGACCGCAAATGCTTGGCGGAAATCAAATTGTTGTTTTTTTGATCGTAAATTCTTACATCATCCGCAACAATATTCAAATCAAAATCCACATGTAATTTGCCGATGTACAATTCCATTCCCATTTTTTGGGACAGGAAAGCCGTTGCCTGATGTGCCACAAAAGTCTGCACCTTGGGAATGGTCAACAACAACAAACATACCACCAGCACCGCCAACAATACGGTGAGGCTGCGCAATATGACTTTGCTTATTTTTGTCAACCAATTCTTTTGACGCATAGATACCTCAAAATATACAAAATTCCTGCCACAAAAGTATTGCTTTTATTTTTATTAACTATCTCCTATCGCATTTTTCTATCAACGGCAATTTGTTTATAAGTCTGTAAATGAAATTTTTGACTCACAAAAATTTTTTTCATCAAAATGAACATTCGTAAGAAAAAAAGTTGTAATTTTGCAGTTCTGAATTTTTACAAAAATAAATTTTTAACTAAAACATTATCAATAGAATTATGGTAAAACAATACGAAGCCGTTTTCATTATGACTCCCGTTTTGTCTGATGATCAGATGAAGGAAACGGTGCAAAAATTTGAAAAGATTATTGTTGATAACAAAGGGGAAATTGTTCATCAAGAGAATTGGGGTATGAGAAAGTTAGCCTACCCTATTAAGAAAAAATCATCAGGATTTTATCACTTGTTTGAATTTACTGCAGAACCAAGTTTTGTAAAAGAATTTGAAATTCAACTCAAACGTGATGAAAGAATTATGCGTTATTTAACTGTAATTTTAGACAAAGACGCTATTGAATACAACAAAAGACGCCGTGAAGGTAACTTAAACAAAAACAACGAACAAGAATAAGATTATGGCACAGACAAGTTCAGATATTAGATATTTAACCCCCATTGCGGTTGACATTAAAAAGAAAAAATACTGCCGTTTTAAAAAAGCAGGCATCAAATACATCGATTATAAAGATGCTCAATACTTATTGAGATTCGTTAACGACCAAGGTAAAATTTTACCTCGCCGTCTTACCGGTACATCTTTGAAATATCAAAAGAAAGTGGCTCAGGCTATCAAACGTGCTCGTCACATTGCTATCATGCCATACGTAGCCGATAATTTAAAAGAAAGTAAATAGGAGGGAATGTTATGGATATCATATTAAAAGAAGACGTAGTTAACTTAGGTTTTGAAAACGATATTGTCAGTGTAAAAAATGGTTACGCTCGCAACTATTTATTTCCACAACGTTTAGCCGTTCCTGCAACTGAAGCTAATCGCAAAATGTTGGCTGAAAATTTAAAACAAAAAGCCAATAAATTAGCTCAGATAAAAACTAATGCAGAAAATATGGCTGCCCAATTACAAGACAAATTGGTTGAAATTAAAGTAAAAGCCAATGCTGACGGAAGTATTTACGGTTCTGTTACCAATATTCATGTGGCTGAAGCTTTGAAAGCACAACACAATATCGAATTGGACAGAAAGAAAATTATTTTGCCTTCTGCTGTAAAAGAATTAGGTGAATTTATTGTTCACGTTCCTCTTCACAAAGAAGTGAAAGCAGAATTTAAAATCAATGTTGTAGCAGAATAAGGTTATATTAATACTCAAAAAAGCGGTCTATGACCGCTTTTTTTATTGCCTGTTCAATGGTTGTTGTTGTCCGTTTATCCACAGGTTGGTATTGTATAAACTTAATTTATAAGTTCTTGTATTGGCAGCATTGTAACCGTAATAGGCAAAACTCATTACATCATCGCTGTAGGCTTTTAAGTTGCCTTGGGAGTTAGACAAGTAGTATTCTATATGAGGATTGGGAGTTTGCACATTCCTTTGTCTTAAACTGCCGTTTATGCCGTAAGATAATATGTTACAACTTGATTTCATGATAACGACTGCTGAACAAAATTTACTGGGTCATTTTCTTTTTCCTTTAAATTTATAATATGAAAAACTCAAATATGGAACTTCAAAGTCTTTACAGGTTTCTAACCCATGATATTCTTCTATTAACAAAACACATTCATTGTCAATTTTATCATCTTCTTTTTTTGACTTCTTCAAATATTCAACTCTTCGAAAAGTATCAACGAATGAATATGTGTAAAAAGAAATTATATTCCTATTGTCGTCGAATTTGACGATACAATGCAACCTGCGGAAATCTTCATCCTCCCATAATTCATAATCGGTTTCATACGAATAATCTGTATATATGTCAACCACGGTGTCATTGAATTGAAACAATATTATTTCAGGATCATCAATTCTCATTCTTCGGTTAAAACCATTATAATAAAAATACAAGGCTTTAACCCTGCCCAAACTATCTGTCAGTTCCATGACATAGTTTTTTGACTTTATTGCATTATCCTTTGGGACATTCCATATTGAGACAAGCGGTTCCTCTTTATTTGAGTATAGCCTATGATACAAGGTGTCTTGGGCTCTTAATTCCACAATTAGAATTATAAAACAAAAAAAGAACAGACTGATTTTCTTCATAATATTTAATATACTATCCTAATTACCTTACAATCTGATTATATTCCAACACATTGATCATATTTTTTATTTCTTGTCTTGAATCCTGTGGCTCCACAATAAATCGCAACCTTCTGTGCCATTGCTTTTGACTCATTTCCATCAAACAGTACTACTCCTTTTGCATTCTTTGAGTATGAACTTGAAACAACCGCACATTTTGTTGTCCATTTTTTTGCTTTTAAATTTTTTTGAGATATACTTAACTTTGACCATGCATAATGTATGGCAACGCCTCTACCTTTTGATAACAAATCAGAACCTGATGAATTATTGTATTGTTCTGGCCAACCTTTCCATTTATCACCTCCTACTGAACCAATATTATAAATACCACATTCCATCGGGGCAATTTCTCCATTGTCACCATTTTTTGAATTATCTGCAATACCTGGAGGTTCAACTGCAAATCCTGCAATACCCGTGCCAGAGAGAAGGAACACACTCAATGTTTGTTCTTTAGTATCTTCAAGGGTTACATTGCAAATTCTTTCTCCGTATTCTCCTTTAGAAAATACGACAGAACCTTTTATACCATTACTTTTGGTTACATTTATTACATCATTACCTGCTGCAACAATTGGTGTACTAATATCCCATTTATTAGTTTCATTGTTATAAGTTACATTTAAAGTATCTTTTCCTGTCGGGTCAATGACATTTACTGGATTATTCACACAATAAGCGTAAGGACTTATCCAAAAATATTTCTCAAAAAGAGGATCCCTGCTCGTAAACACTGGCGGAGCGTAATATCTCGCTTCATAGTAGTACATACCTGTTTCTTCATCCAACTCTTTGGCGTTGAAGGAGTATTTGGGCAAGTTTTGCCATTGAACCGTGTTGCTAGTATTTTTCATGCTGCAAAGATAGTACTTTTTTTTTGATTTATAAAATTTTATCTATTTTTAGAGATGTTCTTAATTAATAATAAATGTTTCTCAAAAAAAATGCTACCTTTTTTATAACGATACTTTTTTCCTCCTTTTTGTTGCTTGAGGTAGAAAAATATGTCTTTTTGTCCGTTTTTATTTTCTATTTTCAACAAAAAATTGTATCTTTGCAAAAAATATCAGAAAAATTGAATTCAAAAAATTATAAGAAATGTTAAACATTGCATTATTTGGACCTCCCGGGTCAGGAAAAGGCACACAATCAAAAAAATTGCTGGAGAAATACCATTTGGTATATATTTCTACAGGCGACATACTCAGAGAACAAATTGCTCAACAAACCGCATTAGGTTTGCAGGCCAAACAACTCATCGACAAAGGACATTTGGTACCTGATGAATTGGTGGTGAAACTATTGGAAGAAAAAATGGACAACAATCCAAAAGCAGATGGTTTTTTGTTTGACGGCTTTCCCAGAACTTTTGAGCAAGCCGGAATTTTAGAAGACCTGCTCTCTAAAAGAAACATGAGCCTATCGGGCATGATCAGTTTGGAAGTGCCGGAAAAAGAACTTACTGAACGTTTGTTGCAAAGAGCCAAAATTCAAGGTCGTAGCGACGACACCAAAGAAGTGATAGAGGCACGCTTTAAAGAATATGCCTCCAAAACCATGCCGGTAATCGATTTTTATAAAGGTTTGAACAAATACCATCCCATCAACGGTGTAGGAACATTGGACGAGATATTTGCAAGAATACAGCAAGTGATAGACAATCTATAATGTGTTGAATCAATAAAAATCAATCAAGTGATGAAAAGTATGAAATTAATGGTGGTTGTTGCAACCATGACAGTAGTAGCGGTTTCGTGTGGTGCTAAACAAGAAACACCCGATAAAACATCTAAAATTTTGGTATTGTATTATTCTCAGACATCCAATACAAAGGCTGTGGCAGAAGAAATTGCCAAGCAACTTGGTGCCGATATAGAGGAAATAGTTCCTGTAAAACCCTATGACGGAGATTTTCAGGCAACCATAGAACGCGGCAAACAGGAAATGGAACAAGGAATATTGCCGGAACTCCAACCTGTTGCTTCCGACATTAATAATTATGATGTAGTTTTTATCGGCTACCCTGTTTGGTTCGGAACCTATGCACCTCCCATCGCCACTTTTTTAGATAAAACAGATTTGAGCGGCAAAAAGATTGTGCCGTTCTGTA
>JAEEGI010023869.1_pt1 | contig 11975 bp, 11 predicted proteins | sample 8958751 | NCBI WGS metagenome assembly JAEEGI01 (sample SAMN16246545, study PRJNA631951) | gut metagenome | biome: gut microbiome; feature: rumen; material: KS-attached | host: Bos | place: Iran: Karaj | collected 2018-10 | reverse complement strand
GGAAAGCATCCTCGATAACCTCAGCCATATCCGAACGACTCAGATCGCTTACAACTACCTTTGACGCACCCTTTTCGCGCAGTATCTCACCTAAACGCTCTGCAGCAGCGGCAGTACCACCATGAATACTGGCGTAGGCAATCAGTATGCCCTCGCTCTCTGGTTCGTACTTGCTCCAGATATCATATAGGCGCACAGCCTCAGCCAGAGCCTCACCCTTGAGCACAGGACCATGCAGCGGACAGATTGTCTGGATATCGAGGGCTGCCGCCTTCTTCAGCACACTCTGCACCTGCGAACCGTATTTACCACATATATTAAAGTAATAGCGACGCGCCTCGCAAGCCCAATCGTTGGGATCATCGTTCACCAAGGCACCAAATTTACCAAAGCCATCGGCACTAAACAGCACCTTATCGGTGGTATCGTAGCTCATGATTACCTCGGGCCAGTGAATCATGGCAGCACCAATAAACTGCAACGTGTGCTTACCCAACGCGAGTGTATCGCCCTCCTTAACAGTAACCACACGACCCGTAAAATCTACGCCCTCGAAGAAGTTCGACAGCATTTTTACAGCCTGCGCACTGCACACCAGCTGCACACCGGGATACGTTTCCAGCATCCAAGCGATAAGTGCCGAGTGATCAGGCTCCATGTGGTGAACCACCAGATAATCAGGCTGGCGACCATTCAGAGCTGCAGTCAGATTGGCTTTCCACTCCTCGCCCTTACGACGATCAGCAGTATCCAGCACAGCTATCTTCTCATCATCGATGAGATACGAGTTGTAACTCATGCCCTCGGGCACCACATACTGACTCTCAAACAAATCGATGTCGAGATCATCCACACCGATATACTTAATTGTATCGTTCATTGTATTCATAGTTCTACGTTTAATCACATTCTGGCGACAAAGATAGTATAATTTTGTGGAAAGGCCAAACTTTTCGCACAATTATTTATGTGTTAAAATAGCGTTAACATAGCGTGCAGTGGTGCGCTATGTCGCCGATTTTTTGTACCTTCGCATCCGTTTTGCCCTTTTCGGGCAGCACTTTCAGGAAAAATGTAAAAAGATTGTTTAAAGATGGCAACAGGAAAATATCAAATTACTGAACTAAAGAAGTGTACAGCCGATTACCGAAATATATTAGGCGACGAACGTAAGGATGAGCTCCACGACAGGATAATGGAGATAATAGTAGATGACAAGAAATATCGTGATAAGGATTACACTGCCAGCAAACTGGCTGCCGACCTTGGCACCAACTGTCGTTATATCTCGGCAGTGATGACAGAGCGCTTCCACACCAACTTTAATGGATTGATGAACAAGCATCGTATCGACGAGGCTAAGACACTATTAGCCGAGGAGGAATATCGCGACAAATCTATCAGCGAGATTGGCGAGATGGTAGGCTTCGGTACCCGTCAGGCATTCTACGCCTCGTTCTACCGATTCTTAAACACCACCCCACGCGAATTCCGCGTCAAGCACCTTGGTCCTAAAAAGCGTAAGCGTTACAGCAAAAAGGCTTAATGCTTTTTACGGTATTCGTATAGCTCCAACGAGTTAACAATATTCTGCCACAGCACGTAACAGCCTGCACCTACCGATGCCACTGGGTTAAGGTAGGTATAGGCTACCCAGATGCTCAGGGCAGTATTTTTTTGGAACGAAGCCTGACCGCCATCGATCTCATCGCCTAACTGGCGACCAATCCAACGGCCCATCAGGAAAAGCACAAAGCAAAGAATCAGCGACATCACGGCTATCATCAGCAGCGTACGCAGTCCAGCGTCGCTATGCACGATGTTACGCACGGTAACACCCGACGTTACTGCCAACTGCGCTGCCCAGAGGTAGAACGAGAGGTCGGGTATCGACACAATCCATGCGCAGAGGCGCTTGGCATAGTGCTGCACCAACCATCCCAGCACCAGCGGAGCTACCAGCACCATCGCCAGTTTTTGCAGGATGATAAAGAATACAGCCCAGAAACCAGTGCTAACACCACGCTCCAACAAAGGGAACACGGCAGGAATCATGAGGGCCGAAGCAAAGGCCGACATCACCACATAGGCCGTCATGGTATTGATGTTACCGCCAATCTTGGCAGTAACCACCGGAGCTGCCGTAGCAGCAGGACCGATGATACACGTAAGCACACTCTCCCAAAGCAATTTCTGTTCAGGGTCGGCATCCACTTGGAAGATAATCCACACGTTCAATGCCACCAAAGCCACCTGTACCACCAGCACACCTATGTGCCAGCGGTGAGGACGCATCTGATGGAAGTCGATACGACAGTAGGTCGAGAACAGCGTAGAGAACACCATAAACGGGAAAATAGCATCCACCACTTCGCCTAACGTATCGCCTGCGCCATCCAGAAATGGCAACAGATAAAACAGCAGATACACCACAGTACCAACAGCTATAGCCACTGGAAGAGTCCAGTCTTTAACAAATTGCTTCAGTTTCATGGTGCAAAATTACAAAAAATTTTTGTAATAAAGAAATTTTTAGTATCTTTGCAGCCAATATGAGTGTTACTGAGTTTATACATCAAGATAAGGAGGCAAAGCGATTCTCATTCGAAGTGCTGCCACCGCTGAAGGGTACTGGCACAGCCAAACTGTTTGCCGATATCGACAAACTAAGAGAATTCGACCCAGCCTACATCAACATTACCACCCATCACTCGGAGTTTGTGTATCACGAACTTGAGAATGGGCAGTTTGAGCGTCGTCGCATTCGTCGCCGCCCAGGAACCATCGCCATAGCCGCAGCCATCCAGCAGCGTTATCAGATTCCCGTTCAGCCCCACGTTATCTGTAGTGGTGCCACCATCGAGGATATCGAGTACGAGCTGCTCGACCTGCAATTCTTAGGCATCAACGATTTGTTGCTGTTACGTGGCGATAAGGCCAAGGAGGACAGCCGTTTCCAGCCTACCCCTGGCGGTCATGCGCACACCACCGACTTGATGGCTCAGGTAAAACGCTTTAACGAGGGCTTTTTTGCTGATGGCACCCCCATCAAGAATCCTGGTCGTCCGTTCGACTATGGTGTGGCTTGCTACCCCGAGAAGCACGAGGAGGCACCCAACCTTGAGATGGACATGCAATACCTGAAGCAGAAGCAGGACCTGGGCGCCCAGTATGCCGTTACACAGCTGTTCTTCGACAACGAGAAGTACTATGCTTTTGTTGAGAAGGCACGCCAGATGGGCATCACCATCCCCATCATCCCCGGCATCAAACCCATGGCCAAGCTGAGTCAGCTAACAGTAGTGCCCAAGACATTCCACTGCGATATCCCTGAGCCACTGGCCAAGGAGGTAGTGAAATGCAAGACCGACGAGGATGCCAAGCAGTTAGGTATAGAGTGGACCACCCAGCAGTGCAAGGATCTGTATGCGCATGGGGTACACAACATCCACTTCTACACCGTCTCAGCTGTTGATAGTGTTGCAGAGATTGTGAAGAGATTAGTGGTTAGAGGTTAAAGACAGATGAGTTTCGACGAGGTTATAGGACAGAAAGAGGCCGAGGAGCGATTGCTGCAGCTGGTACGCGAGGAGCGATTGCCCCACGCACTGATGCTGTGCGGTCCGCAGGGCTGTGGCAAGCTGCCATTAGCCGTGGCTTTTGCCTGCTATCTGTTGGATAATGGCACACCATCTGCCAAAGCCATGCTGGCCAAACTGGAGCATCCCGACCTGCACTTCACCTACCCCACCATCAAACTGCCATCGATGGGCGCCGAGCATAAACCTGTGAGCGATGATTTTGCCAAGGACTGGCACGAGCTGGTGATGCGAGGCCTGTACTTTACGATGGAAGAGTGGATGACAGCCATGGGCGCCGAGAATCAGCAGGCCATCATTACTGCAGGCGAGAGCGACGACCTGGTACGCAAGCTCAGTCTGAAATCCAGTCAGGGTGGCTATAAAGTCAGTGTTATCTGGCTCCCGGAGCGCATGAACATAGAGTGCGCCAACAAGCTGCTCAAGCTGATTGAGGAGCCCCCACAGCAAACGGTATTCATCATGGTATGCGAGGAACCCGACAAGCTGTTGGAAACCATCCGCAGTCGTGTGCAGCGCATCGATGTAAAGAAAATATCCAACGAGGCCATCGAGCAGGCACTCATCGAAAAGCGTGGCATCAGTGCCGACGATGCCCACCGCATAGCCCGACTGGCCAATGGCAGTTGGATAAAGGCCCTCGACGAGTTGCAGGTAGGTTCCGAGAACGAACTGTTTCTCGACATGTACGTGATGCTGATGCGCCTGGCCTACCAGCGTAAGATAAAAGACCTGCGCAAGTGGAGCGAGCAGCTGGCTGGCATGGGTCGTGAGAAGCAGAAGCGCTGGCTGACGTATTTCCTGCGTATGACCCGCGAGAACTTCATGTACAACTTCCAGAACGAGGAACTGGTATATATGACACAGCGCGAAGAGGACTTTGCCAAGAACTTTGCCCGCTTTGTGAACGAGAAGAATATCCTGCCCATCACCGATATGGCTAACCTGGCCATTCGCGATATCGGACAGAACGCCAACGGAAAGATTGTATTCTTCGACTTGGCCCTACAAATGATAGTACTGCTTTTGCAGAAGTAATAGTGAACAGTGAATAGTGATTATATATGGAAAAATCTAAAGAACATATCGTACACGTAGGTTGCGACCGCGGTTTGTGCCACCAGGCAGTGGGACGCCAGGACAAGCAGCTTAACACTTACGACTGGTTGGCCGATGTGCCTGGCAACCCCTACACCACTGATTTGGTAGAGGTACAGTTCAAGCACACCCGCAAAGGCTACTACCACAACGTAAATAATCTGGACCTGAAGAAAGGCGACATCGTAGCCGTAGAGGCCAGTCCTGGTCACGACATCGGTGTGGTTACCCTCACAGGCCGCCTGGTAAAACTGCAGCTCAAGAAGGTGAACATCAAGTCGCCCGATGATATCAAACGTATCTATCGCATAGCCCGCGAGAACGACATCCAGAAATGGCGTGAGGCGCAGGCTCGCGAGCACTCTACCATGATCGAGAGTCGTAAGATAGCCAAGGGCTTGGGTCTCGACATGAAGATTGGCGACGTGGAGTACCAGGGTGATGGCAACAAGGCCATCTTCTACTATATCGCTGATGAGCGTGTGGATTTCCGTCAGCTCATTAAGGACCTGGCAGTAGCCTTCCACGTACGTATCGAGATGAAGCAGATTGGTGCGCGCCAGGAGGCTGGACGTATTGGCGGAACAGGCCCTTGCGGACGTGAGCTCTGCTGTGCCACCTGGATGAAGAACTTCTCGAGTGTGAGCACCAATGCCGCCCGTTTCCAGGACATCTCGCTCAACCCACAGAAGCTGGCAGGTATGTGTGCCAAGCTGAAGTGCTGTCTGAACTACGAGGTGGATGATTACGTAGAGGCAGGCAAGCAGCTGCCTGGCAAGGATATCATCCTGCAGACCCAGGATGGCGACTACCACTTGTTTAAGAACGATATCCTGGCCGGTCTTTGCACCTACAGCACCGATAAGAACATCGCTGCCAACTGCGAAACCATTACCGCCGAGCGTGCCAAGACCATCATCGAGATGAACAAGCGTGGCGAGAAGCCCGTATCGCTCACCCACGACGAGGGTAAGAAGGCAGAGCCTAAGCCACATATCGACCTGGCAGGTGGTGATATCAGTCGTTTCGACAAGGCCAAGAAGAAGAAAAAGAAGAAGAACAAGCCCAACAACAACCGACAGCCTAACGATAAAAAGGAGGCCAAGGATGCAAAATAAGGCAATCACACTGATACTGGCGATGGCAGGCTTCCTCATGATGGTAGCCTGCGATCGTTCGGTGGTGTACAATCACTACGAGCATGTGGATAACGAGGGATGGGAGCGCACTGATACCATGCACTTCTACATGCCCCCTATCAAACAGACCGGCACTTATCACCAGCAGCTCATGCTGCGCACCAACAATCAGCTGCCTTTCTTAGGCATCAGCGTGACTGTTGAGCAGGATATCTACCCTGTAGGTCGCAAGCTGCGTAAGCGTATCGATTGCAAGCTGGTAGAACAGAATGGCCACGTGATGGGCAGCGGCATCAGCTGTTATCAATATACGTTTGATGTCGATAGTCTGCAGCTTAACGAGGGCGACTCGCTGCACATGTACGTGATGCATTACATGAAACAAGAGAACATGAAAGGCATCAGCGATGTAGGAATCTTAATTTCTCAGTAGATTTCTTCCCGCGTCAATACGTAGGAAGATAAACAGCAGCAGGGTGAAGCCCCACAGCGACGAACCACCATAGCTGAAGAATGGCAATGGGATACCGATAACCGGCGTAAGACCTAATACCATGCCCACATTGATAAACACATGGAACAGGAAGATACTTACCACACAATAGCCATACACACGTCCGAACCTGTGTACCTGACGTTCGGCCAGGTGTATCAGGCGCCATATCAGCGCCAGGAACAGCAGCAGTACGCCTGCTGAGCCCACAAAACCCTCTTCCTCGCCTACAGTACAGAAGATAAAGTCGGTATCCTGTTCAGGCACGTATTTCAGTTTGGTTTGTGTACCATTCAAAAAGCCTTTTCCTTGCAGTCCACCCGATCCGATGGCAATCTCACTCTGGTGTACGTTATATCCCGCACCCTTCAGGTCCTCCTCCAGTCCCAACAGCACGTTAATACGCACACGCTGGTGGGGTTCCAGCACATGGTTCAGCGCATAGTCAGCCACATTATAGAACATCAGCGAGCCTACTGCAAAGGCTGTAATCCAAAGATAGTTACGCAGGCGTGTAGCCAGGAATCGGTATAGCAGATAGCCTATCAGCACAGCACACAGCGCCATCTCTACGTAATTCAGGTCGAAGGGGATAATCAGCAAGCTGAAGACGAGTGCCACCAGGGTAGCGCCCAGTCCTATCAGCGCCATGCGTATGGTGTCGCGCTTATCGTTGCAGTACACATACACCAGTCCGATTGAGAACAGCTGCACCATCAGCAGCACAGCAAATTTTCCCACCGATGTTGGCGTATATACCATCATGGTATCTGCATAGCGTATGCCCACCACAAAGTACACCACCATGGCCACACCTGTAAACAGGATACTGCCAGGCATACCCTCGCGATACAGCATCAGGAAGAACGACAGATATACCAGTGCCGAACCTGTCTCACGCTGCAGCACGATAAACAGCATAGGCACAAAGATCACACCTAGCACCAGGGCAAAATCCTTCCATTTGGCTATAGTAAAACCATAGGTATTCATCAGTTTCGCCAAAGCCAACGCCGTAGCAAACTTAGCAAACTCAGCTGGTTGCAGTCGTATAGGTCCCAACACCAGCCACGATCGGGAACCCTTGATACTATGCGGATTAAAGATGGTTCCGAATAGCAGTAGTAGCATGATGCCGAATATAATATAGGCAAACATATCCAGATAGCGGTCGTCGAGCATCAGGATGACGAAGCCCAACACAATCGAGGTACCAATCCACACAATCTGCATACCCGAGCGGGTATCCAGACTAAACAGGTCGGTCTCGCCATAGCTGTAGCTGGCACCACACACACTCACCCATCCAAAGGTCAGCAGGGCGATGTAAATGATAATCGTCCAGTAATCGAGCGAGCGAATCACTCCTTTTTCTTTTCTGTTACCTATCGCCTGCGCCATATGCTATTCTGCGTTCCTGAATACTCTTGGCCTTAGCAATGCTGGCCTCCGAGAGTTTACCTTTTAAATATTTCTCCATAATCAAACCGCCGATGGGCACACCGTAGGTGGCACCCCATCCACCGTTCTCAACATACACGGCTACAGCGATTTTCGGGTTCTCCATGGGTGCAAACCCCATAAATACCGAGTGGTCGTGTCCGCGGTTCTGGGCAGTACCCGTTTTACCGCAGGCATTAAAATCGTATTTGCCTAACTCCTTACACGTACCGCCTAATACCGATGAGCGCATACCCTGCACCACATAGTCGTAGGCCTCTTTACTGGCCTTGGTATAATGCTTGCGGGTGTAAAGCGTATCAAGTGGCTGTCCCTGCACATTCTTTACCACATGGGGCACCAGATAATAGCCACGATTGGCGATGGTAGCACCCAGGTTGGCAATCTGCAGCGGGGTGGCATTCACCTCACCCTGACCAATGGCGATAGAGATGATGGTGAGTCCGTTCCACGAGCCCTTGTAGGCCTTATCATAGAACATGGCATTAGGTATCAGTCCACGTTTCTCACCAGGCAGGTCGATACCCAGACGATAACCGAATCCCATCGATACCATATAGTCGCGCCAGGTGTTCATGGCGTTCTGTACCGAGCCATATTTGCTCACATTGGTATTAATCATGTGATACAGTCCCCAGCAGAAGTAACCGTTACACGATGTACTCAGGGCAGGTACCAAAGGCAGTGGCGCCGCATGTCCGTGACAGCCCACATGCAAGCCTTTGAAGTTAAATCCATGCGAACAGGGGTACATGGTGTGCGAGTTGATGATACCCTCGGTCATAAACGTCAGTCCCTGGGTGGTCTTGAAGGTTGAGCCTGGTGGATACTGTCCCATGATGGCACGGTTCAATAGTGGTTTCCACACATCCTGCGACAGGGCACGATGGTTCTTACTGCGCAGTCGTCCTACCATCTGTCGTGGGTCGTACGTGGGCGATGATACCATACACAGCACCTCGCCAGTAGCAGGTTCGATGGCCACGATAGCACCAATCTTACCCTCCATCAGGCGCTCGCCTAAGGCCTGCAGCTCAGCATCAATACCCAGGGTCAGGTTCTTACCAGGGATGGCACGCTGGTCGAGTGCACCATTCTGATAACGTCCCTGGATACGTCCATGGGCATCGCGCAACAATATCTGTATACCTTTCTGTCCACGTAGTTCTTTCTCGTACGAACGCTCTATACCCAACTTGCCGATATAGTCGCCAGGCTGGTAGTACTCATCCTCCTCGATATCGCCAGGCGACACCTCGGCCACATCACCCAACACGTGCGCACCCATATTATAGGTATATTGGCGCACACTGCGCTTCTGAATATAAAAACCAGGGAAACGGTACATCTTCTCCTGGAACACACTAAAGTCCTTATCGCTCAGCTGACTCATAAACAGCTGCTCGGTAAAGCGCGAATAACCAGGATTCTTACTGCGGTCTTTGATGGTGGCCATGCGACGGTCGAACTCCTCCTTGGTAATACCCAAGGCTGTACAGAAGTCGAGGGTGTCCAAACGGTCCTTCATCTCGTTCATCACCACCATGATATCGTACGATGGCTGGTTATACACCAGCAGCTTACCCTTGCGATCCAAAATGGCACCTCGCGAAGGGTATTCTATTTTTTTCAGGAAAGCGTTCGAGTCGGCACTCTTCTTGTAGTCATCACTTGTAATCTGGAGCATAAACAAACGGATGATGTAGATGAACACAATCAGTGCGGCCACCCCAGCAATCACGTATTTACGGTATTCCAGATCAAAGTCTTTCTGCTTCACCGGCTTCTAACACTTTCTACGGCCAGTATCAGTACCATCGTAAGCACAAAGCTGATGACCGATCGGGCCAACCATAACAGCACATCAAAAAAGTTAAACGCCTCGAGTGCGAAGAACACCAGACAGTACAGCAGTGTCAGCAGGGCGCTTAACGTTACAAACTTAGTGGGCCCCAGCACTTTGGCCGATGCCTCCAGGTCTTCGGCCGAGTCGCGTGGTGCAACCAGTTCAATCAGGTATGTCTGTGCCAGTGCCACCAGTGTCATTGTGCTGGCAGCCAATCCTGGCGTATTCGAGAACACATCAATCAGCAGTCCTAACAGGAAGCACGATACCAGTACCAACCACTTAGGGAAGTTACGACGGAAGGTGATGGCAAAGTACACATACAGCAGCGGTGTGCCCACGCCTAACAGGTGTACATGGTTCAGGATGAGTACCTGAGCCACAAACAGGGCCACAAACATCACCAGTCGGTTTATCAATTCTATCTTCATAGTGCTACTGTCGCTGTTTAAAACTGATTGAGTCGCGGGCAGCCTGCATCAGTGCAGCACGCTCGGCTATACTCTTATCACTGATTACCACCACATCACGCAGGTTACCAAAGTCGGTACTCAGGCGCACCTTCAGCTTGTAACTCAAACCATCGCTCGAGTTATAAACCTGCTCAATCTTACCTACCTGCACACCCGATGGGAAGATACTCGAGAAGCCGCTGGTTACCATCCACTCGCCCAAGTTAAACTTGGCGTGGCGTGGCACATCCTCCACATAAGCCACCGATGGGTCGCCACCATACCAGTGCAGATAGCCAAAGTAGCCACGGTTACGAATGCTACAGCTGATGCGCGACGAGGCAGCGTTCAAGGCCGAGATAACCACCGAATAGTGGTCGCTCACCAAGTAAACCACACCTACCACGCCATTACCGCATGCCACACCCATATCGGGCTCTACACCATCCTTACGTCCTTTATCAATGGTAATCAGGTTCTCAGCCTTGTGTATGGAGTTCTCAACCACCTTGGCGGGTATCAGCTGGTAATTACTCAGGAAAGCCAGCTCCTCGCGCTCAGCGGCAGTCGTGTCCTTGGTGGCCTCGGCATACAGGCGTCGCAACTGGTCAAGCTGTCGCTCCTGATAGATGTTACGCAGGGTCAGCTGTTCGTTCAGCTCGGCCATGGCCATATAGCTGGTCAGCTTACTCTCCATCTCGTACACCTTGCCTGCCACGGCATTGGCACTTGTAAACCACACACTATTCTGATAACTGTTGTACTTAAACAACAGAACAACACTGACTACTTCGAGTAATACGAAAACTAGCCAGTGATGATACTTGTATAGGAAATCCAGCAGATTGCGCATCGGCCCAAACTACCTTATTGATTATCGCATCAAGAAATTAAATCTATCGATATTCTTCAGTGCAATGCCGGCACCCTTAGCAACACTGTGCAAGGGATCCTCGGGCACGTGGAATGGGATATGCATCTTGTCGGTCAAACGACGGTCCAAGCCACGCAGCAGGGCGCCACCACCTGAGAGATAGATACCATTCTTCACGATATCGGCATACAGCTCTGGGGGTGTATTCTCGAGTGCTGAGAGTACAGCGTTCTCGATCTTGGCTACAGTCTTATCCAGACAGTGAGCAATCTCCTGATAGCATACAGGCACCTCCATAGGCAGGGCTGTAATACGGTTTGGTCCGTGTACGATAAAGTCCTCAGGAGCTTCGTCACCCAGGTCGGTCAGAGCCGAACCTACGTTAATCTTAATACGCTCAGCCATACGCTCTGATACCTTCACGTTGTGCTGACGGTACATATACTCCTGGATATCAGCTGTCAGGTCGTCACCAGCAGTACGGATCGAGTTGTTAGATACGATACCACCCAGTGAGATAACAGCAATCTCGGTAGAACCACCACCGATATCAACAATCATGTTACCCTCTGGTGCCTCTACATCGATACCAATACCGATAGCAGCAGCCATAGGCTCAAAAATCAGGTAAACGTCGCGTCCGTCAGCATGCTCAGCTGAGTCGCGTACAGCACGCAGCTCAACCTCAGTAGAACCTGAAGGAACGCCAATCACCATACGCAGTGAAGGCGAGAACAGGCGACTACCTGTGTGTACCATCTTAATCAGTCCACGCATCATCTGCTCGCAAGCCGAGAAGTCGGCAATCACACCATCGCGCAGTGGACGGATAGTACGTATATTCTCATGAGTCTTCTCATACATCATCTTCGCCTCGTTACCTACAGCAATCATCTTGTCGGTACGGCGATCCAAAGCCACAACCGAAGGCTCATCTACCACAATCTTATCATCGCTGATAATGATGGTGTTGGCAGTGCCAAGGTCCATGGCAATTTCCTGTACGAAACTAA
>JAEEGI010023867.1_pt1 | contig 11976 bp, 7 predicted proteins | sample 8958751 | NCBI WGS metagenome assembly JAEEGI01 (sample SAMN16246545, study PRJNA631951) | gut metagenome | biome: gut microbiome; feature: rumen; material: KS-attached | host: Bos | place: Iran: Karaj | collected 2018-10 | reverse complement strand
GCCCGCTGCCAACCTAAAAAGCATGCCCCTTTTCCCTCTGCGGTGCCTCCCGCTCCCTGTTTGTCGTGCGCCGCCTCCCTTAGATGCACCCCTTTTCGCTCGTCATCAACAATGCTCACCTGCATGTCGTCACTTTTTTAGCGAATGGTTTGCTGATTCCGTAAATCATTCTTGTCTTTCCTCTAACGGAAAATGATATTTTTAAAAGCCGTGCCCTCGCTCAATCGCGATTTTCACCGTCTTTTCAACCTCACTGGTCGTTTTTTTCCCTCGCAATTCGAAAAAAACAAGCGCAAATTTGGCGCGACTGCTCTTATTTTGTACCTTTGCAAATAGAAAATAGTAACTGCAATTAATTTCGTTCAAACCTAACAGCATACCATGACATACAGCATTGAACGGGTGGCGACGCTCATTGGCGCGCGCCGCTATGGTACGGCCGAGGCCACCATTGGCTGGCTGCTCACCGACAGTCGGTCGCTCTGCTTCCCCGAGCAGACACTGTTTTTCGCCTTGCGCACTCCGCGTGGCGATGGACATCAATATATTGCCGACCTCTATCGCAGAGGTGTGCGCAATTTCGTCGTCGACCGCTGGCCCCTCGACGACGTGCTCACGGCTGCCACCGATGCCAACTTCCTGTTGGTGCCCTCGCCGCTGGCTGCCCTGCAGCGACTGGCCGAGCGGCATCGCGACGAGTTCGACATCCCCGTGGTGGGCATCACGGGCAGCAATGGCAAGACGTGGGTGAAGGAATGGCTCTACCAAGTCCTCTCAGGCGTCACGGTAGGTGAGAAGTCAGAAGTGACAAGTGAGAAGTCAGAAGCTAACCATACCTCTCACTTCAAAGTCACCCGCTCGCCGCGCAGCTACAATTCGCAGATTGGCGTGCCCCTGAGTGTGTGGCTGCTCAACGAGCAGACGCGCGTGGCTCTCTTCGAGGCTGGCATCAGTCAGCCTGGCGAGATGATGGCCCTGCACGACATCATCCAGCCCACGCTCGGCGTGTTCACCTCGCTGGGTGCCGCTCATCAGGAGAATTTCCGCTCGATGGACGAGAAGTGTATGGAGAAGCTGCAACTATTCCGCGACGCCCAGGCCATTATCTATCCCAGCGACAACGATGTGGTGAGCCGTTGCATCCGCCGCAGCTCTTTCCAGGGCGAGCGCATCGGCTGGAGCCGCTTCAGCAGCATGTCGCCCATGTTTGTCACCGTCGACGGTGCACACATTTCTTATATATATAAGGGCGTGAAAGGCAGCTACGACCTGCCCTTCATCGACGAGGCCAGCATCGAGAACAGCATCACCTGCGCCACCGCTGCCCTCTACTTGGGGCTGACACCGCAGGAGGTGGCCGAGCGCATGACTTGCCTGGAGCCTATCGCCATGCGCCTGGAGGTGAAAGAGGGCCAGCGGGGACTGACGCTCATCAACGACTCGTACAACAGCGACCTGCAGTCGCTCGACATCGCCCTCGACTTCATGGCCCGCCGTCCCGACCAGCAGGGGCGCCGCCGCACACTCATCTTGAGCGACATCCTGCAGAGCGGCGAGCAGCCCGATAGGCTCTACGAGCAGGTGTCGGCGCTGGTGGCTAAGCGCGGCATTGACCGCTTCATCGGCATCGGCCCAGAGATATCGGCATCGGCCGACAAGATTGGGGTGGGGCAGAAATGGTTTTTTGCCAATGTCGACCAGTTTGTGCAGAGCGGAGTGTTCCGTTCGCTCCACGACGAGGTGGTGCTGCTGAAGGGTGCCCGCCGATTTGGCTTCGAGCGCATCAGCGAGCTGCTGGAGCAACGCGTGCATGAGACAATTCTCGAGGTGGACCTGAACGCCGTGGTGAACAACCTGAACCACTATCGCTCGATGATGAAGCCTGGCACCAAGCTGGTGTGCATGATCAAGGCCGACGCCTACGGTGCCGGTGCCGTGGAGATTGCCAAGACGCTGCAGGACCAGCGCGTGGACTACCTGGCCGTGGCCACCGCCGACGAGGGGGCTGAGCTGCGCCGCGCCGGCATCACACAGAATGTCATCGTGATGAACCCTGAGATGTCGAGCTTCAAGACGCTCTTCGACTACGACCTGGAGCCCGAGGTCTACAGCTTCCGCCTGCTGGATGCCCTCGTAGCCGCCGCCCGCCAGCAGGGCATCACGGGCTGGCCTGTGCACATCAAGCTCGACACGGGCATGCACCGCCTGGGGTTCAATGCTTCTGATGAAGCAGAGAATACCGACATCGCCAGTCTCATCGATCGCCTGAAGCACCAGTCGGCCATCATTCCCCGCTCGGTGTTCACGCATTTCGTGGGTTCCGACAGCGACGATTTCGACAACTTCTCGGCCTTGCAGTTCCAGCGCTTCGACTGTGCCAGCCGCCAGCTGCAGGCTGCCTTCAACCACAAAATCCTGCGCCACATCTGCAACAGCGCCGGCATCGAGCATTTCCCGGAGCGCCAGTTGGACATGTGCCGCCTGGGCATTGGACTCTATGGGGTAGAGCCGCTAAGTGAAAAGATAAAAGCGAAAAGCGAAGTGCTCGACCATTACTCTTCGCTTCAGTGCGTCAGCACGTTGAAGACCACCATCCTGCAGATTCGAAACGTGCCGAAGAGCGAGACCGTGGGCTACAGCCGCAAGGGCGTGCTGACGCGCGACAGTCGCATCGCCGCCCTGCCCATTGGCTATGCCGACGGCCTGGACCGCCTCTTGGGCAACCGCCACGGCTACTGCATCGTGAACGGGCAGAAGGCTGAGTATGTGGGCAACATCTGTATGGACGTGGCGCTCATCGATGTCACCGACATCCCCTGCGAGGAAGGCGACCCGGTGGAAATCTTTGGTCGCCAGCTGCCCGTCACCGTGCTCAGCGACATCCTTGGCACCATTCCCTACGAGGTGTTCACCAGCGTGAGCAATCGCGTGAAGCGCGTCTATTTCCGCGACTGAGAAAGCTTGCATTCGCCCCTCTGCATCCCGGTTGGGTGTCGCGCGTTTTCGCGCGACCTACCGAGCATTCCCACGGTAAATGCACCAAAATAAAAATTTTTGGTGCAAAGTTATCATATATCAAGAAAAATTAGTACTTTTGCAGCATGCTTTGCGAGCGTGGCCATTTTTGCCCACGTTCCATCTCTGAGTGGCGACAACTACCAACGGCAGCAAGTAGGAGGCGCCAGCCAAGCTGAAACACTAACAAAAACAATAACCATGGAAGAAGTTTTTAAGTACATTATCAGTCTGGGCGCATCGGTGATGATGCCCATCCTCTTCACCATCATCGGCCTGTGCATAGGCATGAAGTTTGGCAAGAGCCTCAAGAGCGGCCTCTATGTGGGCGTGGGATTCGTGGGCTTGGGCATCGTGACGGCACTGCTCACCAGCAATTTCGACTCGCCGCTGAAGACCATCAGCGAAATCTACGGTTTGCAGTTGAACGTGTTCGACATGGGCTGGCCCGCTGCCGCCGCCGTGGCTTATGGCACCGCCGTGGGGGCGCTCATCATCCCCATCTGCTTGGGCGTGAACCTGCTGCTGCTGTTCACTAAGTGCACGCGAACCATCAACATCGACCTGTGGAACTACTGGCACTTCGCTTTCATCGGTGCCGTGGCCTACTTCGTGATGGACCAGAGCCTGCTGTGGGGTTATTTCGCCGCCATCGCCTGCTACATCATCACGCTGGTGATGGCCGACCGCACCGCCGAGCGCTTCCAGCAGCACTACGACCTGCCGGGCATCAGCATCCCGCAGCCTTTCTGTCAGAGCTTCACCCCCTTCGCCGTGGGGCTGAACTGGCTGCTCGACAAGATTCCGGGCTTCTCGAAGCTCGACATCGATGCCGACGGTCTGAAGAAGAAGTTTGGCGTGCTGGGCGAGCCGCTGGTGCTGGGTGTCATCGTGGGCGTGCTCATCGGCGTGGCTGCTCAGCTCGATGTGAAGAAGGTGCTGTTCCTGGGCGTGACGATGGGCGGTGTGATGGAGCTGATTCCCCGCATCACCAGCCTCTTCATCGACGGTCTGAAGCCCATTGCCGAGAAGACGCAGGAGGTGGCCAAGAAGCGTTTCGGCGGCATGAAGGTGAACATCGGCATGAGTCCCGCACTCGTCATCGGCCATCCCACTACGCTGGTGTGCTCGGTCATCCTCATCCCCGTCATCCTGGCCATCGCCGTCTTCATGCCCGGCAACCAGTTTCTGCCCTTGGCATCGCTGGCTGGCATGTTCTATTTGTTCCCCCTCATCCTGCCCTATACCAAAGGCAATGTGGTGAAGAGCCTCATCATCGGCCTTGTGGCACTCATCGTGGGCCTCTACTTCGTCACCGACATGGCCTCGTCGTTCACCCTCGCTGCCAACGAGGTGTACAAGACCGACCCCACCGCCTCGGCCGCCAAGATTCCCGATGGCTTCGAGGGTGGTGCCCTCGACTTCGCCTCGTCGCTCATAGGCTACGTCATCTACGCCTGCGTGAAATACCTGAAGTGGATAGGCATGGGCCTCCTCACGCTCGTCACCGTCGGCATGGTGGTGTGGAACCGCATGCGCATCGTGGCTGAAAACCGCCAAGCAAAGCAATAATAGCGTGATAACGTTATAACGAAGAGGGTAATAACGATATAACGAAAAGAACAACAATCGTTAATTAAATAGTAGCAAATGAAAAAAGCATTTCTTTCAACAGCATTGCTGGCCGTGGCATTGGCTTCACAGGCACAGCAGAGTGTGAACTTCCAGACGGCTTGCCATCCGGAAGATGTGAAGCACTACGACACGAAGACGCTGCGCGAGCGATTCGTGATGGAAAAGGTGATGGAGGCCGACAAAATCAACCTCACCTACTCGCACTACGACCGCTTCATCTACGGCGGTGCCATGCCCGTGAACAAAACGCTGAAGCTGGAGAACTTCCGCGACCTGGGCCTCGATGTAGACCCCGGCATCAAGGACAAGTATTTCCTCTACAACCGTGAGCTGGGCGTGGTGAACTGCGGACAGGGCGACGGTGTGGTCATCGTCGACGGCAAGGAGTATGCCCTCGCGCCTAAGGAGGCCCTCTACATCGGTCGCGGCCATATAGGCAAGGACAAGGACGTGAACAAGGAGGTGCTCTTCCGCTCGAAGGATGCTTCGAAGCCCGCCAAGTTCTACCTGAACAGCGCCACCGCCCACCAGCACTACAAGACGCAGTGGATTACGCTCGACGGGCGCAAAGGCTCGCTGAAGGCCGCCGTATGGGGACCCGTGGGCTCCTTGGAGGAGTGCAACAACCGCACTGTCTACAAGCTCATCGTGAACGACGTGCTGGAGGAAGGCCCCTGCCAGCTGCAGCTCGGACTGACACAGCTGAACCCCGGCGCAGCATGGAACACCATGCCGCCTCACACCCACGGGCGCCGCATCGAGGCCTACTACTACTTCAACCTGCCTGAGGGACAAACCATCGCCCACATCATGGGAGAGCCGCAGGAGAGCCGCGTGGTATGGCTGCACAACGAGCAGGCCATCATGAGTCCCGAATGGAGCATGCACGCAGCCGCCGGCACCTACTACTACACCTTCATCTGGGGCATGGCTGGAGAGAACCTTTATTATAACGACAAAGACAACATTCCCGTCATCGATATTCGATGACGGAATTAAGAGTTAAGAATTAAGAGTTTAGAGTTGTCGGCTTCGCCGATTAAGAGTTGAAAATTAAGAATTATTGCAATGAGCGATTTAGGCAAGATGATTGACGAGAAATGCCTTCTGTTTGCAGCAAGGATTGTTAATCTATGCCGTTTTTTAGACAAGGAGGAAAAGGGGAAACATATTGTTGACCAGATGATGCGTAGCGGTATGAGCATCGGAGCAAATTACTCTGAAGCCGAATGCGCCATTAGCGATAATGACTTTTTAGCTAAACTCTACATTTCTCTAAAAGAATGCAACGAAACGCTTTATTGGTTACGTTTACTACGCAAAGTGAATGACTTGGAGGAAACGCATTTCCACTCTATCTTTGCCGATGGCGAAGAGATAAAACGACTTTTGGTGTCAATTATCAAGACGAAACGTAAAAACATGACCCTGAATAACTCTTAATTCTTAAATCTTAATCGGCGAAGCCGATAACTCTAAATTCTAAATTCTAAAATCTAAATTATAAAATGACACCCGTTCAAACAACCAAAATGTCCAACTTCCGTTGGGTCATCTGTGGATTGCTTTTCCTGGCAACTACCATCAACTATATGGACCGACAGGTCCTCTCGCTCACTTGGAAAGACTTCATCGCTCCCGATTTCCATTGGACTGACGATCACTATGGCACCATCACGGGCCTCTTCTCTATCTTCTATGCTGTGGCCAACCTCTTCGCTGGAAAGTTTATCGACTGGATGGGCACGAAGAAAGGCTATCTCATCGCCATCTTCGTTTGGAGCGTGGGTGCCTGTCTGCATGCCTTCTGTGGATGGGGTGCTATCGGCCTGGCCGGAGGCAGCATCACTGCGCTGACCACCATCAGCGTGTGGCTGTTCCTGGCATGCCGTATGATTCTCGCCGTGGGTGAGGCCGGCAACTTCCCCGCCGCCATCAAAGTGACGGCCGAGTATTTCCCCAAGAAAGACCGCGCCTTCAGCACCTCCATCTTCAACAGCGGTGCCTCGGTCGGTGCCCTCGCTGCTCCTGCCACCATTCCCCTGCTGGCACGTGCCTGGGGCTGGGAGATGGCGTTCATCGTCATTGGTGTGCTGGGCTTCTTCTGGATGGGCCTCTGGGCTTGGCTCTACGACAAACCTGCAAAGAACAAGCGCGTGAACCAGGCCGAGCTGAACTATATTGAGCAAGATGCCGACATCGCCAATGTGCAAGACCGTGAAAACGTGAAGGAAGAGAAGACCATCCCCTTCTGGCAGTGCTTCAAGTACAAGCAGACGTGGTCGTTCATTGTTGGAAAGTTCATGACCGACGGTGTGTGGTGGTTCTTCCTGTTCTGGGCACCTGCCTACTTCAGCGACCAGTACGGCTATACCAGCGACTCTACGATGGGTATCCTGCTCATCCTCACGCTTTACCTCATCGTTACCGTCGTCAGCATCGGTGGCGGCTATCTGCCTACCTACTTCGTAGAGAAGAAAGGCATGAATCCCTATCTGGGCCGTATGCGCGCCATGCTTATCTTCGCCTGTTTCCCCCTGTTGGGCTTGCTGGCTCAGCCCCTGGGTGCCATCAGTGCCTGGTGGCCCGCTATACTGATTGGCTTCCTCGGCGCAGGACACCAGGCCTGGTCGGCCAACCTCTTCTCGACCATTGGCGACATGTTCCCCAAGAGCACCATCGGCACGATTACGGGCATTGGCTCCATGGCTGGCGGTATCGGCTCGTTCCTCATCAACAAGGGATCGGGTAAGTTCTTCACCTGGGCCGACGGACAGGGCGATGCCTTCACGTTCTTCGGCTTCGACGGCAAACCAGCAGCCTACATGATTGTCTTCTGCTTCTGCGCCGTGGCCTACCTCATCGGTTGGTTTATCATGAAGACGCTTGTGCCGAAGTACAAACCCATCGTAGTGGAGTAATCAGGAAACTCCGTTAAACAATTATGGCCAACGACGCGGCAAAGGTGCCAGCGTCGTTGGCCATTTCTTTTTGTTGACCTTTGGCTAACCGCCCAAGCGTCGCCGCTGTGGGTCAGAAGGTGGTGCGAATCATGAAGCGCACGCCCTGCTTGTTGGCCGACGGCAGGTGGTTGTAGTTCAGGCGGCGCACATATTCCACATGCAGTAGCTTCAGGATGTTGTGTATGCCCACGCTGGCCTCCACATAGGGAGTTTTGCTGTCCATGATGTGCGAGCCTTCAGGGAACTGCATCAGCACGTCGCTCTGCGCGTTCTGCGGCAGCGTGGGGTTGTTCTTGTCGGTGAGCGCGCCCCAGAGCACCTTCACGCCGATAAACTCGCGCCACTTCAGCTTGCGCAGCAGGGGGATGCGGTTGAATATCTTTCCGTTGAAGTCCCAGTCGAACATCAGCGAGGCATAGCGGTCGTTGAGGAACTCCATGTTGTTGATGAGGTTGAAGGTCTGGTCTTCCAAGATGTAGCCGAGGTTGGCCACGGGCATGATGAGCAGCGGATAGGGCACCTGGTTCCATTGTGCGCCGAACTTCAGGCGTAGGTCAATCTTTCCCCAGTTCATGGGCAGCCACACGCGCTTGTAGAATTCGCCCTCGGTGAAGTTGTAGTTATACATGCCGCCCAGCACGCCGTCGAAGCCCATGGTGTGCTGCAAGCGGAACACGGGTGCGTCGAGATTCAGTGGCCAGCGGTGCTGTTTGGTGTTGATGAAGGTCTCGCCCGGCGCATAGCGCAGTCCCACGGTGGCCTCGGTGTAGCGGATGTGGTTAAGACCAGCCGTCCCCCCTACGGCCCCCGAGGGGGCTTCTGTAGCTCCTGCGCCAGGGACTGTCGTGCTCCCAGCGGAGGATGCTGCGGAGGCTTGTACCATGCTTAGGGGTGTCAGGCTGATGTCGCCGATGGGGCTGACGCGCTCGGTCTTCGCCTCGGCAAACACCTTGAAGCCCCACTCCTGCTCAAAGTCGAAGTTCACGGCCTGGCGGTTGTAGAGGAACATCTTGTCGATTTTTGTCACCTTGAACGAGGTGAACATGTTGTCCTTGTCGGTCTGTATGAACTTGTCGCTGGGCAAGGCCACGTCGCGCATCGACTGGAAGCTGATGGTCTGCTTGGGAAACTCGCGCGGCAGATAGCCGGGGCGGTTGAAGGCCCAGATGGCCTCGGCGTCGTAGTAGTTCTGTTTCGACTTCAATCCGCGAGCCACGTACCCCTTCAGGAAGAGGTGCGGATGCAGGTTGGCGGTGGTCTGCGCACTGGCACGCAGACGCACCTTGTCGTAGAAGTTCTGCGAGATGATGGTGTTCACCGGGCCGATGTCCACCTTGCTGGGGTGCTCCTTCGTGCCCGTCTCCACAAAGTTTTCGATGAGCGCCTTCAGGCCGAAGACGATGTATTTCCATCCCTTCATCTGCTCCAAATGCTTCAGTATCTGGTCGATGCTGCTCTCGCTCTTCGTCAGCTCCACCTGGCGGTATTGATTCCAGAACTCCTCGTCCTGCATCTCGGCGTAGGCATCCTTCAGCACGGTGCGTTTTCCGCGCAGCAGCTGGTTGGGAATCTCGTCGAAGGCGAAGTCGCTGCGCCGCGTGGTGCGCACGACGATGAATTTGGTGAGGAACTTGGCGGCCATCAGCTCCACGAACATATCGTCGACGGTGAGCACCCACTCGCCATTGTCGAGCTTGGTGAACTCCTGTAGACACTGCATGTTCTCCACCCAGTTCACATCACTGCTCTTGGGGATGGTAAGCTCGCAGCGCTTCACCTGGTAGCTGCTGTCGGCGAGGATGTAGATTTGCCCACGGAATCCAAAGTCCTGCTGGTTGTTGGGCGTGAAGTCGAGGTGATAGCACAGGTCGGTGCCCACATAGACGGTGTCGGTGATATAGAATCGATAGAACTGTATGGCATCCTTGCCGATGGGGCTGGTGAAGGGGAATTGAAACAGACGCACCTGGTCTTCGTAGATGTCGACGTCGGTGAATACGTCTTTCAGCACGGCATTCAGGATGTCGCCCGTCTGGAATATCTCGTTCACTCCACTGCTGTTCTGTCCTTTGATGATGCTCTTCTCGGCGTGTGGCTCTCGGCGGTATATCTTCTGCGTCACTGTCTCGTCGACCGACATGGGCAACACCAGTTTGTCGTTGTATTGGCACACCTCAATCTGGTCAATCAGCCACTGGTGCTTCTTGAACATGCCCGAAGTCAGGTCGACGCCCTGCAGGTCGTTCAAGCCCAGCATAATCTTTTGGTAGTTGTTGTATTGGTAATAGTCGTGGTTCTTCAGGTTTGTTTTCTTCTTGGCGGCTATCACCTTGCGCATCAGCTCCACGGCGGGGTTGTTGCGGCGGCTGTAGCGAGTGCTGCGCTTCGACTGTATGGTGACCTCCTGCAGCTGTCGGGTGTCGGGCTTCAGTCGGATGATGAGGTTGTCGGGCGTCTGGCGGGTGATGTTGATGACTTGGGGAATGTAGCCCACCGAACTGACGGTGAGGCGCCAGCCGTTGTGGCGCTCAATGGTGAACTTGCCCTCGGCATTGCTCGACACCGCCACCTTGTTGCCCCTGTAGAGGGCACTGGCGTAGGGGATGGGGTAGCCGTCGGTGGCATCCACAATCTGTCCTGTTATCTGGCTGTGGGCCGTGGCTGCTGCCAACATCAGCATCAGCACGGCCACCATCATAAACTTTAAACTTTGAACTCTGAACATTAACCTTTCAACTTTAACCTTTAACCTTCCACCTTTAACCCTCCACCTTCAACCTTTAACCATCCACCTTTAACCCTCAACCTTCAACCCTCCACCTTCCACCTTTAACCTTCCACCCTCAAAGGTTCAGCAGCTGTTTTAGCTTGTCTACGGTGGTTTTTATCTTTTCGAAATTGTCCATCAGCGACACGTCGAGCTGATAATGCGCCTTGTTATAATAAGGTTCGCGAGTGGCCAGTTGTTCGCGTATGAAGCCGATGAGTTCGTCGGGGCTCTTCCCCTTCAGCAGGGGCCTTTCCACTTTCCCCATCAGCAGATGTCGGTGCAGCACTTCTGGCTCGCATCGCAGATACACCACCTGCGCCAGGCTGTTCATGTAGTCGATGTTGTCGAAGAAACACGGTGTTCCGCCACCGCAGCTCAGTATGATGTCTTCAAACTCGGCTACCTCGTGCAGCATGTTGTGCTCTATTTGCCGGAATCCCTCTTCGCCCTGCTCGGCAAAGATTTGAGCCACCTTCTTGTGGCGTCGGTTCTCGATATACCAGTCCAAGTCGTAGAAGCTCAGCCCCAGCTCTTTGGCCAGGGCGCGCCCGATGGTGGTCTTGCCGGCTCCCATGTAGCCGATGAGGATGATACGCTTCATGAGTTAGGAGTTAGGAGTTAGGAGTTAGGAGTGAGGAATTGGGAGTTGGTCTGCTTTTAACTCCTAACTCCTAACTCATCACTCCTAACTCATCTAGCTTTCCTTGCTTTTGTTGATGATGCTCATTGCTTCTTCGTACGACATCTCGCGCACTTTGTCGTGGAGTGCCTTCGGCATTCTGTAGTTCTTGCCTTTGTACACCAGATAGGGGCCATAGCGGCCGTTGAGTATTTCCAAGTCCATGTCTTCGGTGAACACGCGCAGATGGCGTCGCTCATCCTCATGGCGCTTGTCGTCGATGAGCTTCACGGCCTCGCCGATGGTGATGGCCATGGGGTCGGCACCCTTTGGCAGCGACGCATACACCTTCTTGTGGAGCACGTAGGGGCCGAAGCGTCCTGTTCCCACGGTGACGGGTTCGCCTTCGTATTCGCCCAGCATGCGCGGCAGCTTGAACAGCTCCAGCGCCTGCTCCAGGGTGATGGTCTCCATGCTCAGTTCCTTGGGCATGTGGGCGAAGAGGGGCTTCTCCTTGTCGTTGGCCACGCCAATCTGCACCACGGGGCCGTAGCGTCCTATTTTGGCGAACACGTGTCGGCCGCTCTTGGGGTCTATGCCCAGCTCGCGCTCGCCGGCCTTGTGCTCCGAGCGCTGCTCGATGGCTTTTTTCACCGTGGGTTCAAAGTCCTTGTCGAATTCCTTCATCATCTTGCCCCACTGCACCTTGCCCTCGGCAATCTTGTCGAAGTCCTGCTCCACGCGAGCGGTGAAGTTATAGTCCATGATGGTGGGGAAGTTGGCGGTCAGATAGTCGTTCACCACGATTCCCACGTCGGTGGGCATCAGTTTTCCTTTCTCCGGCCCCACTTTCTCGTGGCGTTTCTTGGTGGAAATCAGCTTTCCCTTCAGTGTGATGACGTCGAACAGCTGGTCCTCGCCCTTCTTGTCGCCCTTCGCCACATATTCGCGCTGCTGTATGGTGCTGATGGTGG
>JAEEGI010023866.1_pt1 | contig 11976 bp, 8 predicted proteins | sample 8958751 | NCBI WGS metagenome assembly JAEEGI01 (sample SAMN16246545, study PRJNA631951) | gut metagenome | biome: gut microbiome; feature: rumen; material: KS-attached | host: Bos | place: Iran: Karaj | collected 2018-10 | reverse complement strand
GTTGAATATCTTTCTGCAAACTGTGCGCAGCCCTTCCCCTCTTTTTGCAAAAGGAGGGATCCGGGGTGGTTTGTCAAAGATGTCCCAACCTATTTACCTTTTTGCCGCTCCTTGCCCGCCGCGTAGCTCAATGCACACCCCTGCCCCTCCCCTGGGGGGAATCCTGCAGTTTCAAGGCAACATGGGTTTTAAAAGTTTCCTGCCGAGAAACCATCGGTTTCTCGGCAGGAAACCAAAGGTTTCTCGGCTGGAAACTTCGGCGTGCTGTGCGGATGGAATAAGACATAGTTACGGCGCGAAACAGGTCAGTTTGTTTGCCGAGTTCTGTCGTCCCTTCAGGACTGTTTTTGTGTCGCCGCTTAGCAGGGGCCATGCCCCTGCTCATGGCGCCTCACCAACCAAAGTCCAGAAGGGACGACAGAACTTGGGGGAACGAACTGGCTTAATTAGCGACGCAAGCAGTTTTCATCTTTTTAAGGCATCCCCAAAAAGTCCGAAGCCTTCGGACTCTTTTGGGTGGCTCCATATTAAGAACGCAAAGTGCTTGCAAAAGTAAGAAGTGGCCTCTGCAGCTGAAAAGACTATCCATGTTCAACCGCAATACAAATAGTGCACAATCTTTACTCATTGGTTCATAAATTGAGTTTAGTTTAGTCCCATTGGGAGCTGTGGCACCTGGTGTCGCCGTGGCTCCCGTTAAGTCTGTTGCTATGTCATAGTAGATGGTGTTAATACTGGTTACACATTATTTATATTGTCTCAATGGCATCAATGCTGGGTTACAATGCAGCGATTTCCTCGGCACTGAGGTCGGTCATTTCGCTGATGTTCTCCACGGGAAAACCTTTTGCCTTCATGCGGCGGGCTGTTTCCATGGCCCTATTGTGCTCGCCCTCGGCCAAGCCCTTCTCATGGCCCTCAGCTAGCCCCTCAGCACGACCCTCGGCACGACCCTCGGCCAAGCCCTTCTTCCTGCCTTTTATCTCAGCCTCGAGCAACTGCGTGCGCATCACGTCAGTGTCGCGCACCAACGTGTCGATGTCGTGCTCATAGCGTTTGCGCTCTTCATCGCTCATGTTCAGCAGGGCTAAGCGCTGGCGCGCCTCCTGCAGGCCGGGGGCGGTGGTGTCGGGGCGGATGCGCTCATTCTTCAGGTAGTCCATCCACTCCTCTAACCAGCTACTGATGGTCACTTTGTCGAACTCGTTGACGCGGATGACATAATATTCCGGAAACACCTGGTCGGGCGACAGCACATGCAGGTCGTCGCGCTCATAGTCGGTCAGCTTAAGGCTGTCGCTGGTATGCACGCCCTTCAGCACCGTCTGGCCGTGGTAGAGGTAGTCCTCGCCTTCGCCCAGGTTGAAGTAGAGGATGTTGATGCTAAAAACCTTCTTCACGTTCTCGTAGCGCTGCCCGCTGCTCATGTGCTCGGTGATGGTCTTCGCCACGCCGTAGATCATGCGCTGCAGGTAGTCGTGCTCGCGCGTCTGCTGTATCTCCACCAGGATAATCTCGCCCTTGGAGTTCTTTGCCTTCACGTCCACGCGATTATACTTGTCGTCCTTCGTCTCCTTGTTCGACTCCGTGTCGAGCAGCTCCACGATGGTCACCTTGTCGTTCACCAGTACAGAGATGAGGCCCTCGAAGATGGCAAAGTCGGCCTTGTTACGAAGCATGTACTTCGCTGCCCAGTCGAAACGGATATAACGGTTCATTCCCATGACAATATGATTAATTTGGCACAAAGATACGAAGATTATCCGAAACCGCCAAGGATTTGGGCATAAAAATGAGTAAGGTTTACTCACATCTTGCCATAGTGCTCAACAATCAATAGTGCAAAACAGGTAATTTTACGGACACTACCAAAAAAAACGTTTTTTCTTTTGCTATTTTTCCGTTTATTCGTACCTTTGCAAGTTGAAATAGAAAAAAGAAGAAGCAAGGACATGCCAGCTATAAAGCCAACGTTCATTGCAGGGCCTTGTGTCATAGAGTCGGCAGAGCTGCTTGACACTGTGGCGCAGCGTCTTGTTGAAATCAATCAGCGCCAAGGCACCGACATCATCTTCAAGGCATCATTTGACAAGGCCAACCGCACCAGCATCCACTCCTTCCGTGGGCCAGGCATAGAGCGCGGTTTGCAGATGCTGGCCGATGTGAAGAGCCGCTACGGCCTGCGCCTGCTGACCGACATCCACGAGGCATGGCAGGCTGAAGCCGCCGGCCAGGTGTGCGACGTGCTGCAGATTCCCGCCTTTCTCTGCCGTCAGACCGACCTGCTGGTAGCGGCTGCACACAGCGGCTGCACGGTGAACATCAAGAAGGCACAGTTTCTCAGCGGGCGCGACATGCGCTATCCGGTGGAGAAAGCGCTGGAGAGCGGTGCCAAGGAGGTGTGGCTGACAGAGCGCGGCAACATGATGGGTTACGGCACGCTGGTGGTGGACTTCCGCAACATCAGCGACATGCTCGACATTGTGCCAACAGTCATCATGGACTGCACCCACAGCGTGCAGCGCCCCGATGCCCGCGACGGGAAGACCGGCGGCGACCGCCGCTTCGTGCCCGCCATGGCGCTGGCTGCCAAGGCCTTCGGCGCCACAGGCTACTTCTTCGAAGTGCATCCCACACCCGACGAGGGACTGAGCGACGCTGCCAACATGCTGGAGTTGGACAAGCTGGAAGGATTAATTGAAAAAATCGTGATGACGTAATGACGTTATGACGTGATAACTACAATAGAAATGAACGCAAAAGAGTACGCGATACAATGTATTAAGGACGAAGCCCAGGCCTTGCTCGACCTGATTCCAAAGATGGACGACCAGTTTGAAAAGGCTGTCGACATGATGCTGGCCTGCAAGGGTAAGGTCATCGTGACGGGCGTAGGCAAGAGCGGGCACATCGGAGCGAAAATAGCTGCCACATTTTCCTCCACCGGCACACCGTCGTTCTTCATCAATCCGCTCGATGTGTATCACGGCGACCTCGGCGTGATGACCAGCGACGACGTGGTGCTGGCCATCTCCAACTCGGGTCTCACCGACGAGCTGCTGCGCTTCATCCCCATGGTGCTGCACCAGCAGATTCCTATCATCGCCATGACTGGCAACCCCACATCACTCTTAGCCAAATACTCCACCTACCACCTGAACATCAGCGTGGAGCGCGAGGCTTGTCCCCTTAACCTGGCGCCCACCAGCTCGACCACGGCCACCCTGGCCATGGGCGACGCACTGGCCATCGCCCTGATGCAGAAACGGCAGTTTAAGCCGCAGGACTTCGCCCATTTCCATCCGGGTGGCGAGCTGGGCAAGCGCCTGCTCACTACCGCCGCCGACGTGATGCGCGACACCGACCTGCCCGTGCTGACGCCTGAGATGCACCTCGGCGAGGCCATCATGCTGGTGTCGGAAGGCAAGCTGGGCCTGGGAGTTGCCGAGGTGGACGGCCGCATCGCCGGACTCATCACCGACGGCGACATACGCCGCGCTATCGAGCGATGGCGGGCCGCCTTCTTCGACCATACCGTCAGCGACATCATGACGCGAAAGCCCAAATGCGTCAAGCCGCAAACCAAGATTACCGAAATACAAAGCATCATGCAGCAGCACAAGATTCACTCGGTGCTGGTGGTCACCGACGACAACCGCCTCATCGGAGTGGTGGACCACTACTCATGCATGCTGCCTTAATATCATATAAGTATGGAGTTAAAGGAGTTAAAGGAGTTAAAGACAATAGCTTTGCCAGAGACAAAGGCCGAGCGAAGCGAATGCGAAACTAAAATAACAATAATGTATTAAGAGAGAACCTGATGACTATGAAAAAGATACTCTTTGCTTTGGCACTCGTCACCGGACTGTTTTGGCCCTCCTGTTCCGAGGCTCAGGAAGTGTTCAAGACACTTAGCGCACGCAACGGACTGACTTCAAGCCAAATCAACTGCATACTGAAAGACGACCGCGGCTTCGTTTGGTTCGGCACGCCTGCCGGCCTCTACCGCTACGACGGCTATCTGTTCAAGCACTTTCAGACCGACTCGCAAGACGGCTCATCGCTGCCCGACAGCTACATCGAAAGCATTCAGGAGGGCATCGGCGGCGAGCTTTGGGTGAAGACAGCCACCGGCTACTGCATCTACCATGCACAGTCGGAGAGCTTCGAGCGCGACCTGCGCCAGGTCTTCGCCCGCCTTGGCATCGACGGACTACCCAGCATCATTTTCGTAGACAGCAAGAAAAATCTCTGGGGGTATATAGCCAACAAAGGCGTCATCTGCTATAACATGCAGCAGCAGCTCATCTACGAGTTCGGCTACACCAACAGCGCCTACGCCATTCCCCAAGGGGAGGTGTGCTCCATAGGTGAGTGCCTCGACGGTGCTCTTGTGGTATACAGCGACGGACGCATTGTATGCTGCAACGTCAGCCGGCAGCAGACCACGCCGTGGAGAAACCAAGAGATAGCCCAGCGGCGACTGCGCCACACCAACACGCTGAAAGTATTCGCCGACCAGCTCGACAACATCTGGCTCTATGGTCAGGGCACACTCTTTGTCTATAACAAGCAAACCCACAACTGGGACACAACCATCGGCAACCAGCTGGGCCTGACCGGCACAAGTGTAGACTTCAGCATCAACGACATGGCAGGCGACCGTAGTGGCAACATCTGGATGGCTACCAGCCGCAACGGTCTGATGCGCATCAACATCAACTCACACGAGATGGAACCCGTGGAAATTATGTCGATGGGCCTTTACCAGCGAGCCGCACAGGCCAAATCCATTGAAAGCGTCTATGTGGACAACAGCGACCTGCTATGGGTGGGCACCACGAGGTCGGGCGTAGCCTATCTGGGAAAGAATATCTACAAGTTTGAGTCGCAAATGATAGGCGACATCACGGCCATCGCCGAGGACTCCACAGGCCAGCTCTTCTATGGTACCAGCGATGCCGGCATCATCGGCTATGAGGGCCGTCTGGCCAGCCAGAAGGTGTCGGCCATGGCCTATACTGAAGACGGCAGTTTGTGGGTAGGCTCCAAACAAAACGGACTCACACGCATCAGGAACGGTCAGGTCACCATTTACTCCACCAATAACGACAGTCTGCGCAGCACCGTCATCAACGACCACATCAACGCTCTCTGCACCGACAAGAACGGCAACCTATGGGTGGGCACTGACGGTGGCCTGCAAACATTCAGCCTCAGGCAGCAACTGTTCTCCACCTACAACCGAGAGAACCGCAAGCTGCACAACAACAACATCACGTCGCTGCACTACGCATCGGGCAACCGCATGTTGATAGGCACGGCCGAGGGCCTGCTCATACTCGACATCTCCACACAGGACATCAAGCAGTACATAGGCAACTCTACCAGCATCAAGAAGTTCACTAACAACTATGTGACTCAGGTGTTTGAGGACTCCCGCGGACTAATATGGGTAGGGACACGTGAAGGTGTGAATATCCTTGACCAGGAAAAAGACAACCTCGACGTGCTGACGGAAAAGCAAGGGCTGTGCAGCAACAACATTTGCGGCATTGCCGAAGACCGCAATCACAACATCTGGATCAGTACCACAAGCGGCATCAGCCGCATCGTGCTGCAACGCAACCACGAGGAAGGGACCTACAACTACAGCCTTTACAACTATAATAGTTTCGACGGCCTGCAGAGCGATGAATTCAATCTGGGTTCCATCCTGACCACCACCGATGGCAATGTGCTGATGGGCGGCATCTATGGTGTCAGCCAGATGCGTAAGAAATCGGCCAGCGAACAGTCGGCTCTGCCGCCAGTCATGCTGACGCAGCTATATGTGGGTGAGGAGGAGATTTTCACGCAGCATGAATACGATGGTAACGTCATCCTGAAGCAAGCCCTCAACGAGAGCCAAAGCATCCACCTGAACAGTGACCAAAACACCATCACCATCAAGTTTGGCGGCGGCGACTATAATCAAAGCGAGCGCCTGCAGTTCATGTACTGGATGGAGAACCTGAATAATGACTGGTATAACGGTGATGCCATGAAACACGGTGTCACCTTCGAAGACCTTCCCAACGGGCTTTTCAGACTGCACGTCAAAGCCATCAGTGCCGATGGCAACATCAGCAATGCAGAGCGTGTGCTCGAAATCATCGTCGACAAGCCATGGTATCTTCAGTGGTACATGCTGCTGTTTTATGCCATCGTCATCATCACCATCATCTATCTCTGGAAGAAAGGCATTGACCAGATACGCGAGTTGTGGCGCCGCAAGAATGCCATCATTGCCGAACTGGTGCAACAGCGCGAGGACATCAAGGCGGCCAGCGACGAGCTGCGACAGCCCATGTCGCGCATGACAAGCATCATCATGAACCTCGCAGAGAAAGAGGGAACAACCGAAGAGCGCGACCAGTTGAACGCACTCCACTCGCAAATGCTGACCATCATCACGCGCGTCAGCGACATGCAGGCATCCTTAGAGCATCCAGAAGAGAAAGCGAAGAAAGCCGTAGACCACAACTACGAGCTGAACAGCCGGGGCATCATGGAGCTGCCCGAACTCATCAACGACGAACTGACATCGAAGATACGTACCAGCAATGATGCACCCACGGCGAAGTATCGCATCTATTTTATCGACGACGACGTCGACTTCCTCAAGTTTGTCACCGTACGACTGAAGAGCGTTTACAGCTTCCACCCATACAACGACATACAAAAGGCTGCGCAAGACATCGAGACCATGATTCCCGAGCTGGTGGTCTGCAAGCAGGACATGGAGGGAATGACAGGAAGTGAACTGTGTAACAGCATCAAGATGCACCCGAAGCTGAACAGAATCAAGTTCATCATCCTCACAAACATGAAGCTGACTCCCAATGAGATGGTCAGCCAGGGCATCACCCTCTCAGCCGATGACTACATGTCGAAGCCCTTTAACATTCGTGAAGCCGCCATTCGATTCAACAAGCTTCTGGGCATCAGCGATTTCAATATTACCAACAATCTCATCGAGGGCGCCGAGACTCGTATGCTGGAAAGTCACAACTCCAGCATGACAACGGCCACAGAGACCTTGCCAGAGACGGCACAGATGGTGTCAGCACAAGTGGTGGAGGACGAGCAAATCAAATCTGTGGCCATCACATCCATTCGCTCACACCAACAAAAACAGGAAGAAGAGACGGACGAGAGCGAACAGAAGTTCGACTTCACCTACGAGGAGAAGGAGTCGGAAAGCTTCAAGATGTCCGACGCCATCGACCAGCAACTCATCAACAGCATTGAGCAGTATGTGCAGCAGAACATGAGCCGCGGCCCCATCAATCTTGAAGAGATGGCCGGTGCCATGGGCATGGGCATGAAGCCGTTCTTCCAGAAAGTACGGGAGGTGACAGGCAAGACACCTGCTGAGGTGGTGCGCGACCTGCGACTGAAGCATGCCTGCATACTCCTGCAACGAACCAACATCAACATGAGCGAACTGGCCAACAACATAGGATTCGCCACAGCCGAGCACTTCATGAATATGTTCAAGGATCGATTTGGCATCTCGCCGTCGGAGTACCGTCAACGCTACCGCAAATGAGGAGCAAATATCTGATAGTGAATAGTTGATAGTTATGATTACACTGCATCGAGATATAACGAGATTAGTGAGGGGCTTGATGGTAATCATCGCTATTCACTGTTCACAACTCACTTGCGTAGCGCAGACCTCTGACAGCCTCATCCTCGCACAACTGCGCGACTACGGCATCCGCTTTACCGACAACAACAAGGTGACGCTGCTCATGTCGGGACAGGAGAAGTTCGACGACATGTTCGAAGCCATACGGCAAGCAAAGCAGAGTGTACACCTGGAGTATTTCAACTTCCGCAATGACAGCATCGCCTTCCTACTCTTCGACATCCTGCGGCAGAAACGCAGCGAGGGTGTGGAGGTGCGTGCCCTCTTCGACGGCTTCGGCAATGACTCCAACAACCAGCCGCTGAAGAAACATCACGTGGAGGCTTTACGGGCCGACAGCATTGACATCTACGAGTTCGACCCCATCCGCTTTCCCTGGGTCAACCACATCTGGCCACGCGACCACCGCAAGATTGTGGTCATCGATGGCAACGTGGCCTACACCGGCGGCATGAACGTGGCCGACTACTACATCAAAGGCACAGAGCAGGTAGGCGCCTGGCGCGACATGCACTGTCGCATAGAGGGAGGAGCCGTCGACGACCTGCAACGCATCTTCGTCAAAACGTGGAAAAAGACCACAGGCGAGGAGCTCACCGACCCGAAATACTTCCGTTCAGCCGACAGCGTCATCATCAGCGGACTGAAGCCCGACACCACCGCCACGGCAGGACACAAGCTGGTGGGCATCGTCAACCGTGAGCCGCATACCACCAACGATGCCATGCGCTATTTCTATGTCAACGCCATCGACGATGCACAGGACTCCATCCGCATCATCAACCCCTATTTCACGCTGATACCATCAGTGACCAAGGCACTGAAACGAGCCCTCAAGCGCGGCGTGAAGGTGGAGCTGATGATCTCGGCCAAGAGCGACATCCCCTTAACGCCCGACTGTGCCTTCTTCTACATGCACCGCATGATGAAGCACGGTGCCCACGTGTGGCTCTACCAGCCTGGCTTCCACCACTCAAAGATTATGATGGTCGATGGCCGATTCTGCACCGTGGGCAGCACCAACCTCGACTCACGTTCCCTACGCTTTGACTACGAAGAGAACGCCGTCATCATCGACCGCAACACCACGCAGGAGCTCGACCGTATGTTCGACCGCGACAAGCTGGAGAGCGTCTACCTCACGCCCGAGACTTGGAAGCAGTTCCGCACCCGCTGGCAGCGTTTCCGTGGCTGGTTCGCCCACCTCCTGCAGGCCTTCCTCTAGCTTTTATCATGGAGTATGGAAGCGTGGCTCAGCTGTTAAAATGCCTTTAACCTGTATTATTTCACGGAATGCCAACAATCAAGAAAAGCAAAGGTCTGTTAAAAGTGTACAGAGCCTTTGTACAATATTCGCCAGTGTTCCGCGTGAACGACGCAGTGATGCCGCAAATTCAGGGACTTAAGAAAAAGGCATGAATAATCCAAGTTAACGGCGATATTATTACTTTTCGACTTCTGACAGGTGGCTATTTAGGCCGCGATGAAGACCGAGCTATTATCTGGAGCGACGTGAAGGTATAAAGAAAGTTAAATAACGGAAATCTCTCAACTCACAACTTCTCTCTTTCATTTTTTATTTGTACCTTTGCACCCACTTAAAGCAAAGGAGAGATGCTCGAGTGGCTGAAGAGGCACGCCTGGAAAGCGTGTGACCGGCAAAACTGGTTCGCGAGTTCGAATCTCGCTCTCTCCGCTCCCAAGTTATTGTAAATCAATAACGTACAATCCCATTTTTTATTATTGCTGGACATTAAAAAAAACGTCTGCAGTGCACATTTTGGCACATTTTTGCACAAAAATGCACATTTCGGCACAAAAAACCTTGCAAAAACCTTGCAAATTTTTGCCCTCGAAAGTGAACGCCAAAGTGCTGTCAATCAACAGACTAAACTTTAATGTTATGCAAATATGGCAACACTAAGTTTTTATTTGGACCGTCGAAGCGTGAAAAAAGACGGGACTTCTCCAGTGAAAGTTCTGGTGAATGTACGACAAAACAATTTTATGATTTCTACTGGAATTGATCTACTTCCTACCCAGTGGAACAATGACAAAAGAATAGTTGTAAAACATCCTCGCAAGGCATTTCTCAACACTTACCTGACTGAGATGCTTGTCAAGGGTGAAGAACTTCTCATGACAGAGCAGAAGAAAAAAGGTGCTGCTCTTTCTAAGATTCAGGTCAAAGAATTAATTTCCTCGCTTTTCTGCAGCTGCAAAGAACAAGAAGGAAAGGTGGTTGCTCTGTTCAAACAAATGATTAACGACAAAAACAAACGTAAGAGAACACAGGAAATCTATGCAGTCACTCTAAGGAAAATAGAAAAATATCTTGGTAAGGATGTTAATTCTCTAACATTTGAGGATATTGACCTGAAGTGGTTAAAGAAGTTCGATGAATGGCTCACAACTGATTGTCCCCACATAAACGCGAGAGCAATCCACTTCCGAAATCTCAGGGCTGTATTCAATAAGGCACTCGAAGAGGAATTGACAACTAACTACCCCTTCCGGAGATTTAAGATTGGGAAAGAGCCAACCCGTAAGAGGGCTTTGACCGCTGAGCAGCTACGCACTCTTCATAACATGCAGCTCAAGCCCTACCAGGAGAAATATGTGGACGTGTTCTTCTTGATGTTCTATCTCATGGGTATCAACGGTATCGACCTTCTCAATGCCACTCCAGAACAAGTGGTCAATGGCAGACTGGAATACAAGCGTGCCAAGACTGGCACACTCTACTCCATCAAGCTGGAGCCTGAAGCACTCGAGATTATTGAGAAGTACAAAGGTAAGCAGCATCTGCTCCGCTTCTGCGACAAGATGAAGAGCTATCGGTTCTTCATGAACAAGATGAACAATTGCATGAAAAAGCTCATACCCGGATGTACCTCGTACTATGCCAGACATTCCGTAGCCTCCATTGCTGCAGAACTCGATGTTCCTCTCGACACCATTGCACGGATGCTGGGACACATGGACTCCACGCGTCGTGTAACGCTGATCTATGTCGACTTCAACCAGAACAAAGTCGATGAAGCCAACAGGAAGGTCATTGACTATGTACTCTATAATAAAAGATAGAGCCTGATTGATCCAGAACCGAAACTCGGTGGTACTCTCTTTATTGGAGAATACCACCGTTTTTGTTTCCTTTTCATCCATTGTCATTGGTCAGACTTCCCACATTATTATATATATGCAATGCTATCAGACCATCACTTGGCCACTTGGGCTTGCCACTCGCTTCAACTTGATTCCCTTTGCCAGCAAATAGTGCGTGATTTGCTTTTCTACGCAATCAGTTACACCATTTTGATGTTCTCTCTTTATCGCCCCTCTGATCTCTTGTTATGTATGATCAACCACTGCCCGCAAGCATATTATAGAGGAACACTCAGAAATAGCATCCTTTATGATAGCCAGTATCTTCCCTTTAAAATAGTGGTTTTGCAGACACATTTTCAGACGGGGTTATCTGTAATTTTCCTTTGCAAAGATAGCGCAGGCGTCATTCGGCAAGTACCAGTCTCACGCTCCCTATTACCGCACAAAATTCCGACACGCTTTCCGCTTTTTCTTTTCCTGAAGGCGAGGGCGATGCCAAAACAAAAAGTGGTTTTTCATAATTTTGCTTGTAATTCCTTGACCTTTTCATTCCTTCTCCCTGCCAGCTCCATATTGCACGTAAAATTTATTTATTAACCCCTAAAAATTTAAGTCTTATGCAAAACAACAACAATTTCCAGATTTCAGGCTTCATCGCCCAGGACGCTCAGATTCGTCAGTTCACAACCGCAAGCGTAGCCCGCTTCCCGCTGTCAGTTGCACGCACAGAGAAGCTGGAGGGCGAGGACAAGAGAGTATCAGCGCTGATGCGCATCGAGTGCTGGCGCAAGAACAGCTCAACCACTGACTTCGAGCTGCTGGCAAAAGGAAACCGAGTCCTGGTCAGCGGGTTCTTCAAGCCCGAGGAGTGGACAGACAAGAATGGCGTGAAGCACAACCACATCGTCATGTTGGCCAATTCCATTGAGACTGTCGATGACAAGGCAGAGAACAAGAAAACCAAGAAGGAGGGCAAATAACCTCCTTCTCTCTCTTTCGAGATTAGGAGCCTGGCGAAAGTCAAGCTCCATTACTTTGTGAGCATCATTCATGTGGAAGTGTTTGAGAACTTTATAAGTATCTGTAACACAGGTAGAAACGATTATGCCCTGAAGTTGAAAGGTACAAAAAAGTGCAATTTGCAATTTGCCGTTTCTGGTGCCAAA
>JAEEGI010023862.1_pt1 | contig 11977 bp, 7 predicted proteins | sample 8958751 | NCBI WGS metagenome assembly JAEEGI01 (sample SAMN16246545, study PRJNA631951) | gut metagenome | biome: gut microbiome; feature: rumen; material: KS-attached | host: Bos | place: Iran: Karaj | collected 2018-10 | reverse complement strand
AAAAAAGAACAGCCGCAAAACTGAGCGTACCTAAAAGAGATGTACCGCACCGAACGAGCGCAACACACAGAATCACAGGCGGTTGAACGCTCCAATACGGGTCGTAGACTGACGCATTTTTCAATATAAGGCTGAATAAAAACACAACGATTGTCGCCGCAACATCGGCAAGAAAAAGTGGCAACAAAAACGGAAGCCCCGCAAATTCGGCGGTATTCCCGGCCCTCTCGAGCGCACCCTTAAAATAATCGTATGCAAAAATCCCGGCGACAACCGCAATCACATAAACCGCAACAATCACCGCAAAAGAACATAATCGCTTTTTCACAACAACCGCCTAGTTTCTACATTACCTTTTTCCCGGAGCCAACCTCGAAGTTGTACTTCACGATGCCCAGGTCGATTTTCGCCATCGCTGCAAACTTGGCTTTTATTGTGACGTTCTCGCCTTCAAGCGTTACAAAAAACTTCTGCTGATTGATTGCCGTCGGTGCTTTCATCGCGGCTTCCATACCGTCTTTGAACCAAGCCGGCATATCTTGCTGCGCCACGTTACAAAGCTTTTCCATCGGCTTTGATCTGCGCTCGTGCCCCTGCGTCTCTCCGTACCCTATAGAAATCACACAAACAATTTTCTCATCCGGCTGTACCACTGCTTTGCATTTTCCCTTGCTGTACGAACCTGCAACCCAGCACGTATTAAGCCCCATCATCTGCGCGGCAAGCACAATTTTCTGACCATAATAACCACAAAGCTCGTCAAGGTTTTCAACGGACTTTTTGCCCACGAGCGCAACATAATTCTTTGCATTAGAAAAGTTTCCATAATGCGCAAAAAGTGTGTCGAAGCAACCTTCATCACCTAGAATAAGCTGGATATTAAGAGCGCTTTCCGAATTGCATTTACCGATAAGTTCATTTAGCTCCCGGCATTTCTCTTCATCAATCGGAATATCCTTGTACTGTCTAACGGAATGTCTCGTCGCTATCGCTTCTTTTTCTGTCATGAAATTGCCTCCTGGTTATTTCGTGTTATCTTCCGTTTCCGAGTCATCAATCACTCCAGACTCCGCAGGTTCTTCAACTCCAGCCGCTTCACTCGCCTCAGCAGTGGCTTCGGCCTCATCTGCTTCACTCGCCTCAATTTCCGCCGTTTCCGGCACAAAAATCGACTTAATCCGTTCTTTTATCGTCTCGCTCGGCTTCATGATGCAATCTTCAACCGGATGATGCTCTTCAATTTCTTCCCGGAAACCCGCCAGATTTTCGAACTGTGGCGGCAACTGGATAAACCTGTCCACGCTTTCCTCGTACACAAACACATATCCTTTCTGAATGCCCTCGACGACGAAACCCGCATACGAAATCAAATCCCACTCAAAATCCTGCTTTGTTCCATCCATCATGTGCACGGTAAATCCATCTGTATACGTTATAATCCTTGCACTCAGCGTTTTTGCCAGCATTTTAAGAATCTGAAACGCCATAACGCCGCACACTAACAGCAGAACTATCGCCCACAGCGTAGACAGCACAAAAAAAGACCCGATACCCACAACCGCACACGCCGCCAAAAGCAGATAAACCTTAAACGAATCTCCGTCAAACTTCATCTTGTATCTGTAAGTCATATATACCTCATTCTTAGAAGATAAACCGGAACGTCGCTTTGTACGTGCCCGGCCTTATTCTGTATTGTTCAAGCGTGTCCGGTCCGCAAGTTGCCGTTCCAACGCCACGCTGCGCAATATCCAAGTTAAGCATATAGTAACCGTTCGCTGATGTGTCCGTAAGCTCGTTCGTGTGGAAACACCGCCACAAATCACTCGCCTCATGATGCATCACGCTAAAACAGAACGGCGTATCGGATTCGATGCGGAAACCGCCATTACTGCCGCCCGCGTCATCTGAACCGCCCCGAATTTCAAGCCAGCGCACGCCGTAACGGTTTCCGTTTTCTTGCGGCACGATATAAGGCGTTTCCATGTCGTGAAGCTTGCTTGTGTAACAACCGAGCGGCGAACCAGCACAACGGTCATTGTAAGACTCGTGTGCGCCTTTTCCGTACCATTTCACGCTTTCGTAAGTTGAGCTTATTTTCGCTGTCAAACCAATCTTCGGATACTCTGGCAACGTATCGTTAAGCGTAAACTCTGTCATAAGCTCCAGAACTTCCTTACCGGAACAGTCTTTTACCATGCACCACTTCATGCTGCATGTACCGATTTCCTTGCCGTCTGCAGTGATTTTGCCGCTTGGTTCATCCCACGAAGTTTTGTCCATAAGAAGCTCGACCCACTCGTGCCCAATACGGTTCATGTTTGTAATTGTTTTTTGCTGGTCGTTCTCCGTTGGGCAGCGGAAAACAGATGGAACTAATGCTGAACAGAACACGCTGCTTTCAAGTTCTTCGCGTTTTTTCTCGCAGGCGGCCGCTGCCAAAAGCCCTGTAACCTCAGTTGTTTCTGGTTTCTCTGCCTGCCGCAGCACCGCCTCGCTCCAACCTGCGGGCGAACCTGCTTCCAAAAGCCCGAACTGCTCGTTGTAAACAAAGTCGGCGTGAAGAACAATTTCGCCAGAGCCGCTTCCTACGCAAGCTGCATTGCCCGCACTCGCGCCTGAATTCTCGCTATTCGCGCCCGAATCCGCGCCAGATGCGCCACATTCCGCGCAGTTCCGAAGCCGTGAGGCGAGCGCGTCTGCGAACGGAACTTCAACCTCTACTGAGTCGCCCGGTGCTGCGGCAGGCAGCAAAACTGAACCCTCCGCAAATGAAACACCGTCTTCTTCAAGCCGCCATTTAAGGCTTAAGCAGTCAAGGTTCGTAAAATCAAAGCGGTTCTCAACAGTAACCACGCCCTTTTCCTTATCAACTGCCGTAATCTCAACCGGCTGAAAAACCTTGAAGCACTCTTTCATGACGGGCTTTGTAGACTGGTCAGGCAACAAAATACCATTCAGGCAGAAATCGTGGTCATTCGGCTCATCACCAAAATCGCCGCCGTATTTCCAGTATTTTTCGCCCTTCTCGTCGAATGCCTCTAAGCCCTGGTCAATCCAGTCCCAAATAAAGCCGCCCTGCAGCCCGTCATGGCTCCTTATAAGATCCCAATAATCAGAAAGGCTTCCGTTAGAGTTTCCCATTGCGTGCGAATATTCACACATAATGAAAGGCCGTTTTTCATCAGTTCCAGCCGTTTTTTCTGCCCACTCTTTGATAAGCGGAATATCCGGGTACATAGGACAAACAATATCGGTAACGTTTTTTCCGCGCGCAAGCGTCTCCAAAGAATAGCCAGACTGCGTGTACTCTTTGCGTGTTCCGCCCTCATAGTGAACAGGCCGCGTTTTGTCGAATGAATGGCACCACGCATACATCATTTCCTGGTTCCAGCCATGACCGCTTTCGTTGCCGAGCGACCACATAATTACGCTTGGATGATTCTTGTCGCGGCGTACCATGCGCTGAACGCGTATCATATATGCGTATGAGTACATTTCGCTACGGCAAAGACCGTCGTAGTAGTAATGATTTTCGATATTTGCCTCGTCCACAAGATAGATACCGTATTTGTCGCAAAGCTCGTACCAGCGTTCATCGTCTGGGTAGTGGCATGTGCGCACTGCATTAAAGTTGTGGGCTTTCAAAAGCCGTATATCTTTAACCATAGCTTCTGTGCTAAGGGTTTTGCCTGTTTTTTCGTCATGCTCGTGGCGGTTCACGCCTTTTATGTAAACAACTTTTCCGTTTATAAGCAGGTGACGATTCTCCGTGCGCGCTGAACGGAACGCCGTACAAAGCGCACAAGTCTCTATCTGCCGCCCGTCCTCGTCGAAAAGTTCCAACGAAAGCACGTAGCGGTTCGGGGTTTCATGCGACCAAACTCGCGGGTTTTCCACAGTGATTTTTGTGCGAATCTCATTCAGGTTTGTCCGTATATTGCAGGCAAGTTCCTCGCTACCTTCTGCAACGGGCGGCAGCAGCGACGAAGATGTCATATCCGCTGCGTTCTCTACCGGATAAAGTTTCCAAGAAACACTGCATTTTTTGTCGCCAGGAACATCTTCTTTAATTCCCATGCGGATTTTAAGCGGGATTTCCGCGAAAACCGCAGAACTCGCGGCCCCTGACGCAACCACGCCCGCGGAACTCGCGCCAACTGCCTGTACGCTCGCATCGCGTAAATCGGGAACGGCTTCCACATCCTCTATCCACATGTTTTCCGTTGAATAAAGGTAAACACTCCGGTGAATACCGCCAAACCACCACTGATCCTGATCCTCTACAAAACTCGCGTCAGAATAGCGCACCACCATCAGCGCAATCGTGTTCTGCGCCGGCTCGCCAGAAAAATCGATATAATCCGTAATATCAAACTCGGACGGCAGCCTTGTGTCCTTAAAGCATCCCGCCGAACGGCCGTTCACCCACACCATGCAAACGCTTTCCGCTGACCCTATGTGAAGCACAATCCGCCTTCCCTGCCATTCAGAGGGAACCGTAAATGCAAGCCTGTAAAGGCCTGTAGGGTTTTGTTCGGGCACTTTCGGCGGGATATTCTCGAACGGCATCTGAACATTCGTGTAATGCGGCTTATCGTATCCCTGCCGCGTCCAAGTGCCGGGAACTTTTATTTTATCCCAATCATCGTCGTTATAAGATTTTTGCGTCCAGCCGTTCAGCTCAAGCTCCGGCTCCGCCTCAATGATTGAAGGGCTTTCAAGAAAACGGAATTTCCATTCTCCGTCAAGACTTTTGTAAAAACTGTTGTTTGAAAGGTCGCGATTTTCGGGGCCAGATGCGGCATCTTGCGCCGCCAAAGAAGAATCTGCCCACGGTAAAAGCGGACTGCGAGATGGCAGTCTGTGAAGAGCCTGAATTTCAGGCATTTCCCAAATATGTTCCATAAAAATCGATTATACATTCTTTCTTCAGTTTTGTGAGTGAGAAAATCGCAAAAAGCTGATTTTTTTCTTTCATCTTTTTTGAATGAATGATAAACTGAAATATCAGGCAACTGGTATATTTTCGTAAGAGCCGTTTTCGGGAGGGGAAACGGCTCTTTTTTATTCATGCCGAAGGTCGCGTACCCAGTTGCTTGTTCCGAGGGCGGCAGTTTTCGTCGCAGCGACGCAGAACGCAAAAATCGCGCCGAAACTCAAATTGCACGCCAAACAAAAACCGCGCAAAAGCCAACAAACTGTGGAAATCCACACCCCGCCCTACTATCTGGAAAACTGCCTTTCCTCGTGCTAAAATATCCTTATGAAAACACGATTTTTCTCCAGAGCAATTTTAGTGCTACTTTTTGTTTCTATGATTTCTGCCAGTCTTTTTGCGGCAGAACCGCCCGCGCGCAAAAAACTGCACGATGCTTTTTACAACGACATGACGACAACAGCCGAGCAGTACGAGCAGCTTTTCCAGGACGCGTTGAAAGAAGCTGAGAAAACACCTGCCGGAGTCACGAAAAATGTGAACCTCGCCTGGTGCTATTACCTTATGAGCCGTATTTGCGGAAATGCCGGCGACAAAAAACGTGCCGAAAAACTTGGCGACACCGCGTATGATTACGCCGATGACGCGCGCGATGAAGTCGAAAATGCAGAAACTATCCTTATTTACACAAATGCCATTGCCCAGAATTGCACCTTAAAATCGTTTTTATATGTGATGGCGCAAGGAATCCGCGTAAGCGGGCTTGCGAAGGATGTCCTTAAACACAACCCCAGATGTGCAAGCGCGATGTATCTTAGGGATGCGCAGAATATCTATGCTCCGTCACCTTTTTACGACTACAAAGAGGGCATTAAGTGCATGAAAGCAATCCTTGACGACCCTAATGCGGAATTTGAACCATTTGACTTATTCGATGTGAATATCTCGCTTGCTTATGCACTGATTAACACTAATCAAAAATCAGAGGCGGCTCCGTATCTTGCAGAAGCGGCCAAAATCTACCCGGATAATAAAACGCTTCATGAACTGATGGAACAAATTAAGTAATGAGCAACATCGCAATATCTATACAAGACAAAAACGGCAAACTACTCGCCACGGATAACGGCAATTACGCCGTGAACCTTGTTTATGCCGCCAAGTACAAAAAAGGTGATGCAATAACGCTTACCGCAAAACCTGACTCGTTCCTTGTGATACAGCTCGATGACGTTCTTGCACCTTCATTCGTTTACATGAAAGGCGCAAATTACACGTTCACAATCCCGTTCGCAGAAGACCGCTTGGCTTACAATCCAAAGACATTCAGCGGTGATATTCATCTTTTGAAAGCCCGTCTCGCCGAGCAGTGCGAAATTGAAAGCCGTAAAAACCTTGCACTTAACTGCCACGACTCCACATCCGCAAAAGACATTTGCTACCCGCACGTCTTTGCGAACAACGAAACACGCGAAAAATCCGTATTTGCTGCCAGGAACGCGATTGACGGCAACACAGAAAACCGCTCGCACGGAAATTGGCCCTATGAGTCGTGGGGCCTAAACAGCGACCAGAACGCAGAACTGACGCTCGAATTCGGGCGTACCGTAAAAATGGACAAACTTGTTCTTGTGCCACGCGCCGATTTTCCGCACGACAACTACTGGCAGCACGTCACAGTGACTTTCATCGCGCCGGATGGTACGGAACAAAGCCGTACTTTGAACTTGGAAAAAAGCTATTTACCACAGGAATGGAATTTTTCGACCTCGCCTAAGGTTGTGACAGCCCTAAAGCTCGGCACTTTCAAGACAGACGAGAACGAACCATCGAAAATCTCTGCACTGACTCAAATTGAGGTTTGGGGTACGGAAGCGAAAAAAATAGAATAAGGGCGTTCCCGCCTTTTGTCCGCTCTTAAGTTCGCGTCCAAAAGGCGGTCGGCACTTGCGGGGCTTGCTAACGCGCGGTCTTTTTGCCTGCCTCAACGGGCAGTCAAAAAGACTTGCCTCCGGCAACCCCTACAGCGCCTAACGCACTTCGTACTTTAATTTCTTTCCCGGCATTATAAGCGTAATTTTGGACGCATGATTTTCGCACGTCTTTTTGTCTGCGGGAGCGGCGGATTTGGGGCTGGTTCTGGGGCGGATTTTCCAATCCACAAGCTTGCCGTTTTTCCACGAAAAGTCTGCTTCCAAGTTGCCACAAAGCGCAACGCCGCGCAAAGAACCGTCTTTCCAGGCGGCAGGGAGTGCAGGCAAAAACTCAACCACTACCTCGCCACTTTCTGCTTTGATGCGGCTTTGGACAAGCATCCTGATAATACCGGCAAGCCCGCCGAAGTTCCCGTCAATTTGAAACGGCGGATGGTTGTCAAAAAGGTTACTCAGAGTTGATTTAGCAATAAGGGCCTGCACGTTTTCCCAAGATTTTTCGCCGTCACCAAGAGAAGCGTAGAAGTTTATAATCCATGCGCGGCTCCAGCCAGTGTGGCCGCCGCCGTGGGCGAGCCGGTGCTCCAACGTTTTCCGCGCGGCTTCTGCCCATTCCGGGGTTTCGTCTTTTGTTATTGTGCAGCCGGGGAATAGTCCGTAAAGATGCGAAATATGCCTGTGCCCTGGCTCAACCTCTTCAAATTCGCCGTTCCATTCCCGGAGCGTTCCGTTAGACTGGATTACAGGGGGCAGAAGCCGCGAGAGTATCTCCGAAAAAAGCGGTATGTCTTTTTCCACGGCGGCGGAGTAAGCCGAAGGAACTTCATCCCCAAGTTCCGCCGCCGCATAAAGCGTTCCCTTAAAAAGCTGCTCCAAAATGCGGTTATCCATTTCACAGCCCGGACAAAGCGAGCCTGTCTGTCCGTTCGGCAGCCTGTACGTGTTTTCTGGTGAAGAAGAAGGGCTTACCGTCAGGTTTTTGCGACAGGCGGTACGGTTTGCGGTAGATTTTTTGGCATTTTCCGGCGAATCTGGCAATATCTCTGTCCCTTCCGTCAAAAAATCCGCGAAAAACAGGCACGACTCGTGCAAAACCGGGTACATGCGGCGCAAAAAAGCTTTATCCTTCGTATATTCGTAGTGTGCCACGATATGTGTCGCAAGCCATGCACCACCAAGGACCCACCAGCTTGCGGGCATCCACAAATCTTGCGGGGCACAGTCACCCCAGATATCAGTATTGTGGTGTGCCACAAACCCACGGCAGCCGTACATTTTTTGCGCCGTAACCTTGCCGTTCGGCAGCATCCGCTCCATCAAATCAAAAAGCGGCTCTTCTGTCTCTGAAAGATTGCAGCAATTCGCCGGCCAGTAATTCATCTCTGTATTGATGTTTATTGTATATTTGCTGCCCCAATCCGATTCTATCTTCCAGCACCATATTCCCTGAAGGTTCGCCGGCAGCGTTCCTGGTCTGCTGCTGGAAATAAGCAGATATCGCCCAAAATCGGCATAAAGCCTTACAAGGTCTAAATCATCCGGCTTTTGTTTGAACGCTTCGAGCCGCTTGTCTGTAGGCAGGGCGGCAACATCGGGGTCGCCTGCACTCCACTCGTCGCGGATTCCCGCACCTGATGCCGTGCCACTTGCTCCGTCTGCATCGCGAGCCACAGCACTTGCACTGCCAAGCTCCAAACTCATCCGGTTGAAATATTTTTGGTAATCCGCGATATGGCGAGTTTTAATTGCATCATAAGCCGCCGCAAAAGCCTTTGAATCCACGTCTTTGCAAGAATCAAACTGTGCCACAAGCTCATCGAGTTTTTTCAAACAAGCCGCCTTGCAGTCTTTCTCGCGGAAAGCTGTCCGAATATCAACAAAAACAAGAGCTGTATCTGCTTTTTCCACAATCAGCGAATGGCCTGCCGTGCGGACAACTCCACCGTCAACAACAGCACGAGCCATCGCACAGAACTGAATACCATGCGCATCATCCATAAAAACTGTTCTGCTGTCTGTCTTTCCTTTCCCGTCTTCCCATATACCACGGTCAAAGCCGGCGGCAAAATTCACCGAACCTTTTTTGTCAGCTGTCAGCTTTATGACCATAACGTCATCGGGGGCAGAAACAAAATATTCACGGAAATAATGAATGCCGTCCGCATCAAACTCCACCGACGCAACAGCTGTCGAAACATCAAGGGTTCGCTTGTAGTTCTTTGCCCCGGAACAGTCTTCACCCCCAACAGGCACTTCTGTCACCGGGAAGTCGCCGCAATATCCGGCTTCGCTGTCCGTATTGCACGAAATATTAAAATATCCAGCTGTCTGAAAAACCCGCTCATTGCACGGCAGCCCACAAAAAGACTCCTGAACCTTTTTTTGCGCGCGCCGAATTTCGCCGTCCGCAAGCAGTTTGCGCACATCCGGCAATGCGTCTTTTGCCTCCGGGTTATTCCTGTCTCTGAAAAAGCCAGACCAGACCGAATCCTCGTTAATCTGGAGCTTTTCGAACCCTGGCAGCCCGAAAACCATCATACCAAGCCTGCCATTGCCCAAAGGCAACGCCTCGTTCCAGTCGGAAGCAGGCTGCTCATACCACAGCGAATAGTTCATATGGGAGAATATGCCATAATCGCGCGCAAACTGCAATTGGTGCAGGAATAAGTATTTATTTTTTGTATTCGATTTACTGGGATTAGGATATTAGGCAGTTCCTCTACATAATCTTCTTAATATCATCCAAATCTGGAAGAACTTTTTGCATCTCTTCAGGCATTTCAGAAAGCGACTTATAAGTTGTAACTCCCATCGGCTTGTCGTAATCCTGGATTACATATTCTGCAAATTGTTTGTTCATGCTCTTGCAAAGAACAATGCCAATTGTGCGGTTTTCATGAGGCTTTTTGACTTTATCATCTACAATTCTCAGATATGCACTAAGCTGGCCTAAGTAAGCTGGCTTAAATTCACCTCGTTTAAGTTCAACGACAACTAGGCAGTTTAGTTCACGATTAAAGAAAAGCAAGTCCGAAAAGAACTCTTCATTGAATGCTTCAAGATGATACTGGTCACCAACAAATGCAAAGTCCTTTCCAAAAGTCATAATAAAGTTCTTTACATTATGAATTATTGCATTTTCTACTACAGCTTCATCGACATCGGCAGCATCCCGCTCGCCTATTTCTTCTACATTAATAAAATCCAAAAGATATTCATCCTTGAACATTTCCACAGCTTTACGAGCAAGACTTGAAAGCGAAATAGTTCTTTCAAAATTGTTTGGAAGTTTTTTCTGGTGCCTATATGCATCTTTCTTAATCAGGGTTTCTAGAGTATCAACCTGCAAGTTTTCTTCAACAACACGATGAATATAATAATAGCGTTCTGTGAGATTCTTTACTTTGCTGAATATTGCTATATGATGAGAGAATGGAACTTTGAAGAAATCTTCTACCGGAAAGTCAGAAAGATTAATGCCGGAAAGTGTTAAATCGGTAATCGGAATTACCGATTTATGAGAATCCTTTAATTCGTCAGACGTGTCTGACGAATTTGTTTTTCTGGTAAATCGACAGTTGTAACTGACGAATTTGAATCTTCTAAAAAACTCCAGTTTTCATAGAAAAGTCTCATATTCTTTAGACTGGTAGCTGAAAATTCGCGTAATCCAGGAAGTTCTTTTCTAAGTTGAGAGCTTATTGTTTCTAGAACACTTGTTCCCCACGTTTTTTTCCCTTTTTTGGAAGAAAGATAACGTCCAATTCCATAATAAAGGATAAGCTAAACGCGAGTTGTTTCCTTCGCTGCCTGATACTGAGACTGTAAAATTTCTGTCTTTATTGCTTCTACTGCTGTGATTAGTTCTTGGTTCATCGTGTTTTCTCCTTTGCATTGGGCTTTTTCTATCATTCAGCAGGTCAAGATTTTGTTTCTTTAATCTTGTATAGCCATCATCATATTATAATGTTCTTCTTGCCCGGCATTGATAAATAGTTTTTTAAATATATCAAAATAATTATTTGTAATCTGTTCAGGTTCTTCTATAAATAAATCTTCTGGTAAAGAATGTGAACCATCATTTATCCATGAAAGTAATGAACGAGCAATATTTTTTTCATTTGGGTTTTCAAACTTGTCTAATAATGTCGTATCCGAATACTTTCCCAAAATCTTAAAGTAATGCTCAATAATTCTTCTCATTGTATTTTGAATATAAATATTGCATTTCCCATCTTTTTCATGCTCTCGTATCTCTCTCCAATACAAATCATATGAACTTACAATAGGATTTTTATCATATTTTTGAATTTCAGAAGTTAGCCCTTCTTTTCGAATAATCCAATAAGTTAAATTTTTTCTAGTATTCTCACGACCATCTATAAAAGAAACTTCTTTATAAAAATAGATATTATGAGTGAGAAGTATAATCTGCTTGATTTTATTATCTTTATTACCTAGTTTTTTAAGTTCTTCTTTTATCAATGAACTAACAACAAACAATATATTACTATCAAGGCTAGAGATTGGATCATCAATAACTAATACTTTCTCTTTCTCAACTCCATCATCATTTAAGCTACCATGCACTAATTGCATATAATACAAAAAGGTTATGAATGTAGTTTCTCCTTCACTTAACTTATCTTCCACAAGACTTCCATCTTTTCTCTTCAGGGTATAAGTATTCTCATCTTGTGCAGTCACAATCTCAAAATTCATAAAACCATAATTTCGTAATATATCATTTATTGCATCAATTGCGGCTTGAATTGTTATGTCTTTCTTATTAAGTTCTTTTAATTCTATATTTAAAGCTTCCTTTTCAGAGTCATACCCTTTTATTCTTTCTTCCATTTTTGAAATAACTTTTGCACAAATTTCAGTTTTATTATTGAAGTCAGAAATAAGACTTTCGTTTTCTTTTACTAGAAAACACCAAATCTTTTTCTTTAAATTTTCTTTTTCTATAGAAAGTCTGTCGATAATATCATTATGTTCTCTAATTTTTTGAACCGTATTATCAAAGAGATTTTTTATAGATGCTATAATATCTTTATGTGATTTCATTTCAAATGAAGAACTTGGTTGATTTTCTTTATTT
>JAEEGI010023856.1_pt1 | contig 11978 bp, 9 predicted proteins | sample 8958751 | NCBI WGS metagenome assembly JAEEGI01 (sample SAMN16246545, study PRJNA631951) | gut metagenome | biome: gut microbiome; feature: rumen; material: KS-attached | host: Bos | place: Iran: Karaj | collected 2018-10 | reverse complement strand
TGTAAATATGCATTTTTTACTATTTTTGCACCTTGTTTTTAATCCTAAATTGAACTATGACAAACCCAGAAGAAGTAAAAGAAGAAAAGAAATCGCTCAATTTCATTGAAGCGAAAGTGGAAGAAGATCTCGCTAACGGCAAGAATGGCGGACGTGTGCAGACACGCTTTCCTCCAGAGCCTAACGGTTACCTCCACATCGGCCACGCCAAGGCCATCTGCCTCGACTTCGGCATCGCTGCCCAACATGGTGGCGTGTGCAACCTGCGCTTCGACGACACCAACCCCACCAAGGAGAACATGGAATACGTCGATGCCATCAAAGAGGACATTCAATGGCTTGGCTACCAGTGGGGCAACGAATACTACGCCTCCGATTACTTCCAGCAACTCTGGGATTTTGCCATAGAGTTAATCAAACGCGGCAAGGCCTACATCGACGAGCAAAGCTCGGAAGAGATTGCCGCACAGAAGGGTACGCCTACGCAGCCTGGCATCGAGAGCCCTTATCGCAACCGTCCCGTCGAGGAGTCGCTCGACCTGTTCAACAAGATGAACAACGGTGAAATCGGCGAGGGCAAAATGGTGCTCCGTGCCAAGATTGACATGGCCAACCCCAACATGCACTTCCGCGACCCCATCATCTATCGCGTGGTCGACACGCCGCACCACCGCACGGGCACGAAGTGGCACGCCTACCCGATGTATGACTTCGCCCACGGACAAAGCGACTACTTCGAAGGTGTTACTCACTCCTTGTGCACGCTCGAGTTTGTGGTGCACCGCCCGCTCTACGACCTTTTCGTCGACTGGTTGAAGGAGATCCGTGGCGAGGGCGACAACATGGATGACAATCGCCCGCGTCAGACCGAGTTCAACAAGTTGAACCTCAACTATATCCTCTTGAGTAAGCGTAACCTGCTCGTCCTCGTCAACGAGGGTCTGGTGAGCGGCTGGGACGACCCGCGCATGCCCACGATCTGTGGCTTCCGTCGCCGTGGTTACACACCGAGCGGCATCCACAAGTTCATCGATAAGATCGGCTATACCACCTACGACGCCTTGAACGACTTTGCCCTGATGGAGAGTGCCATTCGCGAGGACCTCAACGCTACCGCCAACCGTGTGGCCGCCGTGGTCAACCCGGTGAAGCTCGTCATCACCAACTATCCCGAGGGGCAGATCGAGGAGATGGAAGCCATCAACAACCCTGAAGACGAAACGGCGGGCAGCCACAAGATCGCTTTCAGCCGTGAGTTGTGGATCGAGAAGGAAGACTTCATGGAAGACGCCCCGAAGAAATACTTCCGCATGACACCTGGCAACGAGGTGCGCCTCAAGAATGCCTACATCGTGAAATGCACGGGTTGCAAGAAGGACGAGAATGGCGAAGTCGTTGAGGTCTATGCTGAATACGACCCCGACACCAAGAGCGGTATGCCGGGTGCCAACCGTAAGGTGAAAGGTACCATCCATTGGGTGAGCTGCGAGCGTTGCCTCCAAGCCGAGGTGCGCATGTACGACCGTCTCTGGAAGGTGGAAAACCCGCGCGACGAACTGGCCCGCCTGCAAGGCGAAGGCAAGACGCCGCTCGAAGCCATGAAGGAAATGATGAACCCCAACTCGTTGGAGGTGCGCCCGGTGTGTTATGTGGAGGAATACTTGGCCGATGCCAAGCCGCTCGACCACTTCCAGTTCCAGCGCATCGGCTATTTCACCGTCGACAAGGACAGCACGCCGGGTCATCTGGTCTTCAACCGCACTGTGGCATTGAAGGACACATGGGCGAAAACCATGTAATCTACGTTTGTAGAGACGTTGCGTGCAACGTCTAAACGAAACCGACAATGTAATTTGTAATCATCTTGAATGCATTGTTTTGTGGAGACGGAGTGCACACCGTCTCCACATCTTTTTTGCCCATTTCGTACAATAATCGTATTTTTGCGGCATTAATGAACAAGATGAAAGCCAAATTGTTGCTCATAGTATCGTTTTTCCTTCTGCTGTCGCAAACGCTTGTGGCACAGGAGCAGGATACCGTGCAGCGCAAGAAGACCCGCATCAACATCTTGCATTACGACAAGGCCACCTACTCAAAGAGCATGGGCGACGTGCAGCGTCTCATCGGCAACGTGAAGATGCGCCACGACTCGGCCTATTTCTTCTGCGACAGCGCCTATTACTACCAGAAAAACAATAGCTTCGATGCCTATCAGAACGTTCACATCATCGTCAACGACAGCGTGGAAATTTTTAGCGACCTACTGAACTACGACGGTGACCGCCGTTTTGCGGAGTTTCACGACAACGTGCGGCTACGCGACGACTCCACCATGCTCTACACCGAATACCTAACCTACGACCGCAACCTGCATCTGGCCAGCTATCCCGACAGTGCCACCACTGTACGTGGCGACAAGACCTTGAAAAGCCATTACGGCTATTACCGCGACCGGCTGAAAGAGTTCTCGTTTTTTGAAAATGTAGAGGTCTATAGCCCTAAATATCAGATGTATACCGACACCTTGTTTTATAATACCGACATCGAAAAGATGTGGTTTGAAGGGCCGACGACCATCATCAACAAGGAAAATGTGTTGGAGGGCAAACACGGCTATTATCTGGTGAACGAGGACTTTGTGTATCTTGACAAGCGGCCGTATATGCACAACGAGACACAACAAATGCGTGCGGATTCCATTTTCTACGATCGCAACAAGGGCTTGGCGCAGGCCTATAACCAAGTGGACATGATCGACACCTCTTATCAAGTCATCATGCGCGGCGATTATGTGGAGATGTGGGAAAACAAGGGCTTCTCCTTTGCCACCGATAGTGCCTACGCCATCAGCTACGACGGTGGCGACTCGCTTTATATCCATGGTGACACGTTGTTCATGTACTTCGACAAGGAAAAGGAAGAGGCCGAAAAACTCATCGCCCGTCGGAATGTACGCTTCTTCAAGTCGGATATGCAAGGCAAGTGCGACACTTTGACTTATCTGAAAGCCGACTCTATCATCCAAATGCGTGTGGCGCCCATCCTTTGGGCCGAGGACAGCCAACTGACAGGCGTTGATATCGACATCAAACTCAAGGACCACAACGTGGATTGGGTGCTGCAAAAAGGGAACGCCTTCATCATCTCGAAGGACTCCATTGAGGGCTACAATCAAATCAAGGGAAAAGACATCACCTCGCGGTTCAAGAATGGTGACATTCATCGGGTGAATGTGGACGGCGACAAGGCTGAGACCATCTATTGGATTCGCGACGACGATGGGGGAACCATAGGAATAGATGTGTCGAAGTCGGAGACCATGGTTATTGAGATGGAGAAACAAAGCGTTTCCATCATCAAGTCGTTCAAAGACATCGACGAAACCATGTATCCCGAAAAAGACCTCAGTGAGAGCAACCGATACTTATCCGGCTTCAAGTGGCACGAGGAGGCTCGTCCCAAGGACAAGGACGACATCTTCCGCCGTATTGAGGCCGAGATGCCTAAAGTTGAAGTCACCCCAGTGGAAAAGCCAGAAGAGAATACGACCGAAACTAAAACCGAAGAAGAACAACCGAAACGGCATCGGGCAAAGAAAGAAATCAACAACAATTAAAACATAATCAATATGAAGAAACTGATTTTAATCCGTCACGGAGAAAGTGAATGGAACAAATTGAACCTCTTTACGGGGTGGACCAATGTGGACCTTTCGGAAAAAGGCGTCGAAGAAGCCAAGGAAGCCGGTAAGGTGCTGAAAGAAAACGGCTACAAGCCTGAGATATGCTTCACCTCTTATCTGAAGCGCGCCATCAAGACCTTGAACCTCGCTCTTGAAGCCATGGATATGGACTGGCTGCCGGTGTATAAGTCATGGCGTCTCAACGAGAAATCGTATGGCCAGCTGCAAGGCTTGGACAAAAAGATGACCGCTGAGAAATACGGTGATGAGCAAGTGCGTCTGTGGCGCCGCGCTTTTGATGTGCGTCCGCCCGCGTTGGACATGAACGACCCCAAGAGTCCCCGCATGGACCCGCGCTATGCCGAACTCACCGATGAGCAAATCCCGCTTACCGAGGCCCTCTGCGACACCATCGAACGTGTGATGCCGTATTATGAGAACAACATCATGAAGGCTTTCGACGACCACGACCAAGTATTGGTGGTGGCCCACGGCAATAGCTTGCGCGGTGTGGTGAAGGTGCTGAAAGGCATGAGCAACGATGAAATCATCGCCTTCAACATCCCAACGGGCATCCCGTATGTCTTCGAGTTTGACGACAATATGAAGTTACAGAAGGACTTCTTCTTGGGAGATCCCGAGAAGGTGGCTGCGTTGATGGCGGCCGTCGCCAATCAAGGGAAGGCAAAGTAAAAACAAAAGGGCTGCCATCCGGCAGCCCTTTTGTTTTTAGAATATATAATTAAACCCGATAAACGTCTTCAGTTTCTTGCCGTCACGTTTGTCGAGGGCTTTGCCCAAATCGACCGAGACGACAAGATTGCGGTTCATGATGAGTTTGAGGCCGCAGCCCGCTGCCATGTGAAGTTTTTCTTTTCCTTCGACGTCATAAAGTGGATAACCAAATCCGCCAGAAATCGGGTCAGAAGCGATGGTATGCATCTCTTCCTCGCGGAACTTCTGTGTCACCATGCCAGCATCGAAGAAGGGATTCAAACCTACTTGCCAGTTTTGATTAATGAACTGGAAACCTATGATACGCCAGCGCAACTCCAAGTTGGCGAAAGCAAAACCCTCTCCGATGACGCCGTTACGGTTCACGCCACGCAAGGTTGTGCTGCCGCCCAAGCCTTCCGTGTACATCTTCTGGAAGAACATGGTGTTCAGGTTGTTGATCATGTACCAAGGGGTCTTGCCTGCTAGGCGATTCTGGGCGCCGAGGCGGTAGGCAAAAGTTAATTTGTCCCTATAAACGGGGATGTAATGTCTCCAAAGGAAGGTGTACGATAGGTTGCTGTAGCCCTTACGGTCGATGAGGTCGGGGGCGCCGACGAGAGTGGCTTCGGTATAGATGCCTTTGGTCGGGTCGCTGTTGTGGTCGCGGCTGTCGTAGATGAGACCTAGGCGGATTTGGGTGGTGTTGCCGCCCTGAGCCTCGTCTTTTTTGATGACACCAGCGTTTACGTAATCCTCATACAACGTCTTTTGTCCTTCATAGCCTTCCAAATTGATGCGGTCGACCTTGGTGTTGTAATAGGCCAGACCAGCAGTCCAGTTAAGGTTAGGAACGCCGAAGAAGGGACGCTGCATACTGCCCACGAAGCGGAACTGGTTACGGTTGATGAAATGATAGCCGCTTTTAACTGTAGTTTCATTCCACATGGCCTCAAACACGTTCGGGTCGAAGGGGTTGGCCTCATAGCCATTGAAGCCGAAGAACTCATATTTCTTGGCATAGAAATAGGTCACGTCGAAAAATAGTTTTGTGTCTTTCACGACGTAAGGCATGTCGCTATAAAAGCGGAACACGCCTGAACCTTTCGTGTAGCGTGAGGCTTCCACATTGAACTTGTAGTTGTAGCGGGGATAGCGCGAACCGTCGCCAAAGTTGAAAATGTCGCAAGTCACGCCGTACTGGAAACCCAGGTCAGCATCATAGCCCACTACGGGCAAGGGACCGAAGTTCCAGCCTTTCTTGATGATTTCGCCTTTTTCGTTATAGGTCTTTTCTTTCTTGGCTTTCTTTTCTTGAGCCATGCCGCCCACGGCCAATAGCAGGGCAAGCATAATTAATATGGTCTTTTTCATATTGGTTATTTTTGTTGTCGGCTTGTAGGGCTGTCGTACCACGGCAGCCTTTCTTGTTCGTTTTTTTCGGCTGCCACCATGTGACAGCCCTACAAACCGCAAAAATAGGTTTTTTATCAACATTAGCGAAAAATAGTGCTATTTTTGCGCCATAATCCTGACGCAAATGAACTTCATCGAACTATTACTGATCGCCATCGGCCTCTCCATGGATGCCTTCTCGGTCTCCATCTGCAAAGGCTTGACCACCAAGCGGTTTTCATGGCGTATGGCTTTGGTCTGCGGCCTTTGGTTTGGCTTCTTTCAGGCTTTGATGCCCACAATTGGCTACTTCTTGGGCGCGCAGTTCCAGGAAATGATTGAAGCCTACGACCATTGGATTGCCTTTGGTTTGCTTTTTCTCATCGGTGCCAACATGATTCGGGAAGCCATTTGGGGTAAGGAAGAAGAAGGCAAAGAAAACAGTGCCCTTGATTTCAAGACTATGCTGTTTTTGGCCATTGCCACCAGCATCGACGCTTTGGCAGTCGGTGTTTCGTTTGCCTGTATTCAAGTGAAGCTTTGGTCATCAGTGCTCATCATTGGCCTTACCACTTTTGTTTTCTCTGTCTTGGGTGTCAAAATTGGTAATGTCTTCGGTTCGAAATATGAGAAGTCGGCTGGGATTATTGGTGGTATTATATTGATTCTCATTGGTTTGAAGATTCTTTTGGAGCATTTGGGCATTATCAGTTTTTGACGGAAAAGAAAAATCTGACCAATTAATTGCACACCATATCAAAATATTGTGTAATTTTGCAGCGCAAAACGGTTCGGGATGTAGCGCAGCCCGGTAGCGCGCTTCGTTCGGGACGAAGAGGCCGCAAGTTCGAATCTTGTCATCCCGACTTTGTCAAAGCCAGCTTGAGTTTCAGGCTGGTTTTTTTGTAGTACTGCGGTCCCTGAGCCCTAAGCCTGTCGAAGGGTCGAAGGGCCGCCCTAATGGAAAAATGATGAAACCTAACATCGAAATTATGGCCCCCGTGGGCTCCTACGAAGCCCTGTCAGCCGCCATACAAGCCGGTGCCGGCAGCGTTTATTTCGGCATCGGCAAACTCAATATGCGCTCGCGTTCGGCGAAAAACTTCACCCTCGACGACCTGCGCCAACTGGCAGAGACCTGCAACGAGAACGGCGTAAAGAGTTATGTTACAGTCAATACCATCATCTACGACGAGGAGATGGAAGAGATGCACCAGCTGCTCGACGCCATCAAGGCCAACGGCATCTCGGCCATCATCGCCTCCGACCAAAGCGTGATCCAATATGCCCGTCAGATTGGCGTTGAAGTGCACATGTCGACGCAATGCAACATCACTAACCTTGAGGCGGTGCGCTATTATTCTCAGTTTGCCGATGTGATGGTGACTGCCCGCGAACTCAACATCGACCAGGTGCGCCATATCACGGAAGAGATTGAACGCCAGCAGATCCGTGGCCCTCATGGCAACTTGGTGCGCATCGAGGTGTTTTGTCATGGTGCCTTGTGCATGGCCATCTCGGGCAAGTGTAATTTAAGCCAGGACATCTACAACTCGTCCTCGAACCGTGGCGCTTGCATGCAGCTCTGCCGCCGCGGCTACGATGTGCGCGAACGCGAGGAAGGCTATGAATTGATGCTTGATAATGAATACATCATGTCGCCAAAAGACCTCTGCACTTTGCCTTTCTTGGACAGAGTCTTGGATGCAGGTGTGGAAGTGCTGAAAATTGAAGGTCGTGGTCGTTCGCCGGAATACACTAAACTGACGGTGTCGGTCTATAGCGAGGCGGTGAAAGCCATCCAAGAAGGCACCTTCACGCAAGAGAAGATCGATGCTTGGATGGAACGGCTAAAGAGCGTTTATAACCGTGGTTTCTGGGACGGCTATTATCTGGGTCGCCGCACTTTCGAGTGGTCGAAGCAATATGGTTCGCACGCCACGCAAAGCAAGGAGTACATCGGGCTCATTACCAATTATTACAGCAAATTGGGTGTGGCCGAAATCCGTATGGACAGCAACGACCTCAAACTCGGCGAACAAATCATGATCATCGGCCCGACGACAGGCGTTTACGAGGACACGCTCTCCGAAATCCGCGTGGACTTGGGCAATGTCCAGCAGACGGTCAAGGGTGAGTATTGCTCCATACCTGTGAAGTCGCTGGTGAGACGAGGCGACAAGGTTTATAAAGTAATTTCAACCTTGTAGGGACGCATCGAATGCGTCCGCAATTTGTTTCAATTATGCAGAATTTCAATTTACATACCCACAGCATTTATTCCGACGGCAAATCCCAGCCCCGAGAAATCGTGGAAGAGGCTATCCGTCAGGGTTTGACTACGATTGGTTTTTCGGAACACAGCCCGCTACCTTTCGACAACACATTTTCGGTGAAATCGGCCGATATGCCGCGTTATGTGGCTGAAATCGCCCAATTGAAAGAGGAATTCAAAGACCAAATCGACATCTACTGCGCCTTGGAGGCGGATTACCTCACCGGCGTTTCAGAACCTTTTGCCGTAACTAAGGAGAAGTATCATCTTGATTATCTGATTGGTGGGGTGCATTTAGTAGTAGACAAGGTCCCTGAGCCTGAGGCCCCTGAGGCCCCTCGAAGGGTCGAAGGGCCGGCACTTTCAGAAAAAATCTGGTTCATCGATGGCCCTAAGTGGGAAGTCTATGACGAAGGCTTGCAAAAGTTTTTCAATGGCGACATCCGTCGTGCCGTGCGCCGCTTCTTCGACCAGTCGAACGAGATGATTGAAAACGAGCAGTTTGACATCATCGCCCACTTCGACAAAATCAAGATGCACAACCGCGACCGCTATTTCCACGAGGACGAGCCGTGGTATCGCAAACTCGCCCTCGAAACCCTCGACCTCATCCGCGAGAAAGGCCTCGTGATGGAAATCAACACACGCGGCATCTACAAGAAACGCTACAATGGTTTCTATCCTTCGCCTTGGCTGATGGAGGAGGCTTGCAAGATGGGCGTTCCTGCCATCATCTCCGCTGATGCGCACCATTTCAGTGAAATCACCCTTGAATTTGCTTCTGCTGAGGAAGCCCTGAAGAAAGCAGGCTACCGCAGCGTGGTGAATTTCAAGGATGGACATTTCATAGAAATAGGTCTGTGACAAAAAGACTATGGCCGCCCTCACCTTTGTAAGAGCGGCCATGGTCATAGGCCATAAGCCATAGTGAAACCTACAGCTTCAGGTAATTCAAAACATTGTTCTCAATACGCTTGACAAGGTCTTCCGATTCAGGAGCCTTCTCAAACTTGTGCCCCGTGACTTTCTCATAAAGCTCGATATAACGCTCCGAAACACTATTGACATATTCGGGCGTCATCTCGGGCACTTGTTGGCCTTCCTTGCCTTGGAAGCCGTTGGCCATCAGCCATTCACGGACAAACTCCTTCGATAGCTGTACCTGCGGCTCGCCCTTGGCAAAGCGTTCCTCATATTGGTCGGCGATGAAGTAGCGCGATGAGTCAGGCGTGTGGATCTCGTCCATCAGCACGATTTGGTCGCCAATCTTGCCGAATTCGTATTTGGTGTCGACGAGGATCAAGCCCTGCTTGGCAGCGATTTCGGTACCGCGTTGGAAGAGCTTACGGGTGATGTCCTCAATCTGCACGTAGTCGCTCTCGCTGATGAGTCCACGACTGATGATTTCCTCGCGTGAGATGTCTTCGTCATGGCCTTCCTCGGCCTTGGTGGTCGGGGTGATGATAGGCTCGGCGAAGCGCTGGTGTTCCTTCATGCCGTCAGGGATTTGCACGCCGCAGATGGTGTGCTGACCGCTCTTGTAAGTGCGCCATGAGCTGCCCGTGAGGTAGCCACGGATGATCATCTCGATGGGGAAGGGCTTGCAGAGGCGGCCCACGGTGACCATCGGGTCGGGGGTGGCGAGCTTCCAGTTGGGGACGATGTCGGCGGTGGCATCGAGGAACATGGCGGCAATCTGGTTGAGCACCTGTCCCTTATAAGGGATGCCCTTGGGCAGGATGACGTCGAAAGCCGAGATGCGGTCGGTGGCGACCATCACCATATATTCGTCGTTGATGAAATAACAATCGCGGACTTTGCCGTGATACACCTTGGTCTGGCCAGGGAATTGATAGTCGGTTTTTGTTAGTGCTTTCATATCTGTTGAGTTTTGTTGTTGTTTTCAATTAGTGCATCCCGATGGGATGCGTTTGTTCTCTTTTGTGTTGTTTTTACCGATCGTCCATCCCTACGGGATGTGTTTGGTTTCGTTTGTTTGCTTTTACTGAGCTTTGAATTCCAATGGGGTTATTCTTTTTCCCGTAGGGAAAGCCGCTCGGTAGTAGAACAATGCGGTTATGTGATCAAATACATCCCATAGGGATGTGCCATTATGTTAATCAATGGGTTTAAAAATGTATCGTTTATCATATTCAATTCCAAATTTTTCCAAGAAATCAATATATTCTTCTGTAAATGTTCTTTTCTTATGATGTTCTTCTTGGGTTTCAATATAGTTGCACACATTGGGAATTTGGCTTTTGCTGTATGAAAAGGCACCAAATCCTTCCTGCCATGAGAATTTCTCTTTGACGAAATGATTGGCATTTATCCAAGCTGACGAATCACGTTTCACCTCCTGCATGAGATGAGACAATGATTCGGTTGGACGAAATCCAAACAAGATATGTACATGATCGCCAACACCACCTATGGCTAGCACTTTATGACCATTGTTCTGAATAATTGAAACGATATACTGGTAAAGTCTGTCTCTCCAGCTTTTATCAATCAGACAGAGCCTGTTTTGAACAGCAAAAACGGTATGTATGTGTATCTGTGTGTATGTGTTAGGCATCTTTTCTTTTTATGGCGCATCCCTATGGGATGCAAATTGCTCCTTTGTTTTGTTTTTACCGAACGTTGCATCCCTACGGGATGCCTTGCGTGTCCTCTGTGTTATCTTCTTTTTCCTCTTCGTGATGTTTCCTATAAGCATTAATAATATCCGTCACCAATTTGTGCCTCACCACATCCTTGTCGTCCAAATAGATGAATTCGATGCCTTTCACATCCTTCAGCACCTCCATGGCTTGTGGCAATCCTGAAGGCGTCTTGGGCGGCAGGTCGATTTGGGTGATATCGCCGGTGACGATGAATTTGGCCGAGCGTCCCATGCGGGTGAGGAACATCTTCAGCTGGCTGCGCGTGGCGTTTTGGGCTTCGTCGAGGATGACAAAGGCGTGATCGAGGGTGCGGCCGCGCATGAAGGCTAGTGGCGCAATCTCGATGGTGTGGTCTTCGAGGTAACCCTCAAGTTTGGTGCCAGGGATCATGTCGCGCAAGGCGTCATAAAGCGGCTGCAGATAAGGATCGAGTTTGTCCTTCAAATCGCCGGGAAGGAATCCTAAATGTTCGTCGGCTTCGACGGCGGGACGGGTCAAAATGATTCTCCTGACTTGCTTGGCTTTCAAAGCCCTGACGGCCAAAGCCACGGCGGTGTAGGTCTTTCCCGTTCCAGCGGGACCGATGGCAAAGATTAAGTCCTTCTGTTCGGATGCCGTCACCATGCGCTTTTGGTTGGCGGTGATGGCCTTGATGGGGACACCGCTGCGGCCGAAGACCAACACGTCGCTTTCCGACATCTTCCGCTGCAACTCGCTGTCGGAGCTGGCCATCATCACATCTTCCACAGTCTGGGCGGTGAGTTTGCCGAAACGCTCCAACTGCACCATCAGGGTCTCGTAACGGCTGGCGAAATATTCAATCTCATCGTCATCGCCAATCACTTTCACGAAGTCACCGCGAGCGATGATTTTCAACTTTGGGAACATACTTTTCACCAACTCCAGGTACTTGTCGTTGGGTCCGTGTAGTTCTTTTGGGTCAACGTTTTCTATCTGAAGAATCTGTTCTGCCATATCCTATTCTTTTGACGCGGGACTTTTGGATGCGGAATTGTTGTCCCGTAGTCACGTGTTTCGCCGCCTCTAGTCCTTTTTTTTGGTCGCAAAGATAGTGATATTTTTTTTCTAAAACCTATGGTAAGTTTCACATAAATGATATACCTTTGCAAAATCTCTATACCACTTATAGCAAACGACAGTTCGATACGCTCACTGACCATGGCAATTATCACATTAACAAGCGATTGGGGCACAAAGGATTACTATGTGGCTGCGGTAAAAG
>JAEEGI010023854.1_pt1 | contig 11980 bp, 8 predicted proteins | sample 8958751 | NCBI WGS metagenome assembly JAEEGI01 (sample SAMN16246545, study PRJNA631951) | gut metagenome | biome: gut microbiome; feature: rumen; material: KS-attached | host: Bos | place: Iran: Karaj | collected 2018-10 | reverse complement strand
TTTTCCTTTTTTATGAGCAGTTCTCCATTTTATACTCCATCTTATTGTTAATGGTTTTTTTCCATGTAAATATAATCTATGCACTTTTTTTGATATAAACATATGAGTTTTCCCATTTACTTCACAATATTTTAATCCATGTCCAGGAGCTATTTTATTCTCTGAAAATGAGCAAGTATTATATTTTATAACCATTTAGTTTTAGATATGTAATTTTTTTATTTTTTATTTAATTATATTTTTTATTTAAAATAAATTAAATTTTTAATTTTAATTCTAATTGATTTTTTCAATAAAAAAAAATATGCAAAAATGTGAAAGATGCAGAGGAAAAGAAGCTTTTTTTGTTTGTATGGAATGTGAGTTGTTTAGATATTTATGTGAAGAATGTGATAAGTATATTCATAGTTTACCAGGGAAAAAATTACATAATAGAATTGCAGTTACTGCTGAAAGAGATGGAAATTATAATTATAATTTAAATAATAAGCAAAGTTTTAAAAAACTTAACAAAAATAATAAAGAGAATAAATATAGTAATAAAATTAGTGAAAATAATGAAAATATTGATAATATTTTATTAAATTCAAATAATGATATTGCCCAACAAAAAAATAATAATTCAAGGAATAATATTAATAAAATTAATAGTAATGGTGATAATGATATAGTTTCAAATAATATAATAGATAATATTAATAATTATACTAATGAAAATACCAAAGAAAATAATAGAATTTTTTCATATTCTTCTCTTTATTCAAAAGATTATTTAAATGAATTACAATCAAATTATTCAAAAGGATTAATTGATTATAAAAATGAGGGAAAAGAAATTAAAAATAGTTTTGAGAAATTTAAAACTGATTTAAATGACCAAATAAAAGCAATAAATTCTCAAATTGAAAATTATGAAATAATTCAATCAAATTTAGCAAATTCAATAGAATCAAAATATCAAAATAGAATAAAAGATATAATAAAAGATAAAGATAATGTTATTTCAGATTTAAAAGAACAAGAAGAAAATCTTAGAAAAAGAAATGAAGAAATGAATAATGAAATGAGAGATTTAAACGAAGGAAATAGAATAAAAATAATTGAATGTGAAAAAAAAATTAAAATTCTTGAAGATTCAATTTTAAAAAAAGATGAACAAATTTTTATTCTTAAATCTCAATTAGAAAATATTATAATATCAAATAAAAAGCATTTACAAAATGAAACAAATAGAATATCAATTGAATATGAGAAAAAAATTCAAAATATTTTAAATGAAACTGATAATTCGAAAGATAAATTAGTGAAAGTGATAAATGATAGAGAAAAAGATATAAGAAATTTAGTTGAAACAAATAAATATCAAAATGATGATTTAATTAAAACTGTTCAAAAACTTCAAAAACAAAATGAATATATTAATAATCAACTTGAAATTTCTTTGGCTGAAAAAGAACAACTACAAAGAAATTTTAATTTAATTTCTCAAGAACAAAATAAATATTTGTCTGAGAAACTAAATAATGAAGATACTAAAGTTAAAGTTTTAAATGAAAATAAGAAATTAATTGAAGAAAATAAAGAATTAAGTCAAAAAATTAAAAAATTAGAAAATATTATTTATGGAAAAATGAAAAAATAAATATTTTACTTTTTTTTTTCCTTTTAATTTAATTTTGAAAAATATTTAAACTATTTAATATATTATATAATTTTTTAAACATTTATAATCATAAATATTAAATTAATCTTACACTTCATAACAAAAATTTTTTTTAATAAATTCTTTTAAATTTTCTCCTCCTGAATTATAATAATTATTTATTAAATTTTTAATTTTTAATAATGAATCGTCATTTTGTTCTCCAGTCCAAAACTTAATAGGAATAATATTATCTTTCATACTTAAATAAACACTAGGATTATCATCAATAATAATTAAATCATCAGAATCTGAAGATATTAATTGTTTTACATCTTTAAAATATCTATTTTGTTCTTTTATACAATTTTGTCTATAATATTTTTTCTTAATTAAATTATTTTTATCAATTACATTTAATATTTTATCGGCATAATCTTGAGTTGAACTTGTATAAACAAATATATCTGCAAATGAAGATAAAGTTGATAAAAATGTATCTAAATATGGTCTTTTATAAATATGATACTTTTTATCATATGTTAATATTGTATTTATATTTGGTAATTTATAAAACGTAGAATAAATAAGAGTATTATCTAAATCAAGAAATATTTTTAATTTTTGCTTTTTTAATTGGAAATAACCTATTATACAATTCTTATTATAAATTTTTGACAGAAAAATTATTATTTCTGCTATTTTACTTATGATATAAATTAAAGGAGATAAAATTTGAAGTAAAGTGAAAGTTGAGGTGAGTATGATTTTTACTGTTATAATTATGGAAAAAAGAATAAAAAAGATTAAGCCTGGATGTTTTAATATACCATTTTTCAATATAAAATTATTATAAAAAGAAAGAAGTTTATCATTAAGTTTTTGAAACATTTCTTTCTATAATAATTATATAAAAAAAGCCTTGAAAATAAATATTTTTATTTAAAATCATAATTTATTTTTAAGTTGTTAAATGATTTAAAAATTATTTTAATTTGAAAATTTTAATTTTTATTATTTAATTGTTAGTTACTCTTAAATAAAATATTCAAAAATATAAATTTATTTTTATATTATAATAAAAGGTTTTCTTTTTATAGTAATATTAATAAAACAATAATAAATGATATAATTAAATTTATTATATAATAAATATATAAATAGTCATTATTTATAGTTCAATCATTTAACTTTTATATTTACTATTAATTCCAAGATATTTTTTAAAATAATCTTTAGTTTCTCTAGGTTTATATTTTGAAGTAGATTTATTAGATTTAACTGTTGAAGTAGGTTTATCGAAACTATCATCATTTTTATAATTTTCAAAATAATAATGGTTTTTTAATTTTAAAGTCCTGTTTGGATTATCTTCAACATAATCTGGAATTGGTTCTCTTATAACAGATGTTTTTACCAATTCTTCTAATTCTTTTATTACTTTTTTTCTTTCATCATTTATTTTTTGTCTTCTTAATTTTAAACTTAACATTCTTGATTCTATTTTAGTTTTTTCTGAAACTCCACCCATTATTAAATTATTTTTTATTTATTTTTAGAATATATTAAAATAATCATATATTTATATTATTTAATTTTTTATTCCTTTTTTAGAGAAAAATTGAAAATAAAAATTTATTTTTATATTATTACTTAAGAAGTGTTTCTAAAATAAAATAAATAAGTCTTAAATTAACAAACAAAGAAATATTTTTATAGATCATATTTAACTTTTAATTTATCTAGAGAAAAGGCTAATCTTTCCATTTTTTTATCATTTTCAACACATTTAATTCTTAATTTATCATCAGGAATAAATTTTTCCTCTACTACCTTTTTAGGTTTATATATATCTAATTTTTTAAATGTTTTTTTAGGAGTATAAGGAGTAAATTCTTCAACACATTTTAACGCAGTTTCTTCGTCCATATTTTTTAATCCTTTTGTAAATCTTTTCAAAGCATTTTTTTGTCTAATATCTTTATTTTCTAAAGATTCTTGAACTAATTTTTTTACTGGAGTTTGCTTTTTATTTTCAGGTAATTTTATTCCTGTTATAATATAAATGTCTTCTTTCAATTTTTGAGTTTTAAAATTTTCCTTTTGCATATCTTCATTTTCCATTAAATTTGTTCTTTCAATTATTTCATATAATTCTCCTTCTAATTCTGGCATTGGAAATTCCATTGTTTTTATTCTTTCTGATAATTGTCTTTTTGTTTTTTTTATTTCTTTTTTAAATTTAATTGTTTCAGGTGATGAAATTGGAGAATATAAATCTGATTTACAATTATGATATTCATAAGTTGAATATAAATCTTTATTTTCATTCATTTCTAGTGTTTTATAAATTTCATTTCTATTTTTCTTTCTTGATCGGTTATTCATTGATTTATTTGTTTTATTTGCAGATTTAATTTGTGTTTTATTTGTTTTTGCTGATTGAGGAACTGAACTAAAAGTACTTATTGTATTAAAATTAGCCTTAAGTAATTTTATTGTATATTCATTTATATAATTTTTATTTTTATAATCCGTAATAAAAGGACTTTGATTATTTTGAGCTGAAAAAATTCTTTTAACATTTTTTTGAATTTTTCTTTTCTTACTATTATTTGCAATAAACATTGCTTCTCTTCTTCCAAATTTATCTCTTGCCACTGAAAAATTATTACTTCTAAACAAATAATTCTTTTTATAATCATCTAATCTTCCTCCCATACTATTTTTACTTTTTAAATCTAAAAAATCTAATGTTCCTGCATAAATTTTTGTATCTATACCAATTGAATTTCTCCTCTTTTTATATATTTTTTTTAAACTATCTAATTTTTTTGTTATATAACCTTCTTTTCCAAAAAACACTACTTTTAATCCTTTTTCTAATTTTTTCAATGCTTCTGGTTTATCTAATTTAATTTGATTAAATATTGTATTTTTTATTTTGAAATATGATTTAAATTCTGAATTATCTTTTTTAATTTTATTATAAAGTTCATTTCTCTTTTTGGAATTTGATATTGGATTATTTGCATTGTTTGATATTTTTTTTAAATTTAATTTTGGTTTTACATTTTCTTCTGATAAGAATGGACGAAAAACTGGTTTTATTTCTGTTTCTTCATTAGGTCCATATTCATCTATTATTTGATTTATTGGTTCTTGGTTTTTTGCACTTTTTATAAATTCAATGTTATAATTCATTAATTTTTTAATTTATTTTATAATTGATTATAAAAGAACGTTAAAATTATTTAAGGTAGATAAATATTTACAAATTTTTTCTATTTTTCAAAAAATTATATTAAAATTAAAAGAAATTACAATTTGAATATTTATTTTACTTGTACAATATTGAATTAATTACACAATTATTAAAAAATTCAGAGATTTCTCTTTCACTTTCAAATTTTTTAATTTGTAAAATAAAGGAAATAGTAGAAGCCAACATTAAAATTAATTCAAGGAAAAAAAAAACTATAATATTCAATAAATTATTATTTTTAATAAGATCAAAATCCCAATTGAAATTAAGTAAAAACATAACATCAATTTTTCTTAGAATTCGAGGAATTTCAATGAAACAAGATTCAAAAAAAGTATCTTGAATTCTTTTTAAATTAGATAATTCTGTTCTATTATCTTTAACAAAGTCTTTATATAAACTAACAATAGTAGTATAAATAGTTTCAATTGCAACATCTAATCCTTTTAAATTTATTCCTTTTCCAATTACAATACATTCTTCATATAAAGATTCATTTGTTATTGATTTTAAATTTGCTAATTCACCTAAAATTGGATTATCTTTATTTTCACTTAAAAATTCTGAATATGTTTTACAAAAATCATTTGAGAATATTTTCCTTAAAAATTTTTTTGTATGTTTTAAATTACTGTTTAAACTACCTGAAGCATATAAATCCATTTTTTTAATAATTCCTTCAAAACATATTGTTAATTCATTAAAAATATTATGTCCTTTTAAATCAACAAATTTATATGCTTCTTCACAATCATAATTCCATTTTGTCAATTCAAGATTTAAGATAATTTCTTCATTTTTTAAAATTGATAAACCATATAAATAAACTAATTCAGACAAATATTTAGAATATCTAAAAAAATTAATTAAAGACACAACAACAGATTTCAATATATTTATTGTGTTTATTGAAATATAAATTTGAACTAAAGAAACTCCAATAAATGATATTGTTAACATAAATAAAATAATTAAGAAATTAAAATATAATATTGGTTTATCTACTAATTTTTTACCATTTTGAACAAATTTAAAATTCATATCTTTATCTGATTTAATTAAAGCATTTTTAGATATACTTTTATTTTGACTATTGTTAGTAGCATTTAATAATTTTAAACTTGATTTTGAAGAATAGGCAGTTCTGTTTGTGGAATTCATTAATTGAATATTTGATCTTGTGTTTGAAGAAGCATTTGTTCTATTATTTAAATTACCTGAATTTTTAGTATCAAAAGATTCACGATTTGTTCTCTTTTCATAATTAGAATTATTTGTATTATTTACATTTGATGTATTATTATAATAATTACCACTCAAATTTAATGATTTATTTGATATGTGTGTAACAACATTTTTATTTGGGGAAAATTTTTTTAATACTTTTGTTGAACTATGATTTGGAGTTTGAGATTGAGATTGTATTGCATTTTTTCTTAATATTGAAAATAATTTACTTGAATCAACTATTTTTGTTTCTGAAAATTGTCTTGATAATTCTTTTATTTCTTTTTTATTATTTTCAATTGCATTTTTGTCTACATTGACCATTTCTTCTTCACTTGATTTTATTTTTTTACTTTGAAAAGGTTGAATTTTTATATTTTTATATTTATCATATTTATCATTTATAACATTTTGTAAAATAAACTCTTCTACATTATTTTCTATTATTTCAAAATCTTCCATTTTTTTATGAATGTTTATTTTAGCATTATAATTTTCAATAAAATCTAAAATACATTGAATTTTCATTCCAATATACATGTTAAAGAATCTTAATCTAATATAACCTAAATAATAATTTGCAAATAAATTTTTTGTTCTTTGAAAAAAAATAAAAAATAAACATAAAATATATAAAGCAAACAAAATAGCAACAATTAAAATTAAATAAGTAATCATTTCTTGAGTATTAATTTCTTGTTTAATAACATTTTCAATAATAGTATTTTGTTCAAAACTTGATTCATAGAAAAAATAAAGAGAAAAACCTTCCAAAAATTTAACATTACTATAAGCAAAATTATAATAATCTAATTGATTAACTCCTAAATTTTCAAACATAGTTTTATTAAAATAATAATCAGTAATATTATAATATACAGGAAGAGGAGATAATTCAGTCATAGGAATTAATATTATATGAACATCTTCATTAAATAATTCTAAATCTTTTTTTATTTTTTCTCCATTATATGAAGGAAGAATAAAAGTTCTTATTTTAGAATTATTTTCAATATTTTCTCTTACATTTTTATTCGCAGTTTTAAATTCATTATATTTTCTATAATATATAATATAATCATTAAATCTTAAAGATAATTGATTATTATTATACTCCCATGAATTATTATAACCATTATCAATACTATCATCTTGTAAACCATTTGCAACAAAAGTCATTAAAAGCACTTTTATTTGAATTTGACATACTGTTTGATAATATATATTTCCTTCTATAAATGAAGTCAAATATTTTCTTAAATAATTTGTCTTTTTAATATTTTGAGAAAATAAATATATTATTGCTATATAAAATATTATTGAAAGAAATGAAGGAAAGTATTGTCTGAAACATGAATATTTCTTTATTTTTACTTTTGATTTTTCAATTATTTTTTTCTTTGTCATTTCTGAATAATTTAATATTTCAATATCATCTATATTTGTTATTTCATTCCCATTATTATTTTTATTATTATTTAATTCTACATTATTTTTTTGAATATTTATTTTAAAAAATTTCTTTAAAAGTAATATTCCTAATTTATTTATTTGTTTTATTTTTTTCACTAAAATCAAATAATTTGATTGTTTATCAAAAACTTGAGGAACCGTTATATCATCAATATTATTATGAGAAATAAATGATAATTCATCTCTAATAAAAGAAGATGTTGTTGAAGTTTTTAATTTATGTTCAAATAATTTTTCAATTTTAAAAATACCAGTTTCTGTTGTTTTTTTACAAATTTCTTCTAAATTTAATTTTAAAATAAAAAAATAATATTTTTTATCTTTATTTTTATCTTTCACTAAACTTCTTTGTTCAAAAGTACCATGAATTTGAAAATTAAATTTAGTATTTTGAAGAGTTTGTTTAAATTCTTTTATTTTTACAATAACTTTTGAAAATTCATCTTCTGAAATTAAACCTATTTCTTTCATAAATATATCTTCAATGTTATTTAAAATTGATACTAAGCTAATTTCAAAAACTCCTCTTTGAATTAATTTATTAATCTTAAAAAGTTCAAGTACATTAATAGAATATTGATGTAAAACACTTGGATTTAAAAAAAAGAAATCTTCAAATCCTTTACTAATAGAAATTATTTTCCCATTTTTATTTGAAAATAAAAAGCAAGAACCACATAAATTATTTTGAGAACTAAAACTTTTTTTCATTATAGTACTGTTTCTTGGGTTTTTTTTTGTACTCAATATTTTTTCATCTTTTGATTCTTTTAACCTTATATATAACTGAAGTCCTTTTCCAGAAGTTAAAATAATTCCATCAAAATTAAATATACATAAATATTTATGCTTATCTTGAAAACAAAAATTTTGAATTTTTAAATAATCAATTCCATTTTCTAAACAATTGAAGATTGAAAAATAATAAGATTTATAAAATGTTTTCTGGAATAAATCAGTAAAATCTATTTTTAAAAAATCACTTCTTGAATATCTTAATTTTCTTCTTAAATCATCGGAAATATACTTTATTTTTAATTTTGGTTTCTGATTAATTATTTGAATATATATTATAAAAATAAAATCTTCTTTATCAGTTTGAACTAAAGAAGAAACTTGATTAGAAAAGAAATTACTTATTGGACCTGTTAATTCTTTAGGAATTTCTCTTACTAAAAATTCAAAAAAACATGTAATTTTTTTCATTGGATATAATATACTACATTTTGTTCTACTAAATAATTTATTTATACTATATAAATAATTATGAAAATTAACTGAAAAGTCTGTTATTAAATCAGAATATCTTTTAAAAGAAATTTCATCTTCATAAAAATATTTCATTATCAAACGATACTCATTTAATATATATTTTATATCCTTTTCTATCAAAATTAATTTATTTATAGAATTAAAATTTGCTGTAAATAATTCTGTATTTTTAATTATTTTTCTTTGATTCTTTGTTAAATAAACTAATTTTCTTTTTTCTAAATATTTCTCATTTTGATAACTTTCAATAATTTTTCTTTGCATAATATCTAATTGTAATTTAGTAATTAAATTCATTTTATTTTCTTTAAAACCTTTTATTTTTTCAATCAAGTATAAACATTTAATAAAATTACTTTTAAATACATAAAAATAAATAATAATAATAGAAATAGCAGTAAAATAATTCTTCCATTGATAACGAATATTATCAAAATTAGTAAGTTCATTAAATAAAAATGTATGAATAATAGGACATTTTTTTTCTAACAATTTATGATTTGGAATATTATCAATTTTATTTTTTGATAATTCAATATAATCATTAATTTCTCTATTTAAATCTTCTGGATTATAAACATGACAATAAAAACATTTTGATTCTTCTTTACATTTTGGAGTATGAATTTTATTTATTAAAGAATTATTTAATTCTTTCATAATATTTTTAAAATCTGATTTTCTATCCATATAATAAATAATATTTAACATTTTTAATATATGAATTGTATAAAATTCTGGTGTTTTCGAATTAAATTTTATAAAATTGTTTTTTATATATTTATAATCTAAAGTGAAGAATATATTTGTGAACATTACACTTAAAAAAATTTCTACAAATAATTTTATAAAAAGTATTGCTGTATCTTCTTGTAAAATATAATCTTTATTTTTAAAATAACTAAACAATCCAAAAAATTCAACCAAAATTGAAGAAAAATTTAAAGAATAATAAAATTTGATTATAATTTCAATATAAAATCTATAATAATAATTATTATGAGAAATCAAATGATATATATAAACTAAACAAAAAAAAATTCTTGCAATAATTTTAACCAAGATAATATTATCATCAGTCATATGAAATTCTAATTGAACAGGAATTTGAATTAGTGTAATAAATAAAAAAGTTAAATCAATTCTTCCTAAAGCATTAGTAAAATTTGAATGATTATCAATAAAAAATGGTTCTTGGATGACTAAACTTGAAAAAAGTATTTCAACAAAAAAAATAAATATAACATTGAAACATATTAAAATAACAGAAATATAAAATAAAACTGGATTAACTTCTTTTCTTGATCTATCATCAAAAATAATTTCAACGAAAATTGATAAAAAATAAGAAGTTAACATGTAATTTAAAATCAAAGACATATATTGAATAAAACAAATATATTTTTCATTATATTTATGAGTAACTATTTGATAAAAAGATAATATTATAGAAATTGATGTTAAAAAACTATAAAAATATAATAATACATAAAGAAAAGAAATATTTTTGAAAGAATTAAATATTTCTGAAAAAGTAAATTTTCTTACCCAATAAGAAATTCCTGAATTTTTTGAAATTTTCCAATCATGAGATAATACAAATAAAGGAATAAATTTGATTACAATAATTAATGTAAAAACAATATTTGATTTAGGAAAATTTTTTAATATTTGAATTAAATGATATTTTATTGAACCAAATTTATTATTTTGTATTTCCATATATATAATTTAAAAGTATAATTAAAAGTTAATAATTATAAAAAATTATCTTTTTAAGTTTAAATTTAATTATATAAAAATATATTATAATTCATCATCCTTTAATACAAAATCAGGAATACCATTTTTAATTAAATATTCTCTATTACAATTTAAACAAACTAAAGCTCCTTCTACAACTTGTATTTCAAATAATATATGATGTAAATAAGTGTAAAAATCTTCATTTTTTTCTAATTCTTCAATTGGAAGTGTTAAATCATATTTATAAACATTTAAATTTTTACACCATTCATTCAATGCTTTTTTATCTAACTTTTGAAAAAAAATTTTAGTTCTTTCATCATCTTTTTCTATTGATACACTTTCGGTTTTTGTCGATTTAACTAATAATGGAAAATTTTTTTCATTATTTTCACAAGTATTTTTATTACAAATTAATAAATTATGAGTAGCTGCTTTCATTTAAGATGTTAATTAAAATTTTGAATAAATAAATTTAAAAAATGAATTTAATTTTTTGTTTTTTTTATTTTAATGCTTTAATTTTATATTTAAAAAAATGGAAGAAACTAAAGCAAAATTTGAAATAATTAATATGGATAATACTGTTTATAATAAAAATTTTCCTATATTAAAATTTTGGATTGCTTTATTTAATATTTTTCTTATTTTAGATGATATTTATTTACATTATAATTCATTAAAAATTAAATTATATTTTTTTCAACTTTTAATTGGTGAAATAATTATTTTATATATATGGTTAATTTTACGTGATCAATTCATTATATTAGAGAAAAAAAAAATTATAATTTTATGTATATTTCATATAATAATTTCTTTATTTTTAATTCTTTATCAAATTATTAAAAAAGATTTTAAAAGAAGTATTTATATAATTCATCAATTAATACAAATAATATTCCCAATTATAATAATAGTATTAATAACAATATTTTTTGAAGGAAATACAAATGAATATTCAAGAAATTTAGATGCAGAATTTATGAATCCACAAAAATTAGATAATTAATATAAATATAAAAATGAATATTAAAATAATAAAAATAATAATTAAAAAAGTTTTTTGGAAAGAATATGATAGATGTGAAGGCCAAGAGAGAGATATTTCTTGTTGGGTATTTAAGAAAGGATTTTTTTAAAAAATCTATTTTATTATTTATATTTATTAGATAATTTAAACATCAAATTTTTTTTTTTCAATAAGTTTTAATGTTTTTTAAGACAATTATATGAAATGCCGGGTTTAAAAAATTGGATGAAAATATAAAGAAATAATAAAGTTACTTAATATTTTTAATTTAAAATGTTTTATTCAATAAAAAAATTACCATATGTTATTAAAAAAAAAGAAA
>JAEEGI010023852.1_pt1 | contig 11981 bp, 17 predicted proteins | sample 8958751 | NCBI WGS metagenome assembly JAEEGI01 (sample SAMN16246545, study PRJNA631951) | gut metagenome | biome: gut microbiome; feature: rumen; material: KS-attached | host: Bos | place: Iran: Karaj | collected 2018-10 | reverse complement strand
TTTAGAAGAAGTTTTCTTCTTACTATTGCTACGCTGAGTCCATCCAGTTTTTTTATGTTGACTTACTAATTCTTCCCATTTTCCCAAATTAATTCTTGCATTTTCAATAGTATAATTTAATGTAGGAAAGATAGAAACTAAAATATCAAAAGTAGGAATAATAAAACCTTTAATAAAACCAACTTGACTTGTAGGAACATCATAACCTTCTCTATCACATAAGAAACTTACTGGTAAACTCATACTCTTTTCTTTATCTCCTTGTAACCAAAATTCATTACTTAATAATTCTACCCATTGAATTGATATATTAAATAATTTCGTATTATGTGCTAAATCTGCTGCATGTACAAAAAAATCTAATAATTCTTGTTGTTCTTGAAATTTCTTATTTGATTTTTGAGTGAATAATTCAAACTTTTTTTCTTTTTTTTGACCTTCAAAAACTTGTACTAATATTTTAGCTTTTATAAAGCTTAAAACTTTCCCATGATTTGCCATATCTGTAGCAAGTATTTCACTAATTATTCTTTTTCTAATTAATCTTCTTTCATCATTACTAAATTTTTCAAAGATATTATTTTCTTCTTTTCTTAATAATCTAAATAATTTTGAAGCATGGAAATTTTCCAAGCAACTAATATCATTATAAGTTAAAGCAATTTCAGTTAAAGCATTAATATGAAAACCATTATTTAAACCAGGATGTCCTATATCATGTCCTAAAGCAGCTATAAATATACTTAAAATATCTAAAACATTTGTATCACAAATTTTTTCAGCATTACTGTTTAAAAAAAATAAACATATTGTATGAGTTACATCTGCTCCATGTAATGCATTATGATATAATACACTTTGATTATATTGTTTATTTACATGAAAGAGAAATGAATCTAATTTATTTGTTTGAATTATTTCATCATTTGTTAAACCAAAAGCTTCTAATATTGTTTTTCCCATTAAAGGTAAAACATTATCATATCCTACTAATGATTTTAATTGAAATATGTTAAAATCTTTTGCTAATATTTGCTTTGGATTATAATGATTATCTGATATTATAGTATTTAAATTTGTAAATGAATCTTCTATTGTTTTTAATGGGAAACATATTGATGATATTCTTTGTAATGTTCTTTTTTTTAATTCTGTTTTTGGATGAATTTCACTATTATTATTATATATTATATCAGGCATTATTACTATTTCTTTTAAATTTTTATTTGTATGATATTTATTATTATAATTTATATCATTATTTGAAGTTAATGTTATATTTTTTGAAAAAGGTTCTAATTTCATTAAAATTGGCTTTTTTGTTAAATCCATTGATTTTAAATGAGGAACACTTTTATATAAATTTTTTAAATCTTGATAATTATCATTTGAATTTATTATTTTTGAAGGTTTTGAATTTTGAATTACGTTTCTTAGAGAATTTAACTGTAAATTTTTTGAGTTCTTTAAAATTCCATTAGGACTATATGAATATGTTAAATTTTCATCATTTATTTTTAAATGATCTTTATTTCTAAAAATAGAATTTGTATTTGAATTAAATATATTTTTTTTCTTCAATTTAAAAGAAGGTATTTGTAATTGATTAGAAATTTTGAAACTTTTAGAATTTATTATATTAGTTTTTTTATTCATTTGAATTACTTCTTCATTATATTCATTTATAAATTCAACAAATTGTTTAAAATCAGGATTTTCATTTGAATATTTTTCTATTATATCATTTTCTTTTAATTCATATGTATATAATGAATGGCTTGATATTATTTTTAAAACCCAAATTAATTCTTTAATTAATTTTCCTTGAGTTTTACTTGTCATGTTTATGTATCTTATTGTATCATTAATTATTGATAATACTTTTTCATAAGGAGTTGTAATAATATTTTCTTTATTAAGATTTATATTCTTTGTTGTTAAAGGAGATAAAATTGACATTTTTTTTTTATTTTTATAATTGTTTTTAAAATAGACTTATTATATTTTTATTTTATTTTGAAAAGTTTAATTTATGAATTAGATAAATAAGATTCTCTAATTTAATTTATATGTTTTATATCAAATTAAAAAATTAAAAAGCATTTAAAAAAAATGACATTTACTCATTTAATGAATTGTTTTGCTTTAACTTATGGACCAATATATTCAATTTATTCAGGTGCAAAATTGTAAATATAAATATTTATAATTTATAAGGAGTGATTATCAAGCGGGAGGTTATTTTGGAAAAAGTTTCTTATATTATGCAATGTTTGCAATAACAAAAATGGTATTATATGCAACAATAATACCTTTTGATACAAATGAAATACTTTCAAATAATCAAAATTTAACTCAAGAATTATTAAAAACAATGATAAATGCAACAGAAATAATATTTATATTTTATTGTTTAAAAGCGAAAAATAATTTTACAGAAGAACAAGAAGGATTAAAAATATTAACAGTTTCTTTAGGTTGGTCTCTTGCTGATTCATTATGTTTATATTTATTCTATTTCTTTATGAATGCAACAGGTGATGAATTTACTTGGGAATATATTCAAACTGCTATTCAATCAAATATTGATTTACTTGAAAAAATAAGTATTGTTACTTTAATTTTATGTATTCAAAAATTAAATATGGAAAATAAATTAAATGGTCATATTGTTATTATTTTAATTGGAAAATATGCTTTAAATAATTTAGGTTATAATTATTTAAGTCATTTTCAAAATGAAGATATTTGGAAAAATATACAAGTTAAAGGTATTGCTGCTTTAATATTTGGAATTTTAGCTAAAATTATTTTTAAAATGAGTATAAAATCTGAAGAAGATAAAGCCTTAGAAGCATATCATAAAATGAAAAATAAAAAAGATAAAAAAGATTAAAATCTAATAAAGATTTAATAAATTATATTTTTATTTAAAAAACAATAATAAATATATTTTTTTATATTTAATATTTATTTTTTGAATTAAATACTCTAAAAAACATTAAATCTCTAAAACTTATTTTTCTTCAATAATAATATTAAGCGCTTTAAACATTTTTTGATCTTCTTTAGGTAATAATTTTATATATTCTGTTAAATATAAAGAATCACTTTTGTAGAAATTTTTAAAGAAATCAAATAAATATTCTTTTAAAACAAAAATAAAATTGAATATCATTTAAATAAATTAAATCATCTTCAGTAGTATCATCATCATCATTTTCAATATCATTATAATCAAATCCTAACATTTCTGTTAAATAAACTTCTGTTCCTTGTTCTAAATTATTTAATCCTCCTCTTTTACCTTCATTATTCAAAAAAGGTAATTTAGATGAAAAATATTTCATTATTTAAACATCTTATTAAAACAGATAAAATTTTAAAAGTTATATCCAATAACCAGTAAGCTTTCAACTATAGGATTTTTCATTGAATATAAAACACTTAAAGCTTTAATTGATATATTTTTAAAATATTTTCCTCTATATTTTTAAGTTTCCAAAAAAATATATTTGATAATTTCAAATATATCTTTATAAATTGTTCCTAATAATTTTTAAAACAAATCATTAAATGTTTTTTCTTCAAAATCATATCATTCAATATTTTTTTGTTGCTTTTAAGACTATTATTTCATATTTTTTCAAGAATATTATTTTCCTCTGTATTTGCTATTTGTAACTTCTATTTTTTACTTTGAAGACTATTTTTTAATCATTATTTCTTGAAAATCTTTGTCACCAATTTCTTTTATTTAAAGTTTTTTAAAACTATTTTATTAATTTTTAATAAAAATTTTCTTATATTTATGATTCATTATATTTTTACACAAACTAAATCACTTGAAAAATTTTCAGATTTATCTTTTGTGAAATTTTTCCAAACCCATAATATTTGTAAAAACTTGATAATTGAAAAATTCATATCCTTTATTTTTTAAATTATGGATTAAATTCATTTTCCATAATACTCATATGAATAATAAAAAGATATGAAAGATAAAAAAATTGATGAAATCTAAAATTTAACTAAAATAGTTAAAAAATTATTAAATAGCATACAACCTTTTAATTGTGATAGAAAGATAATAATGAATCATCTTATAACTTCTTTTAAAAAAAGTTTTTATTATGTTATAAATTAGTATATTATAGAATAAAATTATAGTTCAAAATTAGGCAATGCTAAATTTGAAATTAATCAAAAATAATTTTATTCATAAGATTAAAAATTAATGAGGCTAAAAAAAAAGAAGCAAAAAGTTTTTGAAAAAAATATTATGAAAAGTTTAAATAATAAATATTTTTATATTTTATAATTTAAAAGATTTATTTGAATCATTAATTCAATATCTTTTACTATAACCTAATCTTCTATTTATTTCATTTTGGACATCATTATAATCATCACCTAAGCTATCTCTTCTTGCTTGCCCAGTACCATGCAAACCTTCATTTATGACTTCATCTGCTAATCTACATACATTACATGATACACATCCACAATCCATTACTACAGCTCTATTACCACAAACATCACAATAGGTATATGCCTCATCACTCATTTTAGTTAATCTTATAAAACTTTCTTATAGATCTTATTAAATATCTTAAATTATCTCTCAAAATTAAACTAATTAATTACCTATTTTTATTCAAATATTAAAATTATATGGGATTGGATCAATGAAAAAAACTCCTTTACTTAAATCACAAGAATCTGTAGAATTAAGTTTAGTTTTAAATTAAGTGATAATGAAAGATATGATTAATTAACTGCTCAATATATTTAAAAATCCAAATGAAAATCAAAAAATAGAAGGTGATATAAAACAAATGGGAGAAACAAAAGTAGAAAAAATAACAAAAATACAAATAATAAATTGTAGAAAATTAGAAAAAAGTGTATTAAATGATAAAGTAATTGAAGTATTAAAATCAAAAATTAATAGAAATATTAAATTATATAAATTATGAAGTTTCAATTCCATCAATGAATTAGATAGTTTTTAGAAGATATTCAGACTTTCTTTTGATAAGAAATGTTTTAGTTAAATTTTCGACTGGTCATGTTGTTCCACCAATTCCAAATAAAAAATCAGGAGGAAGAAGATTTGAAAAAGACTTTATTGAAAAAAGAATGAAATTTTTACAAAAATTTATGTCTGCTATTATTGAAAATGAAATTTATAAAGCAAGTGAACCTTTAATTGCTTTTTTATCTATGACTGATCATAATCAATTTGAAGCTAAAATGAAAGAATTAACTTCTTTTCAATCTTCACCTTTATTGAAGAATTAAAACTTTTTCTAGTACTGTTACTATAGCTTCTACTGAAGATGATAATGAAAAATATTTAAAAATATTTCTAATTATTTTAGAATATAATTTAAATTAAAAGTATGGAAAATATTCAAAAAGATTTTGAAATTTTATATATGTTAAACACCAGAGTTGGTAAGAAAGATGCAATTACTAAAACATATGAAGAATATGGTATTTTATTCAAAAATGGAGTAGAATATTATATAAAGAAAATATTACTGTTAAAAATCATATAAAAAAATTTTTTAAATTTGAAAAAATGGAAGGGACTTCTTATTTTGAATTAATTTCTAGAAGAGATAAAGCGAGAGATAAATTGTTAAATTATTAATTTTAAAAAAGAAAAACTTTGCTTGAATAAAGATATATCTAAATGGGAAAAATAGATAAAGCAAATTAACTCAAAATAAAGAATATTCATTTAGTAAAATATGCACTAAAGAAAGTTTATAGTCAAATGCATATAAAAATCAATTAGTTATTGTAATAAAATTAATATTGATGAATTGAAAAATATGATTAAAATTAATTGCCAAAAATTTATTGAAAATGATGGAAAATTTTATTCTGAATTTTATCCTACTTTATCAGATGCTTTAAATGTATATTCTACCTTCCAAATGTTTATTGTACATCTCAAATGAATGCTCAGATAGAAATGATGGAAAAAATTAATGAAAAAAAGAATATAAAAATTAAAATTTTATTTAAATCATTTTTGGATATCAATTTTAAATATTTAAATTAAAATAAAAAAAATTTTTATTGCTATATTGTATAAATTTATCTAATGTCTTTAATGATGTCAAATCTTCACATCAATTTTTATTAATTCTAATATTTTATTTCCTAAATAGGAAGCTTCATAATTTTCAGCATAAATTTTTAAAATTAATGTTAAATCCTTTAATGGTATATATAATGATTTTTCTTTATTTAATTTTGATAAAAATAATAAATTTTCAATTGGAATAAATGTAGTTTCTTCATTTACTTTATTAAGTAAATCCATTGATTTATCAAAATCTTTATAAAAAAATCACTTTCAATTTGCTTTTTCAAGGAAATTAATCTTTGAAATATATTATATTAATACATTGAGCACAAACTAATTGAATTAATAAATAACTTAATTTATTACATATTATTTCACTTATTGAATTAAATATTTTTGTAAAAAATCAATATCATTCCTTATTACACTTATTAATTTTGATAAAATCCAAACTGCTCTTCCAACTAAAATTGATGTTTCTTTTTGTGGATTTGATATTATCTCTAAAAAATGGTTTCATAAATTTTCTACTTCATTTTATCATTTTAATTGTCTTTCTTTAAATCTTAATATATCATCATATATACTTCCTAAAATTAATAACTACTTTCAAGTCTTGTTTGAAGAAAAATAATATCTTTATTTAATTTTTCAAGATAAGGAGTTACTAAATTATAATCATCTAATTTACCATTCTTCATTAATTAAATGAATGAAATTTAATAAAGAATCATCATTTATTTCTTTTGATATTTCTCTAATTAAACCTAAAGTTTTACTTCTAACACTATTAATATTTTCTTCATCATATTCTTCACTAATTTATAAATTAGGATTTTTTTTCCATAATAAGATACATTCTTTTTATTACTTGAATTTTTTTGAATAACTACTTTAATTTTTATGAATTTATTTATTTTTTGATTTTCTTAAAAATATTCTAATTTATAAAATCTAATCGTTTAAATAATCAGGAATTTGAGATGAGCCTCCTTCAAGTATGGAAAATCCATAACATTTAACCCAACCATAAATTTTTACTTCATTAAATTTAAAAGATAAACTTATCATCATGTTATATTTATTATTTTTAAGTTCATAAAATATAAATTTTTTTTTATCCATATTTAAAAGAAATGCATATGGCTTTGCAAAATCATCATCATTATAATCACCATTGAAATAAACTTTATATGAATCAAAAGCAACAACATTTTCATTATTCCAATGAAGTTTTTTACCATCATATTGTAAATTACATACACCTAGTGCTTGATAAACATTTCCTTTAATATTTAATTTACAAAATAATTTTCCAGTTTTATATATAGTAGTACTCACAACAGGAGTCCATCCTGTACTTTGAACTTTTTCCCCCAAAACATATCCATCATTTGATACAATAGCTTTTCCATCATAATTAGAAATAGTATTATCCCATTTAAATCCTGGTAATAGAGAATTAGTTGGTTTTATTTGAGATATATCTTGCTTATATTCTGGCTCAATATATAAATATACTTTTAATCCATTTGGAATTATTTTTGGAATTAATAAAAAATTTCCTTCTTCGTCTTGGAAAAAAATATGAGAATTATTTACGTTTAAATGAAATATTTTTTTTATAAAATTTATTAAATCTTCTTCTGAAGTGTTATCAAATACTTTTATTGTTTGTTTAATACCTTTATGGTATACATCAATTTTCTTGCCTTCCATTATCTTTTAATATGAATAACTATTTATCATTTAAAAAATATAATATAATATGAATTATTTATATATTATAGTTTTTAATTATATTGTTAATTCTAATACTATTAAACGCCTTGTTGTTCTATTAAAACATTAAAAAATTTACTTGAATAAATTGCTATATCATGAATTAAAATATTGGGGTTCTAATGGTCCCATTTTTTTATCTAATAACATTTTTGGATTTGAAACTAATATTGAATTAAAGAGAGAGATAGCATTTTCCATAAGAGATTTTTTATCAATTGATTTTTCTAATAATTCCATATAATTTCCATCTGCGTATGATAATTTATTTAAAAGTAATGATATTATTATTAAACATTTTTCTCTAATTTTTTTATTATTTTTAGATATTTTAAATGTATTTATTATAAGAGGTAAAACATTATCTGTTATTATTGTATATTCATCATTATATTCTTTTAAAACATTTATTAATATTTTTAAAATTGTGTCTATTTTCATTTAGATTTGATTAATTATTACTATTTAATTTCTCTAATAATATTTTTATAAAACTTAACAATTTGGAAATTCTTTTCCTGCTATTGGAATTCAAGACTTTTAGATGTAAAATTCTTTAAAAATAATCTGTTATTGATATATTTGATAAAAAATATGTTATTATTTCTAATTTTTCTTCCTTTGTTATTAGAGAATTATACTTTTTTTTAAATTTTTATAAAAGAAATTGCGCTTAATGTTTTTTTTATTTGTTTTTTTTTCTTTTTCTGATTCAAATGCTATTTTTAATAGATTATAAAGAAATTTATTTGGTTATCATCTTCTGATAATATTGTATAATAGTTTTTAAGTTTTTTAGGAGTTTTTTTTAAAGATCTATATAAGAACTAAAATTCCTTTTTTGATATTGAATATTCTATTTATTATTACTTTATCTTCTAAATATTATTTGACATTTTTATATTTTAAATTGTTCAATATAAAAAGAATATATAGATTTTAATTCATAAAATTTAAAATTTAATAAATAATAATTTATTATTTAAAAGCGAAAATATTATTCTTTAAATTTTATTAAATTTATTTCTGTTTCACATACTTTACTTATTACTTATAATGAAATTTATTTATTTTAATATCTTTTCTTTTTTCCTTTAATTTTGTTTTTCTTCTTTAAAGTATAATAGTTTCTTATGTTTAATAATAATATTTATTTAAAATGATACTCTTTTTAAATTTCTACTAAAGTCAATATTTATAAAAACCAAAATATAAAATAAAAATTTAATCTTTAAATAATATAAAAAAAAATAACTTATTTCATAAAAAAAAATGTTACTCCAGACAAAAACCTTAAACGATACAGCACCTCCTTTTCTAACAAACGAAGAATTAAATCAACTTCTTCTTCCAATAATAGATCCTCAATACCAAGTAAATATAAAAGATTGGTTATATTATGCAAAACCAAATGAAAAAAAAGGATTATACATTTTATCAAAAGTAATTCAACACAGAGGAGAAAAAATATTTAGAACTCAATTAACAAAAACAAAAGAAGAAAAATATGATGTAAATAAATTAACTTTAGAAGAAGCATTCCGACGTTATCAACAGAAAAAAATGCAATCATCATATACAGATTTTTTTGGTGGAGTAGTAGATGAGAAATTTAGATATAATAATATATTTCAATATAAGGAATTTGCCCATTTAAATTATGCTGAATTTGTAAAGAAAGAATATTATCCTTATATTCAAAATTGGCTTTCAATGGAAAGAACAGAACAATATAAAGAATATGTTTTAGACTTTTTAAGATCTTTCCTTGCAACAATAAGAGCAAATAGGAAATTTGTGACTCAATATAGGGAAGATTATCAAAATTCAAAACCATGGGATAAATATAAGAGTGAAAGTGCTAAAGTTGAAAGAGAAAAAATACCTACTCATAATCCTACTATTGAAGAAATGCAAGCTAGATTAGAATTAGAAAGACAAGCTATTATTGAAAAAGAAAGAAATGCTGGTATTGTTTTTAATGATCAAATTGCTAATGCGGAAGAAATGAAAAAAAGAAAAGAAGAATTAGTTAATGGAAATAGAAACTTACTTAAAGGGATTTATGTTGGAAATATGAGTTCTAATTATCAAGAGTCTTATAAAGGATTACAAAATAAATATCCTTTTGCTGTTAAAAGTGATTTTTATACTAGTATGGTTAAAGGAATTATGCCTGATAAATATACTATGAATTATACTAAGGAACAAACTGAAATTAGTGATGAATTGAAGAATAATGTTAGAAATATGCTTTTTCATTAAAAATTAATTCATCTTTACTTTTTTTATTTTATTAAAGAGATTTTTAAATTTTTTTTTGGTTCAAATAAATTGATTTATTTTTTTTTTAAGTTTTGAGGTAAAAGATTATATTTAATCTTCTTCTTTAATTTTTTTTTCTTCATTTTTTTTTTTCTGAATTTTCAATTTTTCTTCCACCAAAAATTTTTTTTTATTTTGCGTTTTATTATTTAATTTGTTTTCTTCAGTATTAATTGTCATTTTTACATTTTTGTTTTTTTTTCCCTTTCAATTAAAAATTTGATAATAAAATTCATAAAAATAAAAGTTCTGAAATTCAAAACAAAATAATATATGAAAGAATGAAACTTTTTTTAATTGGTGAACGAAATTCTTTTATAAAATTTGTAATAAAATCATCTGATTGAATTGATTTAATATTAGAAAATACTTTATTTTTATATACTTTAACATATACAACTAAGAAATAAATAAAAAATCCAAAGAAAATTAAAGAATATAATATAATTTCAATAACAATCCAACCAATATTTTGGTTCAAATTGACATCATTAGACAATACTATACATAAATCTTTAATAATTATTATTAACCAAAAAAATAGACTACTAATTACAAATTCAACACTTTTAATATTAGGAAAAATAGTATTATATGGACTAAAATCTGTTTTTAGAAATTTTTCGTTTTCAAATCCGATATAATTTTTAACATAATAATTATCATAAATTCTTACAAAATATTTATCTTGATTATTTTTATCATTATTAATTTTATCATCAATATATATTAACAATTTATTTAATTCTTTGTTTTGTTTATTAATATTATAGTAATTCAATTCTTTATTTATAATTTCCTCAACAATTCCATTAAAAATATCAGATAGAGTGGTCACCATCATTATTCATAAATTCTATTTCAAATTTATCATTGAATGACTTTTAATTGCTTCTTCATCTAAAATAAAATTATTATATATTATGTATTTAGGTTGAAAATAGCTGTGAATAATATCAACAATTATTGGATTATCAGTTTTATTGTTTGTATAATATAATAATACATTACTTGATTCATTTCCAAAATTAATTGAAAAATATTCTTTATTTTGATATTCTCTTCTTTTGATTTTAAAACTATTAAAATATGATTTACTGGACAAGGTAATGATTCATTAAAACAAAATTTATTTCCATAAGTATCAAGTAATCCATATTGTTTATAATTTTCTTCACATTTATCTTTATGTGAATGTCTTAATAAACTTTCATAATTATATTTTAGGAAAAGTAATTCAGGTGGATTAAAAAAATCATAAAATATTTGACCATTTTTTTTATTTTCAATAATTTTCTTCACAGTTAATATTTTAGAACTTATCCAAACATATTCATTTTTTTTGAAAATACACAATATTTGTGAATTATAAAATTCAATAAAACAATAAGTATCATTAATTTACTTATCAGAGACAGTAAAGGAGATAATAGAATTTTCATAAATCTTTATATTTTAGATATTATCATATTATTTTATATTGAATAATAATAAATTATAAGAAAACTCATAATTTTAAAAATTATTATAATTAAATATTAATAAATTCATGTATTCCTATTTTTTTTTATTAAATACTCAAAATAGAAAAAGATTGTATATACAAATAATATCTTTTCAATTAATTATTCTTGATATATTTAACATTTGAAAAGATATAAAAAATTATTTTAAATCCATAAAAGAAGATATATTTTTTAAAAATGAATAACTATTAAACTTTTTTGAAATTTTTATTAAATGCTAATAAAAAAAAGAAATAATCAAATAA
>JAEEGI010023851.1_pt1 | contig 11981 bp, 7 predicted proteins | sample 8958751 | NCBI WGS metagenome assembly JAEEGI01 (sample SAMN16246545, study PRJNA631951) | gut metagenome | biome: gut microbiome; feature: rumen; material: KS-attached | host: Bos | place: Iran: Karaj | collected 2018-10 | reverse complement strand
CGGATGCCCCTGCGATTTAATATCAAGTTTGAAACATATTATATCAAAAAACAAACATATTGTAACCAAAAGACGGAAAGGGCCCGCGGGTTTTTTCCCGCGGGCCCTGGTCGGATTACGGCCTCATCCGTCCGATTACCTGCTTTCCAGCAGCGTCCGGAGGTAGTCGATGTCGTAATATTTCGTGAAATCCTTCACCGTGACGGACTGCTCGTCCGACACCTTCACCTCGACCGTTCCGTCCGTGGAAATCGGGATGTCGGGGGTAACGCCCGCGTCGATGTTCTCTCCGTCCAGGGTGTTGAGCCGGGCGCGGAAAGAGGAGATCTGGTAGCAGAAACCGTCGGCCGTGCACATGGCCTGGATGGCGCAGGCGCCACCGCCCGAAGTCGTGCCGATCACGGGGATGCCGGCGTCCTTGAGCATGGACGGGAACAGGTTGCCGCAGGAGAAGGACATACCGGAAGTCAGGACGGCGAAGTTGAGATCATAATGCACATCCTCGTCCTTCGCATCGAAAACGCGGTCGAAATTGCGGTCCACCTCGTACTCCACGATCGACCGCTGGCCGGTGAGGGAATTGTCCTGGCTGATATAACTCTTGTCCATGATGAGGGAGGTCATGGCCATGACGATGTCGGCGGAACCGCCTCCGTTGGCGGTGATGTCGATGATGAAGTTCTTCACTTCCGGATCGGCCGCGGCCTTTTTCAGGGCGTCCAGGAAGATGACCATGTCGTCATTCTCCGTATTCTCGACGGTGGGCATGGGGCCCGTGCCGGCGTAATAGGCTTTCCAGGCCTCTTCATTCCGGCTGTTGAACGAGTCGAACACGCATACGGCCGTATCGCCTTTCTTGATGTAGGTCACGCCTTCTCCGTAGGCTTTCGGACGGAGGGTTTCGACCGCCTGCTGGTCCACGATCATGGACATCATCGACTGGACCGCGGACATCAGCATACCGTATACCTCCTGGTTCCCCGTGACCGCCTGGCGGTAGGCTGCGTACAAATCGGCATACTTTTCCGTGTCCCCTTCTTCCATGGCGTTTCCGGTCAGTTCCAGGGCGGTGTGACCGTCCATATAGACACCCGTCAGCGCGGTCATGCCGGCCAGGTAGTCGGCCAGGTTTTCGGAAAGCAGAAGTTTCTTGACGGCCGGACCGCCTTCAATATCCTCTTCGAGGACCTTGTCCAGGCCCTTGGCCTTGAGCGCGTCATTGTACTTGATACGGCCGGGATAGCCGTAGAAATGGTCCATGGCGAAGCAGAGCTCCTTGTAGTTGAACTCGGCCAGGTTCGCCGGACGGGTGGTCCGGGCCAGGAGGGGCTTGTTGTAGTCGGGATCGATCTCGGCGAGGCTTACCTCGTTGACCGACAGGTTGGCCACCACCTTCTCGCCGTTGAAACCGGCGTGGTGGTAATAAAGGTCGGTATACATGTCCGCAAGCGTCGCGAAGGGGAAATACACCGCACCCTTGCCGTCGGCGTGTATGTCAATGCCGTAGGCACCAAAATCCAGCGTCGTGGTCGCCTTGAGCGGGAAATAGGAAACCTTCTTGTAGCGGACGAAGGGCATGCCGTCATAATAGACATTGGCCATGCCGGGCTGCAGGAGGCCCATCTGGTTCGTGAACGCCTCGAACTGGTCGGAAGTGAACACATCGTCGTTGATGTTGACGACCGCCGTCGCTTCGGCATTCTTGAGGGTGTACTCCCCTGCTCCGGTATGCGTCACGGTCATGACGGAACCGGGCAGGACAATCGACTGGAAATCCGTCGCCGAAATGTAGGCGACATCCGGCATGTCATCATAGAAACGGAGCGTCACTTGTGAATCAGGGGCGATCTTGGTCACCACGGGCACGGTCCGCTCGGTATAACCGCCGCCGTCGGGCAGTTCATCCGCAACCCTGTTCCGGGACGAATACATCCGCGGGCTGCAGGACACGACGACCATCACGGTCGCGAGAATGGGAAGGGGAAAAAATCTTGTTTTCATCATATGCGTTTTTGTGTATTAGTTTAATAATACACTGCAAAGATACGGAAGATTTTTGATTCCGCAAGAAAAAGATGGAAAAAGTTTCCCGCCGTCACTTGATATCTCCGCCGTTTTCCTTCTGGTCGAAACCGGTTTTATTCTTCAAGAACTTACGGATCAGGTAGAGAACCAGGCCGAAAACGATGACCAGGAGGGCTCCCCAGAATACGAGGAATTTATCCCAGGTCATATCCGTGAGCTGCTTCATGCGGTCTTTGGTGACCTTCTTTTTATCAACATAGACGGTCACACTGACCGTTTCTGTCTTGGATTCCGGCATTCCCCGTAATTCTTCGTTATCGAACAATTCCACCGTAGCACTGATCTTGGAAGACCCTTCGGTTTTAGGTGTCACCGCAAATGGAACCGATGATCCGCTCGGAACTACACGGGTGACCTGCGGTTCCGCGGGTTCGACCGTGAATTCGGGGGCGAAAATGGAAATACGGGCAAAGGTTTTCATTTCCGCGGAAGGCACGACGACGGAATCCCGACCCTCACCCTCGTCCTTTTCCGGCATATTCTTCTCCAGCCCGATCCATACCAGCAGATGGCCTTTGCGGTTCAAGATGATCCGTTCTTCGGCATCCAGGACGATCGCATAATCATCCGCATCCAACTTCGGCTTTGGTTCTTCTACCTCCAACCCCGGCTCTGGTTCTTCGATCCCGGTCCGGGGGAGTTCCTCTCTTTCCACCGGAAGGATTTCCTCCCTTTCCGGCGGAAGGATTCCCTCCTCTCCGAGGATGGAACCGGGGGCGCCGGAGCCGATCTCTTCCGAGTTTTGATTACACCCGGAAACCGTGAACAACAGGCCCAAAAGGATGACGGGGATCATCCAGCCGTAGAGAATCGCGTGTTTTTTCATGATGTCAAGCCGTTTTATGATTCGGAACAAATGTACGAAATCTTTACGGGAAAGAAAACAGGGACAACCGCCATGCTTGCTGAAACATGCGGGAGAACGGAGAGAGTATTGCAGGTGCGGTGAATTATTCCAATCTTTGTATTCGGAAATCCGGAGAAAGACCTAATAACCCGATCCATATGAAACGATTCCTGATCCTTACGTGCGCCCTGGCCCTGGCCGCGTGCGCCCAGAAGAATGTCAGTCCCGTCCTGACCGTGGAAGGCGGCCAGATCCAAGGGGTACCGGCCGATGTCGCCGGCGTTACCGTATTCCGCGGCATTCCGTTCGCCGCGCCGCCCATCGGCGACCTGCGGTGGAAGGCGCCGCAGCCTGTCGTGCCGTGGGAAGGCGTCCGCGTATGCGACACGTTCGGTCATCCGCCGTTCCAGGCGGCCCATTATCCCGGCGGTTACACTACCGAATGGGGATACGGCGCAGAGGCGCCCTACAGCGAAGACTGCCTGTATCTGAACGTATGGACCAAAGCGCCCGGCAAGACGGACAAGAAACTGCCTGTGGCCGTGTGGATCTTCGGCGGCGGCATGCGGGAAGGCTGGGGTTCCGAACCCGAGTTCGACGGCAAGGAATGGGCCGCCAAGGATGTGGTCCTCGTGTCCTTCAACTACCGCGTGGGCCCGTTCGGTTTCTTCGCCCATCCGGAACTCTCGGCGGAGAATCCGGAGCATCCGACCGGCAACTGGGGCACCCTGGACCAGATCCAGGCCCTGAAGTGGGTCCAGGCCAACATCGCGCAGTTCGGCGGCGACCCGGACAACGTCATGGTCTTCGGCCAGAGCGCCGGTGCCCGCAGCACCAAGTTCCTGTGCGCCTCCCCGCTCACGAAGGGCCTGTTCAACAAGGCCGTCATCATGAGCGGCAGCGGCTTCACGGATCCGCGGAAGCCGGTCGAGCCCCCGTTCCCGGGCATGCGCGCCATGCCTCAGCAAGGCCCCCGTACCCTGGCCGAGGCCGAGCAGTCCACCAAGGAAGTGGCCGACTGGGCCGGTCTGACGGACCTGCAGAAACTCCGCCGCGCATCGACCGAAACCATCTTCGCCCTCGGCACCATCTACTCCGGCGCCACGGGCAACCGCAGCATCCTCTCCGCCTCCCCCATCTCCCCGTATATCGACGGCTATGTCCTGACGGAAGGCTTTGACGAAGCCTGTGTCGACGGAACGCTTGCCGATGTTCCTTACATGATCGGCTATACCCTCAACGACGCCGGCAACATGGAGCCGGGCATCACGGATTTCTGCCTGAACCGCGAGGAGAAAGGCGGCAAGGCCTGGGCTTACCAGTTCGCCCGCCCGCTGCCCACCGACGGCCGTCCGAACGTCCTCCAGGGCGCTTTCCATTCCTCCGACCTCTGGTTCGTCTTCAAGTCCCTGAAGAACTGCTGGCGTCCGTGGACGCAGGGGGACTGGGACCTTTCCGAGAAGATGCTCACCGCCTGGTCCAACTTCGCCAAATACGCCGACCCGAACGGAAAGGACGGCGGCGACTGGAAACCCGTCACCGCCGCCCAAAAGGACTATATGGTTTTCTGCCTGGACGAGAACGACCAGGAAGCGTCGTTCCTTGGCGAGCCCAAGAAGGCTCCCCGCCCGTCATTCAGACCGTAAGGATACCGCGAATCCGCCTGAACGCGCCATTCGGAGATCCAGCGTCGTCGCTGCCGTCACCGTCTGGCGCGTGATGGTATAGGCCTGCGGATTCTTCTCGAAATCCGCATCGGGAGCGTCGGCATAAACCGTCGCCTCATACCGTACGCCAGGCTGCAGGAAGTCCAGTTTCACGGACACCTCGCGGGCGTTCTCGTCCGTAACGCCGCCCACGAACCAGACGTCATGCTCGCGTCCGTCCGGATGCGCAAACTCCCAGGCGCCGGATTTCCCCGTCAGACGGCCCGAATTCAGCGTGGACATCTTCGGATGCCGCGCCGTGACGATGTATGCACCCGGTTCGGCCTCCAGATAAAGCGTCTTGTCCCAGTCCACGGCAACATCCTTGATGAATTGGAAGGCGTCCATGAAGCGGGCATAGTTTTCCGGAAGGTCCGCCGCCATCTGGAGCGGCGAGTAGAATGTCACGTACAGGCCCAACTGGTTGCAAATGGTATGGTGCATCTTGCCCTGCTGGCCGGGCGCAGTGACGGACATGTCCGTCTCGAAAATGCCCGGAGTGTAGTCCATCGGGCCGCCCTGCAGGCGGGTAAACGGAAGCACGGTCGTATGGCCGGGATTGATGCCGGCGCGGTATTCGGTGCCCATCGCACTCTCGTTGCCGATCAGGTTGGGCCAGGTACGGCATAATCCGGTCGGACGTACCGCCTCATGGGCGTTCACCATGATATGGTGCTTCGCCGCCTCCTTGATGGCGAACAGGTAATGGTTGATGATCGGCTGGCTGTAGTGATGCTCGCCATACGGGATGATGTTGCCCACGTAGCCGCTCTTCACCGCGTCATAGTCGTACTGGTTCATGAGCTGGTAGGCCTCTTCCATGTGCCGCTCATAATTGACGGTGGACGAAGAAGTCTCGTGGTGCATCACCAGGCGGATTCCCCGGGCATGCGCATACTCGTTCAGGGCCGGCAGATCGAAGTCGGGATACGGGGTCACGAAGTCGAAAACGGCATCTTTCTGGTGACCGAACCAGTCCTCCCAGCCTTCGTTCCATCCCTCGATCAGGAGGGCGTCGAAGCCGTTTTCAGCGGCGAAGTCGATGTAACGGCGCACATTTTCATTGTTGGCGCCGTGGCGGCCGTGCGGCTTGGATGCCGCATAGTCCGTCACGCCCAGCTGCACGGAAGGATAGTCATAAGTGTAGGACCATTCGCTCTTGCCGGTGATCATTTCCCACCACACGCCCATGTATTTGACAGGATGGATCCAGGAAACATCCTCGAGGGCGCAGGGCTCGTTCAGGTTCAAGATGAGGCGGGACGCCAGCACATCGGTCGCCTTTTCGCAGACCATCACCGTCCTCCACGGGCTCTTGCACGGCGCCTGGAGACGCCCCTTCACGCCCTCGGCGTCCGGGGTGAGCCAAGTGCGGAACACCTTTCCTGCATCGTCCAGAAGGAGGTTCGTCGTGGGATAGTCCACCACCTCGGCCTCATGGATATTGATATACAGGCCGTCGGCAGTCTTCATCTGCAGGGCGGTCTGGACACCGTTGGCCGAGAAGCCCTCGGCCGAAGCATTTCCGAGCCGCATCGACTCGTTCCGGCCCTGGATTTCCGACAGTTTGGACTCCGTGTAATTGTACTCCTGGGTATCATAGTCCCCCGGAATCCACCAGGCAGTATGGTCGCCGGTCAGCGCGAATTCAGTGAGTTCTTCCTTGACCTTAAAATAGGTCAAAGCGTTCTCCAGCGGGAACTCGTAACGGAAACCGAGGCCTTCGTCGTACAGGCGGAAACGGACCTGCATCACGGCACCCTTGCCGTAGGGATTGCCCAGGTCGCCGGTGTATTCCGGGTCCGTGACGCTCACGCCGCTCTGGGCCTTGCGGGCGGACTCGGGCCGCTGCTCCAAAGTAACCAGCAGTTCGTTGTAATGGTTGCGGATCGAGGCTTCTTCCCCCCAGACCGGCTCCCAAGTCTCGTCGAACGAGTCGAACGCCGTGCCCGTCAGGGTGAATCCTCCGTCCAGGCTTTCCCGGTCCAACAGTTCGTATCCCAGCCGGGAAGGCAGGACGACCGCCTTGCCGGCACGGTCCAGCGCATATTCCGGCACGCCGTCCACGACGGCGAACTTGAGTTCCAGCTGTCCGTCCGGGCTGCGCAGCACGACGGCGTCGGCCGGCAGGGTCGGGGCTTTTTGCCCGCAGGCGGCCAGGAGGACGGCGGCCGCCAGAAGAACGTTCATTCTCATATCAATGGATGGATTTCATGGTTGGATGGGCCCGCAGCATCAGCCAGCCCCAGTGGAGACGGTGGTTGCCGGAGACACGTTTGAGCACCTCCATCAGTTCGGTTCCCTGCATGAAGGAATAACCCAGGCTGAGCGAGGCTCCCGGCGAGAAGGACCAGGATGCGGAAAGCTCCACCTCGTGGCCGAGGGCCCTGGACATGTTATGAACCTTCGTCGCAACGGAAAGGAAATGATAGGACGCGTCCACCGCAATCGAAGGGATCGGCGACCAGCGGGCGCCTGCGTACGCATTCTGAAGACCCGGGGTAAAACCGCCGACATAGGTGGAGACATAGAAGAAGTCCATGGCCCCGTAGAACTTATGGTGAGAGCCGAAGATCGAGTTGAATCCCTTGATCTTGTCGTGATGGGCCAGGCCCATCTGGCCCTGCTCCGGCGTCGCGAAACTGTCGTCACCGCTCAAATAGTCATAACCGGCGGTAAACTGCCAGGTGTCGGAAGGGCTCGCAGTCACCTTTGCGCTCGTCATCCAGGCCTCGATGGGAATTCCCCCATCGTACTTGCCCATCTGACGGTAATAGGCCGCTTCCGCCGCCCACCCTTTGGGTTTGAAGGAAACATAACCGCCGGCAAGCTGCTGGTGGTACACGATTTCCGTCAGATCCCCCATGTTGTCGCCGCCCTGCATCCCGACATTCAGGAAAACAGCCGACAGGCCCAGATTCCACGCCGTGACATCATAGTGATACCACAGCGCCTCAAGTTCCTTGTAGGATTGGTAGCCGCCATGGAAAATAGACCCGCCGTTCATGTTCTCGACATTCTGGTTGTAAGCGGCGAACAGATGGACCTTGTGCCCATGGCCCTCGTAACCGGCCTTCAGGACATCGTGGGACATCCCGGTCATGGACCAGCTGTCGGAACCAAAGATGCGCTGGTCGTCATAGGACAGGTCCTGGCGGCCTACTTTGGCGAAAAAGCCCGGATCGGACTTGTACTGGACCCAGGCCTCGTAGACGCCGATGGCGCCATCATCGCCCCAGGTGCCGCTATGCTGGGCGGAAATCCGACCGGAGAAACCCTTGTGCGCATATTCCACACCGACCCGCGTGCGCCCCAGGATAAAGGCTGCGCGGTCTTTTTCGGAGTCCGGTTTCCACTGGGACAGCCCGCCGTCACGGATTTCACCGCGGGTCAGGAAGTCCGCATCAACCGACAACAGATGCCCGTCCCCCTGTGCGTGCAGGAGAGACGGAAGAAGCAGCAAAGCTATACAGACCGCCCGCCGCATCATTCGAATTCGAACAGGTGGATGAAACCCGTGAGGTCGAACACGTCGCGGATAATCTCGTTCACATGGCGGAGCACGACGCGGCTGCCGGAGGCCTTCGCGGTCTTGAGGATGTTCAGCAGGACCCGTAGTCCGCTGGAAGCGATATACTCCAGCCCGGTGCAGTCAATGACGATGTCGCGGCCTTCACTCTGGAAGAGCGGTTGCATCGCGGCTTCGAATTCCGGGGCCGCGGCGGTGTCCAATTCACCGACGAGCACGGCCACGATTTCTTTTTCGTTTTCCTGAATGGTCGTTTTCATATTCTGTGTCTATTCTGTTTCCTTGTCAGTCCCCATCTGTTTCCTGCCGGGTGTATAATGGATAGCGAGCATCGTCAGGTCGTCGCTTTGCGGGGCCTGTCCCATGAAGCCGCGGGCGGCTTTCCCCATTGTCTCCAGCAATCTCCGGCAGTCTTTCTTCCCGGCGTTCCGGGCCAGCACATCCAGCACCCGCTGCCGCGAGAACAGTTCCCGCTGCTCATTCTTGGCTTCGGTAAGGCCGTCCGTATACAGGAATATCGTCGTCCCGGCCGGCAGCTGACTCTCCTCCGTCACGTACCGGGTATCAGGGAACACGCCCACCGGCAGGTTCGATTCCGCTTTCAGGATCTCCGCCGTCTTACCCAGCAGCACCGGCCGGTCATGACCGGCGTTGCAATATTTCAGCCTGCCGGAAGGAAGGTCCAGCACACCCAGGAAGAGGGTGACGAACATCGTCGTCTCATTGCGCTGGCAACCGGCTTCGTTCATGGTAGTGAGAATGTGCGCCGGATCGTCCAGGCGGGAGGCGACCATACGGAAAAGCGACTGCACCATCGCCATCACCATGGCGGAAGGAACGCCTTTGCCGCTCACGTCACCGATGACGAAAAACAGTTTCCCGTCCCGGATAAAATAGTCGTACAGGTCGCCGCCCACCTCGCGGGCCGGTTCCAGGGACCCGTAAACATCTACGTCGGTCCGGTCGGGGAAAGGCGGATAGGCCTTCGGCAACATCTCCATCTGGATTTTCCGGGCGATGTGGAGTTCGGACCCCAGCCGCGCTTCCTTGACCCTGGCCTCGGACAGCCGCTTCTCGTTCCGGATATAGCGGAAAAGGATGAACAGCAGGACGAGAAGGCTCGCAAGCAGCAGCATGGCATTGAACAGGCGCAGCTTCCTGGCCGGGGCATAGACCTCTTCATCGTAGTTGACGGCGACAATCTGCCAGAACGGGGCAGACGGCAGGGACAGGATATGGATGTTGGCATTCTTCCCTTCATTCCGGCCGCGGAAAGCGATGGAATCGAATCCCTGGACCCGGGTACGCCTGACCGCCGGGTTATTGACAAGGGCGACGACCCGGTCCACGTCTGCCCGCATGCGATGCTGCAGGGACGGACCGGCCACAAGCCGCCCTTCCTTCGTGAGCGCCAGCAGGAAGGACGACGGGTAGTATGGATGAAGATTGAGCGTGTCGCCGAATGACGAAAGGTCGATGTCAAGTCCGCAGACGGCGACGACCTGTCCCGCCCGGTCGCGGAGGGGGTAAGCGTAGGTAATGAGGTTCGCCAGGGAATCAGCACCGTATTGATAGGGGTTGGACCATTCGTCCGAACCGTCACGGAGCGGACGCTGGAAAGAAGGGTTCACGGTATAGTCATGGTCGGTTTCCGCCAGGTCGATCACGAGGATATCCGACCCGCTTCTCGTGGCGTAAGGTTGGAAGAGGCGGCCTTTCGAAGGGAAATAACCGGGGGCATAGGATACGCAGGCTCCCACGATCAGCGGATTGTTCTCCATGAGACGACGTGTCGCATCGAACATCAGATCCGGGTTGTCCAGATGCGTCTCGAGATCCCACAGATGCTCCCTCACCGTCAGTTCTGCGCTGGCCAGGGAATTCTCGATGAATACGCCGCTCAGTCTCAGCTGGTTGTCGGCCTTGACTTCCATCTCATGCCTCAGGAGTTTCCGGGCCTGGTAATACCCGAGAACGGCGAAGCCCTCCAGCAGCAGGGCGGCCAGGATGACAACGCCAAGCCGGGTACCCGTCCTGTCGCGGAACTTGCGGAGAAATCCTTTCAGAGCAGCCATTCGCAGCAATAAATAGAATCGTGTAAAGGTACAAAAAGAAATCCGCCCGGTCAAGTGCCGGGCGGACTCCGTTATTCCGTATCAGGAATCTACTTCCAGCTGGTGTACAGCGCGGAGGCGGAATCCCAGCCCGGACGCTGCGTGAGCACGCCGTTGGAGAGACTGATCTCCATCTGCGGATACGGGCGGAAACCCCAGGTGGCTTCGTACCGGGCCTTGTAACCGGGGCCCTGGTCCTTCATCCTGGTCTCGTTGCCGGTATTCCAGATCCTTCCGCCCAACTGTGATTCGAGGGCGGCGATGCAATAGGCTTTTCCGTAACGGCGCATGTCGCCCCAGCGGATGGCCTCGAAGGCCAGCTCGTGGCGGCGCTCCTGGCGGAGGGCATCGACACTATAGGCAATCTGGGGCAGTTTTGCGCGGGCGCGCACGGCGTTCATGCCGTCCATGCCGTTGTAGATGGCCTTGCCGTCGGTGAGTTCGGCATGCATCAGGAGCACGTCGGCGAAACGCAGCAGCGTGAAGTCGTTCGTCGCCTTCTTGCGGCCGAGGTCCTTGTCGGCTCCGTAGTAGTCCGAAATGGAGGTGAACTCGAACGCCCACTTGCCATTGATGTAGCAGGCCGGGGAGTGGATCTTCTTCTGCCACAGGCCGGTCTCCTCCATCTGGCTCTCCGCGCCGAACTGGTAGGAATCGAATCGGAGAGCCTCGTCCCAAACGCTCCAGATGGAGCCCTTGCGGCGGATGTCGTTTTCATCCCAGGTATCCCAGAGGTCCGGGTTGACGGTGGCGAAACCATAACCGCGGCTCATGGGGAACACACCCGTGTAGTCGCCGCTGTCGAAGGTGCGGAGGCCGCAATAGTAATTCAGGTAGTTGTACTTGTGACTGGATTTCGCGGCGTTGATATGGAACATCTGCTCGGGGTTGTGCGCGTCCATGTACCAGGACTCTGCGCAGTCGGCCATGAAGGGATAGTCGGGCTTGGTCGCCTTGTTGCTGTAGGTCCACAGGCAGCGGAAATCGGGAACGAGGGAGTAGCCGGAGTTCTTGATGCAGTCCTCGAGCTTGGCCACCACATATTCCTTGCCGATGGTCTCGGAGGACAGGGTGTTGGTCTCCAGGTCCATGAGCGGGAGGGTCGTGATGCTCTTCCCTTCCTTGTCGCTGTAAAAGCCCGTGTAGAACAGGTACACGCGGGCGAGCAGGCCTTCGGCCACCCAGCGGTTCACATGGCCGCGGCCGGTGAGGATGGAGCCGTACGGAGTGGAAGGCATGTTGTCGCACGCAATCTTCAGGCTGGCGGCGATGAAGCCATAGAGCTCCTCGACCGAGGCCAGGGCCGGATACTCCGCGGCATCGGCCACGCTTTCGGGAACCGTCGTCACCAAAGGGACAATCTCAAACATCTGCGCAAGCTCGAAGTAGAACCAGGAGCGGAGGATGTAAGCCTCGCCCAGGAGCTGGTTCCGCAGGTCATCGTCCTCCACCTTGTCCAGGGCGGAGATGGCCATGTTGGCACGTCCGATACCGCTGTAGCAGTTGGTCCAGAAGTCCGCCTGGTGGTCGATGTCATTGTACATCAGGTGGTCCCAGGCCTGGGTCTCCGAGTCGTCCATGCCGCCGCCGCCGTAACAGTCGTCGGAGCACAGGTTGGCCTGCATGATATAGCAGGTGCCGGCAAAGTCGCGGAGATCCAGGTTCAGCGTCGCATAGATGCCGGTCACAAGCTGCCGGGC
>JAEEGI010023850.1_pt1 | contig 11981 bp, 10 predicted proteins | sample 8958751 | NCBI WGS metagenome assembly JAEEGI01 (sample SAMN16246545, study PRJNA631951) | gut metagenome | biome: gut microbiome; feature: rumen; material: KS-attached | host: Bos | place: Iran: Karaj | collected 2018-10 | reverse complement strand
ATGCAGTACGTCATGCAGATCATCATGGCCTTCCTGATGATCGCCCAGATGTTCATCATGCTGCCCCGCGCCCTGGTGGCGGCCGGCCGTGTGGAGGAAGTCTTGCAGCGTGAGCCCACCATCCGCAACCGGGACAACCTCAAGAAGCTCCCCGGGCGGGCCAAGGGCCACATCGAATTCGACCACGTCTCCTTTAAATACGGGGACGCGGAATCCAATGTGCTGGAGGACATCAATCTGGACATCCAGCCGGGCCAGACGGTGGCCTTCATCGGCTCCACCGGCTCCGGCAAGAGCACCCTTATCAACCTGGTGCCCCGCTTCTACGACGTGACCGAAGGCTGCATCCGGCTGGATGGGGTGGACATCCGGGACCTGGATTTCCACGAGCTGCGCAATAACATCGGCTATGTGCCCCAGAAGGGCGTGCTTTTCTCCGGCGACGTGGCCACCAATATGTCCCTGGGCAAGGAGGACGGCACGGACGAAGAGATGTACCGCGCCATCCGGACGGCCCAGGCGGGCGACTTCATCAACGAGGAAAACAACGGTCTCGGCATCGCCATCGCCCAGGGCGGCGAGAACGTGTCCGGCGGCCAGAAGCAGCGTCTCAGCATCGCCCGGGCCCTCATCAAGAATCCGCCCATCTTCATCTTTGACGACAGCTTCTCCGCCCTGGACTTCCGCACTGACGCGGCCCTCCGCAAGGCTCTCTACGCCACCACGGAGAACGCCACGGTGCTGGTGGTGGCCCAGCGGGTCAGCACCATCATGAACGCAGACCAGATCTTCGTGCTGGAGGAAGGCAAGATCGTGGGCCATGGCACCCACCGCGAGCTCCTGGAGAGCTGCGAGGCCTACCGCGAGATCGCCGAGAGCCAGCTTTCAAAGGAGGAATTGGCATGAGCGAAGAAAAGAAAAACACCTTCCCGGCCGATTCCCAGCAGCCGATGAAGGGCTTTGACCCCTCCAAGATGCCCAAGGATTTTGACCCCTCCAAAATGCCGAAGGACTTCGATCCTTCCAAGATGCCCAAGGGATTCGACCCCTCCAAGATGCCGGGCAAACCCGGCGGGAAGAAGGGCCCCGGCGGATTCCAGCCGCCCGAGGATTTCGACCCCGAAAAGATGAAGGAAATGATCGAAAAGGGCGAATTCCCCGAAGGCATGCCCAAGCCCAAGGGCCTCATGAAGCTCCTGATGCCCAAGTTCCCCGATCCCAGCGAGCTGGATAAGGCCGACCTGAACGCCTATCCTCCCGGCTACCGGCCCCTGGTCCGCCCGGACACCAGCAAGATGAAGAACCAGCGCCGGGGCGGCCGTCCCGGCGGCGGAGGTCCTCCGGGCATGCGGGGCGGCGGCGAGAAAGCCAAGGACTTCAAGGGCAGCATGAAGCAGCTCATGAAGTACATGATGGTATACAAGTGGCTGATCCTGCTGGTCTCCGTCTGCTCCGTCTGCTCCACCCTGCTGAGCACCATCAACCCCAAGATCCTCGCCCGGATCACCAACGAGATCGTGCGCGGCGTGGCGGCGGTGACCGCCGGCGGCACCAACGGCGTGGACTTCCATTATGTGGGCCAGGTCATCCTGATCCTGCTGGGGCTCTATGTGCTGAGCATGCTCTTCTCCTATGCCCAGGGCTTCACCCTGGCCTACGTCTCCAACAAGGTCTCCTACAACCTGCGCAACGCCATCATCGTCAAGATCAATAAACTGCCCATCAATTTCTTCCACAAGTATTCCAACGGCGAAGTGATGAGCCGCATCACCAACGACGTGGACACCGTTTCCCACTCCCTCAATGCCTGCATCACCCAGGTCATTTCCGCACTGGTGACCCTGATCGGCGTATTGTGGATGATGCTCTCCATCAGCTGGAAGCTCACCCTCGTCGCCCTGTGCATGCTCCCCGCCAGCGGCATCTTCACCGCCGTGATGGTGGGTATCTCCCAGAAGCACTTCCGCAACCGGCAGAAGCTGCTGGGCACCGTCAACGGCTATGTGGAGGAGATGTATGCGGGCCAGACTCTGCTGAAGGCCTTCTGTGCCGAGGACCGGGCCGTCAACGAATTCGACTTTGAAAACGACCGGCTCTACTATGCCACCTGGAAGGCGGAGTTCCTGACGGGCATGATGATGCCCATCATGAACTTCATCGGCAACCTGGGCTATGTGGCCGTCTGCGTGCTGGGCGCCAGCATGTGCGCCCGGGGCACCCTGGACATCGGCTCCATCCAGGCCTTCATCACCTATGTCAAGAGCTTCAACCAGCCCATCACCCAGGTGGCCAACATCTCCAGCCAGCTCCAGTCCACCGCCGCCGCTGCGGAACGTGTTTTCCAGTTCCTGGGTGAGACGGAGGAACAGGATCCCAAGGCCCACCTGAAAGTGGCCGACATGGACATCAAGGGCGACGTCAAGTTCGAGCACGTCCGTTTCGGCTACGAGGAAGACGAACCCGTCATCCACGACTTCTCCGCCGACGTGAAGGCCGGCCAGAAGATCGCCATCGTCGGTCCCACCGGCGCGGGCAAGACCACCATGGTGAAGCTGCTCATGCGCTTCCACGACCTCCAGGGCGGGGCCATCTATCTGGACGGCCACGATACCCGGGAGTTCACCAGGCAGGACCTCCGCACGGAGATCGGCATGGTGCTCCAGGACACCTGGCTCTTCAACGGCACCGTCATGGAGAACATCCGCTACGGCAAGCTGGACGCCACGGACGAACAGGTGGTGGAAGCGGCCAAGGCCGCCCAGGTGGACTTCTTCATCCGCACCCAGGCGGAGGGCTACGACATGGTCCTCAACGAGGAGACCAGCAACATCTCCGCCGGGCAGAAGCAGCTGCTGACCATCGCCCGGGCCATCCTGGCCGACAACCGCATCCTGGTCCTGGACGAGGCCACCTCCTCCGTGGACACCCGCACCGAGATCCTGATCCAGCGGGCCATGGACAACCTCATGAAGGGCCGCACCAGCTTCATCATCGCCCACCGGCTGAGCACCATCCGCAACGCGGACCTGATCCTCTGCATGAAGGACGGCGACATCGTGGAGCAGGGCAACCACGACCAGCTCATGGCAATGAACGGCTTCTACGCACAGCTGTACAACAGCCAGTTCGAGCAGGTCTCCTGAGTAGCGCATCATCGAAAAAAGGCGGCTGCCGCAATCAGCGGCAGCCGCCTTTATCTGTGATCTCTATCCCTCCACAGCCTCTTTCAGCCGTGCATAGACCTCCGGCAGGCCTGCCTCCAGGTCATAGGAGCGGTTATCCGGCCCGGTCCAGATATGGAAGGAGCGCCCCGTCCCGGCCAGGGTCCCGTCGGCCTTGCGGAGTTCATAGGTAAGGGCCAGCTTCTTGGGGGCCAGCAGCTCCGGCGTGACGGTGACCGTCACGGTCTCCGGGAAGCCCAGCGCGCCCTTATACTGCATGTGCAGGTCCACCATGGCGGGGTTCACATGCTTTTCCCGGCTGAGGGCGAAGGGGAAGCCCGCCCTTTCCAGCCAGTCGATCCGGGCCGCTTCGTACCAGATGGGCCATACGGCATGATGGACCACCCCCATGGCGTCGCAGTCGGGATAGCGGGTCTCCACCGTGTATTCCGTGATCAGCATCCCGCCAGCATCCTCCCCATCAGCACGCCCATGCTGGAAGCCATCATGAGCCCTCTGGTCCAGCCGCTGGAATCCCCCAGGCAGTGGAGGCGCTTCACATTGGTATTCAGCTCTTCGTCCATCTTCACCCGGTTGGAATAGAATTTCAGCTCCGGGGCATAAAGCAGGGTCTCGTTGGCGGCGAAGCCGGGGACCACCTGGTCCATGGCCTGGATGAAACCGATGATGTTTGCCATGGCCCGGTAGGGCATGGCGGCGGTGATGTCCCCCGCCACCGCGTCCGGGATGGTGGGCCGGACATTACTGCGGACCAGCTCCTTTTCCCAGGTGCGCTTCCCGTCCAGGATGTCCCCGTAGCGCTGCACCAGCAGCCGCCCGTCGGCCAGCATGTTGGTCAGCTCCCCCACCTTCCGGGCATATTCGATGGGCTGGTTGAAGGGGACGCTGAAATTATGGGAACAGAGGATGGCCACATTGGTATTCTCGGATTTCCGGGTCTTGTAGCTGTGGCCGTTGACCACCGCCAGGCCCCCGTCGTAATTCTCCTGGCTGACAAAACCGCCGGGATTCTGGCAGAAGGTGCGCACCTTGTTCTTATAGGGCTTGGGGTAGCCGATGAGCTTCCCCTCATAGAGGACCCGGTTGATGGTCTCCATGATCTCGTTGCGGCACTCCACCCGGACGCCGATATCCACGGTGCCGGGGCTGTGGGCGATGCCGTGCTTCTCGCAGAGCTCCTCCAGCCACTCGGCCCCCCGGCGGCCCGTGGCCACCACCACCTCGTCGGCATAGACGGTCTCCTCCCGCCCGTTTAGCAGGATCTCGGCCCCCAGGCACACGTCGTCCTCAATGATGAGATTGCGGCATTCCGTCTCCAGCAGCAGCTCCACATCCTGCTCCCGGAGCCAGTTTTCGATGTCCAGATAGAGCTTCTGGGCCTTTTCCGTGCCCAGGTGGCGGATGGGGCAGAGCACCAGCTTCAGCCCGGCGGAGATGGCCCGGCGGCGGATGTCCTTCACTTCCTCCGTCTCGTCGGCCCCCTCCACATGGGTATCCGCCCCGAAATCCAGATAGATGGTGTCGGTATAGTCGATCAGGTCCTGGGCCTTCCCTTCCCCGATGAGGCTGGGCAGCTCGCCTCCCACCTCATAGCTGAGGCTCAGCTTCCCGTCGGAAAAAGCCCCGGCCCCGGAAAAGCCGGTGGTGATGTTGCAATTCGGCTTGCAGTTGACGCATTTCTGGGTCTGTTCCTTGGGACAATGGCGATTTTCCACCGCTTTGCCCTTCTCCACGATGGTGATCTTCCGGCGGCTGCCCAGGCGGCGCATCTCGATGGCGGTGAAGATGCCGGCGGGCCCGGCGCCGATGATGAGGACTTCAGTTTTCATATTTCTCCTTTCGTCGTCGCAAGCTCCGTATCGCTGGCTTCGGTTCAGAGAACCGAAGTCCACTCGCTTCGCTGCTCCTCCTCTTCAAAATGGAAGCGGCCGCTTCCATTTTGAGAAGGACATTCCGGCGAAATAGTCGCGGTTATTTTATCGGGTGCTTGCGGGCAAATTCCCGCCCGTACCTTTCCAGCTCATCCCGATAAACGGCGTTGTTGTGCTGCAGGAAGCAGACCCCGTTGGGGATGGAGGGATAGAAGCGCCCGCCGGGGCAATAGGTGTCGATGGCCCGGCGCACCTCGGCGCGGATGTCGTCGTCGGTGATGTTCTCCACGTCGATCTTCGGGCCGTCCACGCCGCCCACCATGGCCAGCTTGCCCTTGGTGATGCGCTGGATCTCCACGATGTCGTTCTGGGGGATGACCCCCTGCCAGATGTCGATGCCGATCTCCACCATGTCCTCCACGATGGGCTGGCAGATGCAGTCGGCATGATGCATATAGATCATGCCCGCCTCGTGGATGGCGTCGGAGATCTCCTGCTGCAGGGGCTTGATGATCTCCCGCCACACATCCGGCGGCAGGAACACATTCTGCTTGCTGCCCCAGTCGTCATGATAGAAGATGATGTCCGGGTGGACCTGCTTCCCCATTTCCCGGATATAGCCGATCTTGTGGTCCGCGATGGCCCGGAGCATCCCGGCCATCTCTTCCGGGTATTCCAGATAGGCGCACAGGGCGTTCACCATGCCCATGAGGTGGTGGGAGCGCTCAAAAAGGCCGCCGCTGAACATGATCCCCACCAGCTTTTCCCGGCGGTCCGTCTCCTCCGCGACCTTTTTTGCCATGCTCCAGTCCCAGCCCTCCCAGGGCGGGACCACCAGGTCCTCCTGCCAATGCTCGATGTCCTTGATGACCGCGTTTTCATCGGTGACGTGGGGGTGGGCGCCGGGGGAGCCGGGCTTGAAAATATAGGTAGTGCCCCAAAGGTCCTTATGCTCCAGCCCGTCCTGGGGGGTGCGGGAGGCGGTGAGGATGGGGTCCGGCAGCAATTGGATGGCGTCCATCAGGTCGCCGTAGTAATCCGGCTGCTGCCCGTTGTAGATCGCCATGGCGTTTTCTCGAGGTGTAAGCATGCTGTTTCCTCCAGGTTTTCGGTTTCCTTACTGAAATAATATAGCCCCCTCCGGGCGTTGTCAACTGCGGTTTGCCTCTCTCTTTTTCCATTTGCTTGACAGGAGTGATATAATACTTTAGATTTACGGAAGAATCTCGGAAAATCGTTCATCTGACACGGTATAACGCATATGTTTGGTACTATGATCGCGGACATCCCCGCCCTGTCGGAGGAAGGGAAAAAGCGCTACCGGGGCTGCTACTGCGGCCTCTGCCGCCGGATCGGGCGGCGCTGCGGCACTCTGAGCCGCTGCTGCCTCACCTACGACATGGTTTTTCTCACCCTGACGCTGAACGCTCTCTATGAGCCGGAGGAGACGGCGCAGCAGGGGCCCTGCCCCATCCACCCCCTGACGAAGCGCCACAGCTGGCACAGCGAGATAACGGACTATGCCGCGGACCTGAATGTGCTGCTGGCCAGGCTCAACGCCCTGGACGACTGGGCGGACGAGCGCCTGCCCTGGAAATGGGCGGAGGCGAAGCTGCTGGAAAGGGCCGCCGCCGAGGCTGCGGAGCGCAATCCCCGGCAGTGGGCCGTCATCCGGGAGAGCATGGCGGAGCTGAAGGACGTGGAGCAGCGGCGCGAACCCGGCCCCGACCCGGGGGCCAATGCCTTCGGCCGTCTGCTGGGGGAGGTGTTCGTGCTGCGGGCAGACCGGTGGGAGAGGGATCTCCGCGCCCTGGGGCAGAACCTGGGCCGCTTCATCTACCTGCTGGATGCGGTGACGGACCGGAAAAGGGACGAACGCCGGGGCCTGTATAACCCGGTCTCCGCCATGGTCCGGGAAGGGGCGACGGCGGAGGAGCTGCGGGATATCCTGCTGGACCTGATGGGCGACGCGACGGCCGCCTGGGAAAAGCTGCCCCTGCTGCGGGACGCGGAAATCCAGCGCAGCATACTGTACGCCGGCGTCTGGAAGCAGATGCCGGTCATGGAGGGAAAACATATTTGAGCATATTCGAGCTGTTTCTGGTGGCGGTGGGCCTGAGCATGGATGCCTTTGCCGTGGCAGTCTGCAAGGGGCTGGCCGCCGGGAAGGTGCGTGCCCGCCACATGCTGATCCCCGGGGCCTGGTTCGGCGCATTTCAGGCGATCATGCCCCTGATCGGCTTTTTCCTGGGCTCCCGCTTCGAGAAATACATCGTCAGCGTGGACCACTGGATCGCCTTCGTGCTGCTGGCGGGCATCGGCGCCAACATGCTGCGGGAGGCCTGGAAAAACGACGACAGCGGGGAGGACGGCTCCCTGGCCTGGAAGGTCATGCTGCCCATGGCTCTGGCCACCAGCATCGACGCCCTGGCCGTGGGCGTCACCTTCGGCTTCCTCCGGGTGCGCATCGTGCCCGCCGTCTGCTTCATCGGCGTCGTCACCTTCCTGCTCAGCGCCGCGGGGGTGAAGATCGGCAGCATCTTCGGTGAGCGCTGGCGCAAGGGCGCCCAGATCGCCGGGGGCGTGATCCTCATCCTGCTGGGCCTGAAGATCCTGCTGGAACACCTGGGCGTCATCAACTTCTGAACACAGCCGCCGGGAGAAAGGAGGCGCGGATTTGGAAAAAACGGACAAGCGTCGGACATTCATCGTCAACGTCGCCTATTGGGCCATCATCGCCGGCATCACCTACCTGATCTTTCGCTACCTGCTGAATCTGCTGCTGCCCTTCGTCATTGCTCTGCTGGTGGCCTGGCTGCTGCGGCCTCTCGGCCGCCTTTACCGGCAGCGGGCCCCGAAGCTGGCCTCCGCCCTGATCGTGGTGACGGTGCTGCTGTTCTACCTGCTGCTGGGCGTCCTGGCCATGCTGCTGCTGGTGGACCTGCTCACCGGCCTGGCCCAATACCTGGGCAAGCTGCCTGAGCTCTACACCCAGACCATCGAACCGGGCCTCCGCAATCTCTATGCCAACGCGCAGGACCTGGCCGCCCGCTTCGACCCCAGCGTGGCGGACGTGGTGAACATGGTCCTGCCCCAGGTGATCTCCTCCGTGGGCGGCGCCGTCACCAATTTCTCCGTCACCGCCGTGGGGAAGCTGACCGGCCTGGTCACCGCCCTGCCTTCCGTCCTCATCTCCGCTCTGATCGCGGTCATCGCCAGCTTTTTCACCGCCGTCTCCTATGACAGCATGAAGGCCTTCCTTCAGCGGAACCTCCCCGCCAAATTCACGGAAACGGCGGGCTACGCCATCCGCAGCTTCCGCAACATCATCCGGCAGTACGGCAAGAGCTATCTGCTGGTGATGCTCATCACCTTCGGGGAGCTGACCCTGGGCCTCCTCATTATCGGCGTCCGGAGGGCGATCCTCCTGGCCGCCCTCATCGCCATTTTCGACATCTTCCCCGTGGTGGGAGCCGGGGCGATCCTGCTGCCCTGGGCTGTGATCTCCCTGATCCAGGGGAAAACGCTCCAGGCCCTGGGCCTTCTGATCCTCTATGTGGTCATCCTGGTGGTGCGCCAGTTCCTGGAACCCAAGGTGGTGGGCAAGCAGGTGGGGCTGCCCCCCCTGGTCACGCTGGCCTGCATGTTCGTGGGCACCAGTCTCTTCGGCGCGTGGGGCCTCTTCGGCCTGCCCATCGGCGCGGCCATCCTGGTGAACCTCAACAACGACCCCGACGTTCCCATCAACCTGTTCTCCGTTCCCGAGCCGAAGGAGGACAAGCCCGGCAAGGTGGTCTACCGTTTCCGTAAAAAAGGGGAAAAAGCCCCCGGGGAGAAGCATACGGAAGAAAAAAAGCCTTGACAGGATAGCCGGATGATGATATAGTCTCTAAGCCGCTTCGAATGGGTATCAAGACGGGACAGGTCCCGCACCTACAAGAGCGAGACTTCAGACAAGGAGAAATCACCTTGCAGCATGCAATCATCGTGACCGGCGGCAAGCAGTATCGGGTGGCAGAGGGCGACATTCTGTTCATCGAAAAGCTGCCTGTCGAGTCCGGCGAGACCGTCACCTTCGACCAGGTCCTGGCCGTGGTGAACAGCGAAGCCGATCCCATCATCGGCACCCCCACCGTGGCCGGCGCCGTGGTGACCGCCAAGGTCATCAAGAACGGCAAAGGCAAGAAGATCCGCGTTTTCAAGTACAAGGCCAAGAAGAATTACCGGCGGCGTCAGGGCCATCGTCAGCCCTATACGCAGGTCCAGATCGACGCCATTACGGTCGGCTGAGAAGGAGGAGAAACCATGGCACATAAAAAAGGTATGGGCTCCACCAAGAACGGGCGCGACAGCAAGTCCAAGCGTCTTGGTGCCAAGCGGGCCGACGGTCAGTTCGTTCTCGCCGGCAACATTCTCTATACCCAGTGCGGCACGAAGATCCATCCCGGCACCAATGTGGGCCTGGGCAGCAACTACAACCTCTTCGCCCTGAAGGATGGCATCGTCCGCTATGAGCGCCTCGGCCGGGACCGCAAGCAGGTCTCCGTTTACGAGGTCCCCGCGCTGGACGAGTAAACCAGCCAGCATGAAGGACTGTCTCCGCCGGAGACAGTCCTTTTTCTGTGAAAGGATAGAGCTATGGCTATGTTTGTGGACAAAGCGGTCATCACCGTGGCAGCCGGAAAGGGCGGCAACGGGGCGGTGGCCTTCCACCGGGAAAAATACGTGGCTGCCGGCGGCCCCGACGGGGGTGATGGCGGGAAGGGCGGCAATATCGTGCTGCAGGCGGACGACAACATGTCCACCCTCATGGATTTCCGCTACAAGCGCAAATACACGGCCCCCAACGGCATGGACGGCCAGGGAGGGCTGAAAAGCGGCAAGGACGGGGCCGACCTGGTGATCAAGGTGCCCCGGGGCACCGTCATTCGGGACAAGGCTACCGGCGCGGTCATCCACGACATGTCGGACCCGGCGCCCTATATCCTGGCCAAAGGAGGCCGGGGCGGCTGGGGAAACAAGCACTTCGCCACCCCCACCCGGCAGGTGCCCCGCTTCGCCAAGCCCGGCATGGAAGGGCAAAGGCGGGAAGTGGTGCTGGAGCTGAAGCTGCTGGCGGACGTGGGCCTGGTGGGCTTCCCCAACGTGGGCAAGAGCACCCTGCTGGCCGCCGTCTCCCGGGCCCATCCCAAGATCGCGGACTACCACTTCACCACCCTCTACCCCAACCTGGGGGTGGTCTGGGCCGCCGAGGGGGAGAGCTTCGTCATGGCGGACATTCCCGGCATCATCGAGGGGGCCGCCGAAGGGGCGGGCCTGGGCCACGACTTCCTGCGGCATATCGAGCGCTGCCGTCTGCTGATCCATGTGGTGGACGCCTCCGGCAGCGAGGGACGGGACCCCATCGAGGACTATGAGGCCATCAACGCGGAGCTGAAGCAGTATTCCCCCGCTCTTGCGGAGCGGCCCCAGCTGGTGGCCGCCAACAAGACGGACCTGGACCCCGACGGAGAGGCCCTTCGCCGCTTCCGGGACTATATCGCGGAGAAGGGGCTGCCCCTGTATGAGATCTCCGCCGCCACGGGAGAGGGCCTGCGGCCCCTGACCCTGGCCGCCGCCGCGGCCCTGCAGAAGCTGCCCCCCATCCCCGTCTTTGAGGAGGAATTCATCGAGCCGGAGGAAGACCCGCCCACGCCGGAGGAGCTGACGATCACGCGGCAGGATGCGGACCTCTGGAGCGTGGAAGGCCCCTGGCTGGAAAGGCTGCTGAACCGGGTGAACCTCTCCGACAGCGAGGGAAGGATGTACTTCGACCGCGTCCTCCGCTCCAGCGGGGTCTTCGACCGGCTGGAGGACCTGGGTGTGCAGGAGGGGGACACCATCTCCATGTATAACTGGGAATTTGAGTATAAAAGATGAAGCAAGCGGCAGAGGAGGTCTCCTCTGCCGCTTTGTTCATTCCTTCGTTTTCCCTTCGCCGCCGTTCTTTTCGGCGGCTTCGGCTTTCTCCTTGGCCTTTTTGGCGTGCTTCTGGGCGCTGAGATAGCGCTGGAGGCGCTTTTTGTAGAATTCCTCCGCCTCCCCGTCCGCCTCATAGACGGTGCGCACCACGCTGAGGGTGCCGTTGGGTCGGGGTTTCCAGTGGATGCGGCTGAGGCATTTTTCCCCGCAGGCACAGGCCGTCAAGGCGATCTGCCGGTCCTTGTTCTGGGGCACCCATTCCCGGCAGAAGAGCTCTTTCCCGCAGCGGGGGCAAGTGAAGGAACGCAGCTGCCGCTCCTTCAGGACCTCCGTCTGGTCCGCCAGGTCCGACAAACGCAGGCGCTGCAAAGGCTGCCCCGGCGCGGGGGCGGGCCCCAGCTCCTCATATTCCGCCATGCCCCGCCGCAGATCCGTCTTCCGGCAGATGGCGGCCAGATAGCGGGCGTCGTTGAGGCTGTCGTGCTGGTCCAGCTCTAGCTCCGCCCCCAGCTCGGCGGCGGCGTCCGTCAGGGAGGTGCTCACGCCGTCCCGCCCCAGGAAGCTGTCGTAGATAAAGCGGGCGTCGTAGATGTCCCGGGGCAGCCAGTCCGGGTCCAGGCCCCAGGCTTCCAGGTTGGCGGTGAGGATCCGTTCGTCCTCGCCCCCCCAGGCGAAAATATCAAAATCCGGCCCCGTGGCGCAGAGCCACGCGCCCAGCTTTTCCGCCGCCTCCGGGAAGGGGATGCCGTTCATCATCTCCTCCTCGCTGAGGCGGGTCAGTTTCTTGACCTTCCAGTGCACCTGCTTGAAATAGCGGGGACGCACGCTGAGGCGCAGTTCGTCCACCGCCTCCCCTGCCGGGTCCACCTTCACGGCGCCGATCTGGATGATCTCGCCGGGGAGCATGGCCTTTGGCACCCGGGGATACTGCTTCCAGGGCAGGGGCTGGTTCCACTCCATATCCAGG
>JAEEGI010023849.1_pt1 | contig 11982 bp, 9 predicted proteins | sample 8958751 | NCBI WGS metagenome assembly JAEEGI01 (sample SAMN16246545, study PRJNA631951) | gut metagenome | biome: gut microbiome; feature: rumen; material: KS-attached | host: Bos | place: Iran: Karaj | collected 2018-10 | reverse complement strand
TGACGACGGCGAGGACATCCTGCTGAGCCTGAACAAGGTGGACTGCCAGGAGGGCGAATATACCCTGGAGCCCAGCCGCCAAGCCGATGACCCGCCCGTGGCGGGAGCCGAGTTCGGTTGGCCTGTCAAGTACATGCCCGGCAAGGGAGCGCTCGAGTTCTACACCCCTCAAGGCCAGTTGATTCACATGCTGGAATCGGTGCATGGGGAGGGCGTTGCCTGCCGTGAGGACTACCGCTTTGACGTGTCGTTCGGCACCGATAGCGAGGGCTACATCGGGCGGATATTTGTCAGGGGCTACACGTCGCAGGGCGATAGCACCCGGATGGAATTTGAACGCGATTTGGTGGAGAGGCTTGCCGAAATGCCCAGCGCCGAAGAGGCCGCAGGCTATGTGAACGACAAGACGGACATCAACTTTGACGGCATCCCCGACGTGATGGTTTTCGTCGGCCTCAACGCCGTGGGGCGCGTGGCGGAATACTATGCCGCCTTTGTGTGGAATGACGAGGACAAGTGTTTCAACATGGTTCTGGACTTTGACGAAATCAGCAACCCCATCGTGCATCCCGACAGCAAGACTATCACCAGTAGCCTCCGTACCGATGCGGTGGAAATCACCACATGGACCTATGCGTGGGTAGACGGATACCTAGAAATTATTGACGAAACAACAGACACTTTTGGCGATGAATAAAAAATATCTTCTCTCATTACTTTTCCAAGCTTTCTGCGCGGTGGCCATGACGGCCAGCTGCGCGGCGGGAAGCAATAGCGTCCCCGCTGCAGCAACGGTTATGGACAACACTGTCCCCCCGATGTTTGTGCTAGGCTCCAACCATGGGTACCTGGAGATGGTCTATTGGGCCGAGCTGGAAGAGCCCCAGCTGAACGAGGACAATGAAGAGTTCTTTGAGAACTGGTACCGGGAGTGGGCACTTCAAAACCTGTTCCGCCTCAATGCCCAGCAGTACACCAAGCTGATGGTTGACCAGGTCAACACCAGGGACGTGAAATATGTCGATGAGGTGCTGCTCGACCCCGACGGGAACAAAATTTTCACCGGCGAGATACACAGCAGGCCCGAAATCCCCTCGGCCTGTGCCCGCTATGTTCCGCAAGGCAAGCCCATGCTGGAGAACGGCGAACTACCTGGCATCCTGCTGGTTACCGAGAGATATCTGGCCAAGCACAAACCCCTGGAGTTCAATCTGCTGACCGAAGACAATATCATGGAGATGCCAGCCGACGTCGTTAAGCAGATGGAACAAAAGTACGGCATGCCAGCCGAACGGTCGCAGCAATGCTACAACATCGGCGGGCGCTACACCTACGGCGTCATACAGTTCAAGGGCGAATACAAGAATGCCCAAAAGAAGAGAGACCCGGACCAAAAATCAGCATTGGCGCTGGAAGTCTTTACCGACGGCAACACGGTGTATTCCTATCCCGTTGAGGGGTGGTATGACCCCGTCGAGGGTCCCACCTGGAATGCCGATGACGGTGGCGAGTACTTCCCCAGCGATATTGCAGCAGCGTTCCAGGGTCCCGAAGGGCTCGAGGTCTATTACGTACACTGGGCTCCGGAAAGTGCCACCACCGGCAGATTTATCATGAACGACGGCAAAATCGACTGCCAGCAATATGGCGTTTATCACTCTCTGATGGACGAGCCCATGCCCGTGTGGAAAAAGGACATCGAGGAAATGAAGAGGCTCTATGTTGCCGAAGACCCAGGCGAGAACGAGAACGTGAAACTGACCAAGTGGTCCCATGTCTTTATCGACTATGAGGGCCAACAGATCTGGATCAGCGACGATGAAGAGGAGAACGGCGCTTTCTTCAGCCGTGAGGACGGCAAATTAAAACTCGTTGCCACCGTCAGACCCAATCTCAAGCCCTCGTTCCACCATAGCCAGAACGGCGACCACTACTTGGTGCTCTCGGGACCTGACGGAGGGCCGTCCTATTATACCGAAATCTTCAAGATGAGGAACGGCAAAGTGGCAGAGACATTCAATTGTTTGGAGGTTTACGGCGAGATTGACGCATGCGCCCTTAACGGGAAAGAAATCAGCGCTGAACAAGGGAAGGCCTACATGAAGGCTGTGCCCGAAGCCCAAGAGCCATTCGTCTTCTGGAACGACATCAACGAGTAGCAAGCATTAATCGATGAGAAAGGCAATCACCCTATTCATTTTATGCTGGACAGTGGCATTTGGTGCCAGCGGCGGGGGCACTGATTTCCTGCCGTTTGCAGCCATCGACGGGAGCTGGATGAGCGAGCGCATCGCCGTGAACGGCGGGGGCGCGACACCCGACGTGATGCAGTTGCTCAAGGCATTTCACAAGGCATGGCCCACCCAGGTGGTGCAGGAGATAATCGACGCTGCAGGCGACAACAGCTTTTATCAGCATGACGAATCGACCATGCCACCCGGTTGCCACGGCATTGTGTATATGGACTGTGAGGACTTTAACTGGGCCTATTTCCGCAACGTTGAGGGAGAGGCCCAAGACGTTGAGGCTCGCGCCTGTCCCCGCGACAACGGACACACGCTGTTCGTCATCACCTTTACTGAAACCGGCGACAACGTGCAGCCTTTCTGCTGTTTCTACGACTACGACCCCGATAGCCGGATGATGACGCCCGAAGAGCCCCCCTTCAAGACCCTCCCGCGCAAATGGGCAAATTCCCTCATTCGCTATCATCTGGGATTTGAGTACGACCAGACCATCAACGTCGAAGAAACGTCCCCAGCCGGTGAGAACTGGTACCACAATTATGTCTTCACAGGCTTGACCCATGTCTACTCCCACTCCAGTGCAGAGCCCTATGATTACGCGGAAGAAACGGAAGACATGGAAGAAGCGGACGTGAGACTGCCCGAAGAGGCCGAGTTGAAAGATGAGGACAACGACAGGGAACTGTATGTGAACGTCGACGGCGTGGGGTCAGAAAACGGCCAGTGGTCGGTGTGGATGAGAGACAAAATCACGGGTATCGTGACCTACCTCTTTGCCACCGAAAACACCGCCGAGCCGCGGTGGAGCGAGATGCAGGACGGCAACGGCATCCCTGTTTCGATAGATGAGATTGCCGCAGGCAACTGCTATACCACCCTGTTCATTCCCTGGGACAGCGACAAGATCTTTGTCGAGGGCTGCCCCGACAATCGCAACGTGTGGTCCTACATCATAGACATCAACACCAAGGAAGCCATCCAGTTGCCCACCAACGAAGGGCTGATAGCCATCGACCCCGGAAAGCGGGAAATCCACATGAGCCATTACCTCTACGATATTGAGGGAGGCCGCTACTCGGTGGAACGCGTTTATACCCTCGACGGCAAATTCACCGGCAAAGAATACCGTATTCCCGATTAACAGCAAATCATCACAACAGAATTATTATCTATGAGAAATATTGCAATCATCCTATTAGTGCTCAGTGCCCTCACTGCAGGGGCTCAGGACCTAGAGCAAGGCAGCATGTGGTACAACGGCGCACTGGTCTATACCGCCACCCTGCATGAAGGGGGAAAGGTCATCCTCAACTCGACTGTTGAGGGCGAGGAACTCGAATTCATGCTGGTGCCCGTGAAAGGCGAACCCGGCACCTACACCATCGCCCAGGGCCCTAACGACGCCATGATGATCGAAGAAGAAGGGCACACCGTTCGCCTCATCCAGCAAGAGGACTTGAACATCCTCTGCTTCTATGACGCAAAAGACACCCTGTACAAATTGATGACCGCAACCAGAGAAGAGGACAACCAGAAACTCAATGTGGAAAACTGGATGACACTCCTCAGGGGCGACTACACCATGGCCGACGGCACCCGCGTGTCCATCGACTGGAACAAGGCCCTCGTGGGTGGCACCTATGTGCCCATCGAGGCCATGACCTTCAATGGCCATACGACAGGCATCCTCAGCATCGACGGGGAAGGCACCCCGTTGAACGGCTGTATGGAAGTGCAGTTCATCAAGGGCGGCCTGCGCCTGTATCCGGTGGGGTTTGATGAGTACGATTTTCCGCACCGCTTGCTTGTTGACAGTTTCACCCTCATCGAATCCAATCCCAACTACGGCTGCTATGACTTCGTGTGCAACACGTTGCTACACGGCAGCGAACTGAACTATTTTGACAAGCCGACGCTGCGCCTGATGCGCAATTTCATCCTGGCGCGTCGCGGCTATGTGTTCCAGTCCAAGGATTTGAAGGAATACTTTGAAAAAGAGCCGTGGTACAGACCTGCCGACAACAACGACGATATCCAGCTCTCACTGCTCGAGCGGTTGAACATCGAACTGATTAAGTACAGGGAAGCCACTTATGATAATGAAGTATAGAACAGGATTGGCCTGATTCTGCTCCTAATCACCTAAAGACACACCGAAAAAAAATTGTATTTTTGCAGCCATGAACGAGGATTACCTGGAGAAACTGAACGACCAACAGCGCGCAGCCGTCGAGTATTGCGACGGGCCACAGTTGGTGATTGCCGGTGCGGGGTCGGGAAAGACGCGCGTACTGACCTATAAAATCGTGCACCTGCTCCACCAGGGCTACGAGCCGTGGCGCATCATGGCGCTCACTTTCACCAACAAGGCCGCCCGCGAGATGCGAGAGCGCATCGAACCGCTGGCAGGGCCCGAGGTGGCCGCACAGCTGTGGATGGGCACATTCCACTCCATTTTCTCGAGGTTGCTGCGCCGCAATGCCGAGCTGATTGGTTTCAAGCCCGACTTCACCATCTATGACCAGAGCGACTCCCGTTCGCTCATCAAGCTCATCGTCAAGGACATGGGGCTGGATGACAAGGTCTATAAGCCCGCCGCCATCCAGACTCAAATCAGCAATGTCAAGAACGCACTGATTTCGCCCGAGGATTATGCCCGCAATCAGGCCCTTATCGATGCCGACCGCGATGCCCAGCGTCCCCAAACTGTCGCCATCTACAAGGCCTACTGGAACCGATGCCGCATTGCCGGAGCGATGGATTTTGACGACCTGCTGTTCTACACTAACCTGCTGCTGCGCGACAATCCCGAAGTGCTGGAACGCTATCAGGAATTTTTCCGCTACATCCTCGTTGACGAGTATCAGGACACCAATTTCTCGCAGCACCTGATTGTGCACCAGCTGAGCAAGAAATACAACCGCCTGTGCGTCGTGGGTGACGATGCGCAAAGCATCTACAGCTTTCGCGGGGCAAACATCGACAACATCCTGCGGCTGCAGAAGTTCTATCCTGATATCAAAACCTTTAAGCTGGAACGCAACTACCGCTCCACCCAAACCATCACCGACGCCGCCAACAGCCTCATCGAGAAAAACAAAGGCCAAATACGCAAGCACCTGTTCAGCAAGAACCAGGTAGGCGACAGAATCCCTGTCATCCGCTGTTTTAGCGACTATGAGGAGGCCTATGTGGTAGCCAACCAGATTGCCGCGCTCAAGGCACGTCAGGGTGACAGCTACGAGGACTATGCCGTGCTGTACCGCACCAATGCCCAGTCGCGCGTTCTCGAGGAAGCCCTGAGCAACGGCGGCCGCCGCGACAAGCATGGCAACATGCGCAACGCTATCCCTTACCGCATCTACGGTGGACTGTCGTTCTATCAGCGCAAAGAGGTGAAAGATGCCATCTGCTATTTCAGGCTCGTCATCAACCCCGACGACGACGAGGCCCTGCGGCGTGTAATCAACTATCCTGCCCGCGGCATCGGCGACACTACTGTGGGCAAAATCACCCACTGCGCCACCGAGAGCGGCGTGAGCCTGTGGCAGGTAATGAACCATGCCGAACAATACGGGCTGAACGTGAACAAGGGCACATTGACCAAATTGGAGGGCTTTATCACGCTGATGAATGGCCTCATCGAACTCAATCAAAGCGGCAGTGACGCCATGACCGTTGCCCAGGAAACCATCCGCCGCTCGAAATTGAAAAGCGTGCTCATGGGCGACAACACGCCCGAAAACATCAGCCGAATCGAGAACCTGGACGAGTTGATGAACGCCGTGAACGACTTCCAGCAGATTAAGGAAGAGAGCGGCGACGAGCATTACCAGATTGGGGACTTCCTGGCCGAGACCTCGCTCTTGACCGACCAGGACATGAACGACCCTGACGGAGAGAAAGTGACCCTGATGACCGTCCACGCCGCCAAGGGCCTGGAATTCCGCAACGTCATCATCGTGGGTGTGGAGGAGGACCTGTTCCCCAGCGCCATGAGCGCCGACTCGCTCGCCAAAATTGAAGAGGAAAGGCGTCTGCTGTATGTCGCCATCACCCGTGCCGAAGTAAATTGCATTATCACCTATGCCACGTCGCGTTACCACAACGGGCAGACCAAGAGCTGTGTGATGAGCCGTTTCTTGCGAGATCTCGACCCCGATTTCCTGCTCATGGGCAGCACCAACTCGGCACCAGTGCCGTCAAGGTCGAGGACACGCTATTTTACCGAGACAGAGCCTCGGCCCACACGGACAATGCCGACCGCAAAGCCCAAACCCAAGCCAGCGCCCATGCCGCCCTCACCACGGCCGACGGCAAGGCCCGTCTCGTCACCCTCGCCCACCCCGCCTCCTGCCGCGGGCAGCGGTAACTTCACCATCCACACGATTGACGAGCTGAGCGTGAGTAGTGAGATTCTGCACCAGCGTTTCGGGCGCGGAACCGTCACCGATATCGACACCAGCGGTGATCCCAAGATTGATGTCGCTTTCCATGACGGGCAGACGCGCAAACTGCTGTTGAAATTCGCAAAATTTGAAATCCTTTAAACCAGCATACCACAATGGAAGAGTACAAGACGCCCTATTATATCGTGTATGAAGAGAAGCTGCGCCACAACATCGAGTTGATTACCGGAGTTGCCCAGCGCACGGGAGTGGACATCATTATGGCCTTCAAGGCCAATGCCCTGTGGCGCACGTTTGACGTGTTTCGGGAATACGGCATCGAGTCCACCGCCAGTTCGATTAACGAAATGCTGCTGGCCATCGATGAGCTGAAGTGCCGCACCCACACCTACTGCCCCGCCTATACCGACGAGACTATCGACGCCTACATCGCTGGTAGCTCACACATCACCTTCAACTCGATAGAGCAGTACCAGCGGTTTGCCGACAAGGTGAACCAGCACAATGCCGACTGGCCGGGCGAACAAGTGAGTTGCGGCCTGCGCGTGAACCCCATGTGCTCGGTCATCGAAACCGATATCTACAATCCCTGCAGCCCCGGTTCACGATTTGGCGTCCTGGCCAAAGACCTCAAGGAACTGCCCGAGGGTATCGAAGGCTTCCATTTCCATGCATTGTGCGAGAGCACGAGTTTTGACTTAGAGAAAGTGCTGTTAGCCCTCAAGGAACAGTTTGGACAATATTTGCCACGGCTCAAGTGGCTCAACATGGGAGGTGGCCACCTGATGACCCGCGAGGGTTACAACATACGTCACCTGGAGCAGGTGCTGGGGGCTTTCCAGGGTGCCTATCCCAACCTGCAGCTGATACTGGAACCCGGCAGCGCCTGGTGCTGGCAGACAGGTGACTTAGAGGCTACCGTTGTGGACGTGGTGAGCAACAGTGGCATCAGCACGGCAATATTGGACGTTTCCTTCGCTTGCCACATGCCCGACTGCCTGGAGATGCCCTATAAGCCCAAAATCACGCAGGCGCTCGACGAGGTGGACCCGTCAAAACCAACTTACCGCATGGGCGGCAATTCGTGCTTGAGCGGCGACTATGTGGGCGACTGGAGTTTTGAGAAGCCATTAAAGCGCGGCGACCGCATTACCCTCGAAGACATGAATCATTACACAACCGTCAAGACCAACATGTTCAACGGCATTCAGCACCCGTCCATCCTGTACAAGCGCCTAGACGGCACTATCGAAGTGCTTCGGGAATTCGATTACATCGACTACAAAACCAGAATGAGCTAGACTATCTAGACTATCTAGACCATCTAGACTGTCTAGACTATCTAGATTGTCTAGAAATAATCGTGGTTTTAGAGGCCTGAGTAGGTGTAGCCGTAGCCAACGAGGTGGTCGTAGCGGGCACCCATGGGGCGGTCATATACCATGACAAGGTACTCGTTGACGGTCTCGTAGTGGTCGCCCTCGATGCGGGAGGTCTGACCGACGGGAGTGCCGTCGGGAACCCATAGGTACATGTAATTGTAAGCGCCCTGCTTGAGCAGGATGTCGGCGGTGTAACAGCCGCTGCTGGCGTCATACTTCATCATTGCCTGAGTACCGGGGTACCCATTGACAAATTCGCCATACAGCCACACGTTGCCGCCATTGAGTTTCCCCAAGGTGTTGAGGGTGAAATGAGTAATCATATAGTCGGCCTGAAGGGCATTCTCTCCATAGGCCTCGGCATTGCGAATGGTGAAACGGCCATACTGAGTCTTGTCGTAGAGATACTGTACCTCGTTGCGCGGCTCATCAACCATAAGAATGGCATGGTACATGGGCTCGTAGTAGCGGATAGACTGTACGCCCATGTTGATGTTGTGGGCATTGACCGTCTCGAAACGGCGGAACTCGTTGCCAGCCGCAAAAATCAGGTCGCGATTGTGCTCATAGGTCACATGGTCCACGCCTACCATTGTGGGTCGATTGACCTTCACTGCATTGTCCTCACGGGAATTCTGTGAAACAATGCAGGTGAATTCGCTATAGGGGTCCTTGATCTGGTTAGGACGGTAGCGCACGTCGAACGACACTTGCTGATAGCGGTTGTTGTACTCAATGTCGGTGCGCGAGGTGACACTGGGGAAGACACTGACAGTGCCCTCACATACCGAGAAACGGGTCTGGAACAGCACTTTATTGGGGTCGTCCTGCTCATAGACACTGAGCATATAGTTGCCGCTGACCAGAAACTCCATATCGGGGTTGGGCAGCATGAACTGATAGTTGTAGTAATGGACGTAGGTGGCCTCGCTGGGAGCATAGTCGTCGATGTCGGCATAGTTAAAGCCACTCACGTATTCGTTCTCGATGAGTTGCGACGGCTGCCAGTCGGCATTGCAGTGTGTGACGCTGTAACGCAAGTAATGCACGTCATAGTCCAGATAGTCGAAATTGACAATCAAGGGGTCATCGCTATTGAGCATGAGCACCGGAGGAACATACATGTCACTGGACAGGCACACCTTGAGGGAGCGCACGTTGTTGTCAAAGATGTGGGTACGCGTGTCCACCCTGCCCTGAGCCATAGCTGCCAGCACCATCATGCCAGTGCACATCAAGGCTAAAAATCTCTTGGTTCTATTCATAGCGAATCGTTTTTTAATTGTAAGACACTAATCGGCCCACAGGGTTTAACGTATGAGCAGATAAACGATGTAAGCGACGTAAGAGGCGAAAAAGATGATACCCTCGGCACGGTCAAACTTGTTCTTCTTGAACGTGTAAATCACCATATACAGCATGAGGGCCGATGCCATCATCACCGCATAGTCCCACATGTTGATGTCCACAAAGGCCAAAGGTTTGACGGCAGAGGCGGTACCCAGGATAAACATCAGGTTGAACAGGTTGCTGCCGATGACGTTACCCAATGCCAGCTGGGGATTGTTTTTAGAGGCCGCGATAATGGCCGTGACCAGCTCGGGCAACGAGGTACCCACGGCGACAATGGTGATGGCGATGACAGCCTCGCTCATTCCCCAAGCCCTCGCCAAATTCTTGGCACTGTCAAGGAACAGGTTACCACCGGCGATGAGGGCCACGAGCGACACAATGGCAATGCCCCATAAGAGCCACGGGTTCTTGCCCTCCAACGAGGATTTCGCTTCTTCGTCGGCTTCTTCGATGGCCTTCTTGGGGTCTTTACCCTTCTGCACAATTACCCATCCCATATAGCCGATGAAAAGTACGAGCAGCACGATGCCATCGAGGCGTGACAGCGAGTTGGTGCTGATGCCCGGCACAATCGAGTCGTTGGCAATGAGCATGACAAACAAAGAGGCCAGGATGACAAAGGGGATGTCGCGCAAACGTTGCAAACGCTCGATGGGAAAAGGCGCGATAATTGCCGTAACACCCATAATGAGAAGGACGTTGGCCACGTTGGAGCCCAGGACGTTGCCCATGGCGATGTCGCCGCTATTCTTGAGTGCCGACGATACCGACACAAACAACTCGGGGGCGCTTGTGCCAATGCCCACGATGGTCAACCCAATGATGAAGTTAGAAATTTTGGCCCGTTGAGCGATGGCTACCGACGAGTCCACCAGATAGTTGGCTGCCAGCAGCAACAAGGCCAAGCCTATTACCAGCAAAAGATAATCCATAATCACACTTCAAATTTACTCGGCAGGATAGACGAGATTCTCGTCTTGGATATTCTGCAACACTTCAAGGTAATATTTTCGGGCCTCCCATTTGGCCATGGGCAGGTTGTTGAGCATGTAATTGCCGCAGTCATGGGCGTTGGCGCCCGGTATCTCGCCGTCAAAGTCGGCAATCCACTGGAACATCTCCTGCATCAGCGGCACTATGTCGCGACTCTCGAGGTCGCCCCTAAGCAGCAGGTAATTACCTGTACAGCAACCCATCGGTCCCCAATAGACTACCTTGTCGCCCCACAGCGGATGGTTACGCAGCCAGGTCGCTGCCAGGTGCTCAAGGGTGTGTATCGCGCTCTGGCTGATGGCCGGCTCGCGGTTGGGCAACTTCATGCGGATATCAAATGTCGTGACTACATCGCCACCCTGCAGATAGTCCTTGCGTGAAACATAGATGCCGCGCAGCAATCTCGTATGGTCTATCTTGAAACTTGCTATTTTTTCCATATCTAGTTGTTAGTTGTTAGTATAATTACTATCGCCAAAAATTTAATGTCTAATTCCTAAAGCCTGGTAATGATGTCTTTTACCAGATTGAAGGTCTCCTGCGGAGCGTCGGTCCAGAAGTCGAGGTACTGGCGTGTGTTGTCGTGGCTAGCACCTGGCGAATCGCTGATGACGCGCAGGGCCAGGAACGGCACCTTGTTGAGATGGCACACCTGTGCGATAGCACCCGACTCCATATCAACGGCCATAACATCCGGAAAATTGCCCTTAATGCGTTTTACGGCGTCTATCGTGTCGATAAATTGGTCGCCAGAGCAGATGAGGCCCTTGTGGATACCCTCGCGATCAGGCACGAGGTCGAGCAGTCGCTGTGCACCCTTGAAATAGAGAGGCAGACCCTGAACCTGTCCCAGTTCGCTCTCGGGACCACACCACACATCGTGATAGGCGACACGGGCGCCTGCCACCACGTCCATCACGTTGACGTTCGAGTCGGCACCGCCGGCGACACCACTGTTGATAACAAAATCAGGTAAAAATGAATTCACTAATGTCAATGTACCTATTGCGGCATTGACCTTGCCGATTCCACACTGCATGGCAATGACATCATGGCGCCCCACCTTGCCACGGTGGAACTCGCAGCCACCCATTCGGCTCTCCTCGCTATTTTGCAGCAATGGCAAAAGCAGTTCCAGCTCCTTGTGCATTGCTACGATGATTCCGATCTTCATACTTTATAATCAAGTTTTTGAATTTCTGCCACAAAAGTAGTATTTTTTCTGTGATTATACTATTTTTGCCGCATGAAACAGTTGATTGACATCCTGCATAACGAGGGTTTGACCCTCGTAGTGAAAAGTGCCGACGGAACCCTGCACCGCTATACCCAGCGCGGAGTGAAAGACTTGTTGGCCCTGGTGACCACCACTCCCGAGGTTCTCCATGATGCCCTCATCGCCGACAAGGCCGTGGGAAAGGCTGCCGCAGCCTGCATGGCCGTGGGCGGCGTGCAATACGTCCATGCCGACGTGATGAGCGAGCCCGCACTGGCCCTGCTGCAAGCCCATGGCGTAAAAGCCGAATACGGCCAGCTGGTGGACCACATCATCAACCGCGCCGGCACCGGCTGGTGCCCCATGGAACAACTGAGCCGCGA
>JAEEGI010023848.1_pt1 | contig 11983 bp, 8 predicted proteins | sample 8958751 | NCBI WGS metagenome assembly JAEEGI01 (sample SAMN16246545, study PRJNA631951) | gut metagenome | biome: gut microbiome; feature: rumen; material: KS-attached | host: Bos | place: Iran: Karaj | collected 2018-10 | reverse complement strand
TGGCTTGAAGACCCTGTCCTGGCCGTCCTTCGCGCTCTGGATGGCGATTGAGGCCGGAATGCGGACGAATGTCTTCGGTTCGAGCCCGAGCGCCTTGTACTGCTCCATGAGGTAGGCGTGGGTTTTCCATTCGCGGTAGCCGGGTTCCGGGTTCTGCCAGATGTGGCGTTCGGCGGCGAGAATCTGGGGGCGGGCGGCATCAACGGCCTTGATGAGGTTGTCGAACGACATGTCGTTATTCTCCTTGGGTTGGGAAAGATTGTATCACGCAAGCGTTTCCGTGCGGAAGGCTTCGCCGTCGGCAAGGCGGCGGAGTGAGAGCTCGCGACCGTCTAGAAGGGCGTAGGACGGTTCGGAGCCGCCCTTGGGAATGGAAATCGAGCCGGGGTTGAAGCACCAGATGCCGTTCACCTGCCTGACGGTCGGGACATGCGTGTGCCCCGTTGCCACAATGGCTCCGGTCGGGAGCGGGGGAAGCTGCTCGTCAGGTCCCCATAAATGGCCGTGGGAGAGGAAGAGCCGCACGCCGCCGGCCAGAACCGTGGCGCAAGGACCCATCATCGGAAAGTTGAGCAAGAGCTGGTCGATTTCGGCGTCGCAGTTGCCGCGCACGGCGACGATGCTTTCCGCCATCGCGTTGAGCTCGTCGGCCGCGCGTTGCGTGTCGTAGAAGCCGGGCACGCCGTTGCGCGGGCCGTGGTAAAGCGCATCACCGAGGAAGCAGACGATGTCGGGGGCGTCTGTTGCAATGCGCGCCCTGAGCGCCTGCAGCGCGCTGAACACCCCGTGCGAGTCGGAGAAGAATAAGATTCGTGCTGTATCTGAATTTGTCATGATATAATTATACCAAACTGAGCTCGACTACATGAAGGGAATCATTACATCCGTTTTCGCCGCGTTGGCAATGCCGCTGGGGTCTGCCGCCCTTGCGCACGCCGTCGGCGCGGAACCTGACGATGATTCTGTTCATGCGCCAGGATACAGCCCGTCCCCGAAAGGCCACACTTTGCATGCGCGTACTATGAAAGGCGCCAGCCGCGCACCTGTCCTGCGCACGAAGAGAGGTGCCGCCTTGCCAGATCGGTGGGATTCGCGCGAACATGGTTGGATAACCCCCGTTAGAAACCAGAGGAACATAGGCGCGTGCTGGGCGTTCGCGACTTTGGCGACAATTGAGACCCAGTTCCTCAAGGCAGGCCTCGGCGAGCGGGACTTCTCTGAAAAGAACATGGTCAATCTCAGTGCCTCGTCATACGGTTTCGATGACGGCGGGAACTTCGACCTCGCATCCGGATACCTTCTGCGCTGGGGCGGCCCCGTCGCCGAATCGAACGACGTGTATGTGGGGACCACGACCGACTGGCCGGGAAATCCCAGCCCGACGCTGACGGCGGATGTACGCCTACGCGACGTCGTCTGGTTGCCGACCCTCGATGGAACGCAGGAGCAACGCGACGCCCTCAAGTGCGCCGTGACAAACTACGGCGCCGTTGGAACGTCGCTTTACTGGAACTACGCCTACGAAAAAGGGCGCGCCTACTACTACACCAAGTCGAAGGCCGCGAACCACGCCGTGACAATAATCGGGTGGGATGACACCTTTCCCACAAATGCGTTCAACACCCCGCCGCCAGGAGAGGGTGCCTGGCTGATCAAGAACAGTTGGGGCATTGCGCACGGCGACAATGGCTACTACTACGTCTCCTATTACGACACCATGTTCGGTGTCGACCAGAACACCGTCTTCCTGTTGCCGGAAGACGGAATGGTGTATGATTCGGTCCATGGATACGACATCGCCGGCCCCTATTACGACACGTCCTGGGACAACGGATCTGTCTACCCCGTCGTCGACTGCGACTTGCAGGCCGTCGTCTTCACGGCCGCGTGGGCCGAAAGACTGGAAGCTGTCGGCTTCTGGACTCGTCTGTACCCGAATCCCTGCGAAATCTCAATATACACGAACGTGACGCGCCGCGCCGATCCTCCTGCAAGCGAGGCGGTTCCCTTTGAATTCCTGCCCGAGGCGTCGTCATCGCCGATTGAAGGCGGTGTCCTCGCCTGCCGCCAATCGGCCGTCTTCTCCCGCGCAGGCTACACAACAGTTGCGCTGGACAATCCCGTCATTCTTGCCCCGGGAACCTCCTACGCCATCGTCGTGCGCCAGACAGGGGAGGAGGTTTCAACCATCGTCGGCGGTTGCGAAAATGTGTGGGCGAGCGCCCCGTTCTATGCCGACCACGAGTTCGTGCGCGGCAACGGATACATCGGGTGGACTCAGGATGGCGGCACTAATTGGTGGGCGGACGCATATGACGCGGGAATCTACGCCAAGGACATGGCCGGCTGGGCGCTTTGCATCAGGGCCTACACCTGCAACACAGTGTCACCGCCGGACGGGGACGCCCCATGTCCCACGGAGAACGGCAAGGAGATGCTCCAGGACATGGCGGACGACTATCCGGCAATCTACAACGAGACGTTCTCGCTTGACGCGCTTTCGGCGCTAGTCGGCGCAAATGGACGTTCGCTATGGTCGAGCTGGCTTGCTGGTTTTGATCCTGCGAACCCTGCGGATTCCAAGCTGGTGGCGAGCATCTCAATCACAAACGATGGCCCACGTATCGCATGGACTCCCGATTTAGGCACCAACCGAACATACACGGTCTGGGGCATCAACGCCCTGGGCGGCACAAACGAGTGGCGCGCCGTGGATTCCGCTGCGCCAGGGGCCACTGGCGCCCGTTTCTTCCGCGTCTCAGTCGGGCCGCGGCGATAGGTACGAACTTCGGGCGGCTAATCGGCATTTTGCCGATTAGCCGCCCGAAGTGAAAAAGCCTTTTGGCTTTGCCTACTCCGTCAGTTTCTCCATCAGGTAGTCGGAACGGCGTTCGGAGGCTTCATATTCAAAGTCGTACCATCCGGGTACGGCTTCGGCGAAGAGCTTCTCGGCGAGCTTGTCGTCGATTTCGCCTTCGGCCATCTTGGCGTACTCGTCTAGTTTCCCGACAAGGGGCGCGAGCCTTTCGTCGTAAAAAGCCGGGTCGCCAAGCTCGGCGTCCTGCCACTTGCCGATGACGCCGCCTCTGGCGAAGTTTCTCGCATCGCGGTAGCGCTGGAGGGCCTTGTAGATGATCTGGCGGCGGATGGCGGCGCGCACCTGCGGCGTGAGGCCCTCGAAGCGCCAGTGCCCCCATTCAGAGCGCTGCCAGATGTCTGTTCCGCCCCATGTGACTCCTCCGCCCCTGGCCCAGCAGATCATCTCGAAGGGCCATTCGCTTCCATTGTCGGGGAGACGGTCGTAGACCAGCGTCCAGGGAATGTTCATCGCCGTGGCGTAGCCTTCGTCGGACGGGCGCGACGAGAAGTCCGCGTACTTCTCGAGCCGTCTGAAGTACTTGTGCGGCGAATTCCACGGGGGGCAGTACTCGAAATCCTTGAGCAATGGGTTTATCCCGAACTGGAAGACGGGACCGAGGTCGTCGACGCCGAAGTACATTTCGTATCCGATGGCTCCGGCCTTGCCAAGAAGGACGTCCGCGTATTTTGGGTCGTAGTGCTCGAACAACAGGTGGATGCCGTATTCATCGTAGCAGACCCAGAACCAGGCTATGGGTCTGTCGTCCTCGGCTTCGCCCGAGGCGTTGACCTTGTCACCGCGCGCCACCGCGACATCGGTTATCAGCCGCTGGGCGTTTGCCGCGCCGAACTTCATGTCGCAGACGTTGCGTTTCTTCTCGGTGGCAAGCCCGGAGGCCTTCCATGAGCCTACGTCGGTAGGCGCGTTTTTGACATAGCGAGCAGGCGCGATGTTCCGCCGATGCTGAACGAACAGGGCTTCCCGCATTTCGTAAAGCATGCGGGGCTCTTCAATGCGGCCGATGGAGACGAGTTGTTTCGCCGCCTCAAGGAATGCGATTTGGGCCACTTTCGGTTCGACCTTGGATGTCATGTTCCTGGCGTCGCCTTTGGATAGCGAGCCCTTTTCGAAGAACTGCGCCGCCATTTTGAATCCGAGTCTTCTGCCATCTGAAAGGCCTGTCATCGTTTCCGCCTGCCCGCGCAGGAACTCCGCCGCCCCTTTCGGATTGCCGGCCCTCCAGTAGGCCACGGGAATGGAACGGAAGAACAAGTCATGTCCCCAGGGGATGTTCGGCCTGTTCCAGAAGAGCGCGCCGACTTCGGCGGCCTTGGCGTATTCCCCGCGGTTGAAGAAGACGGTTGAGAGGTCTTTGGTTTCAGGTGTTCCGCGGTACTTGTCGGGATGGGCTAGAATGGCGGCGCGGCACGCCTCAAACTTGCCCTCGGCGAAATCGACGGCGTAGGTGAGCGCCGCGACGGCCCCGTCGATTGCCGCGGCACCCCTCTGATCGGCGGGCTTGCGGGCCGCGAGGGTGGCAATTGTCTTGCGGGCGGCGTCGAAGCGCTTGAGCGAGACCTCAGTCTTCACGATGGCGTCGGCAAGCTTCTCGTGCTTGCCGCCGACTTCCACCGATGAGTCGTCGAAGAATGCGCGGGCGAGCGCAAGCGCTTCCTCCTGCTTGTTGTCCTCGCGCAGGAACCAGATGGCGTAGGTGGCGGCGTCAAGCCGCGCTTTCGGGTTCTGCGCCTTGTCGTCGTAGATTCGCTTCAGCAGCGCGCAGGCGGCGGCATAGTCGCCGATCTTTTTCTCAAGCTCGGTTCTGGCCCGGAGTATTTGCGCCTTGTCCGCCGTCGTGAGAGAAGAAATCGACTCAAGGGCGGCAAGGCGGCCCCGTGCGTCGTCCACCTTGAAGTTTTCAAACTCGACGTTGGCCAGGGCCGCCGAGATGTCGATGCGGTGCGTGGCGTTGGACATCGATGGGTGCTCAAGGGTGGCTTTGACGAGGTTGCGTGCCTTTTCAAGTCCTTTGGCCCCTTGCTCGACGTAGATTTTCGCGAGGATGTCCTTGACCGAGGAGACTCTGCGCGCAGGCGAGATGCCTTCCACGGCGAGCGCCTCCAGCCCGTATTTCTCCTGTATGTCGCGGGTGTTCTTGTCCCAGTAGATGTCGCCCCGGTACCAGAGGGCCGTGGCCTTGTCATCTGGCTTCTGCGCGAGTTCGGCCGCCTTGAGCGCCATTGCGGCGGCCTCCTCCTTTTGTTTTTTGCCGCGCAATGTCTGCGCGAGTTTGTAAGCCTCGCCGAAAGTGGTGGGTTCCGCCGGTTTCTGCGGCTCCGAAGCTTCTGGCGCGGCCCAGAGGCATGTTGCTGCCGCAACAAACGCGGCGGTTGCGAAAGCGAGTGTTTTTGTTGTCGTCATTTCAAATTCCTCCTTGCGCCTACTTGCCGTTGCCGAGCACCTTGTCAATCGCCATGATGTGGCGGATCATCTCGAGCCTGGCCTCCGGCAGGTCGCAGGTCTCCTCGTTGAGGCAGGCGAGGAATTGGAGGGCCTTGCGCCCGGTGTAGTACTTGTCGACGTTCTTTTGTTTGCCTTCCGCGATGGCGCGCTCTGCGAGTTGCTTGAGCAGCGTGGCGTAGCGTATGTCGTCGAGTCCCTCGCGAATGCCCTCCCACGGGAGTGTGTCGATGAAGCCGTCGCGCGTCTGGTACACAAGCGTGATGCGGTAGCAATACGAGCGAAGGTCGTTCCACGCGCCCTCGAAGTAGCCGTAGTTGTACATCATGTCGTAGTCTTTTTTGTAGAGGTTCATGCCGTGCATGCGCCTCATGTAGTCGGGGTTCTCGGGCCCGGTGTGCGGGCCGGCGTAGTTGCCGATCTTCCCGTAGATGCTGTGCATGTAGTCCGCCTCGTTCTTGCTGGCGAAGCCGCCGCCGACGCGGAAGTCGTCGGCGTATCCGCTGAAGTGGCGGCGGTCGTTTCCGTTGCACATGACGAGGTTGCCGAGCTCATGGGCCGCGCGCCAACCATTGCGCGAGGCGACGATCGTTCTCGGCCCAGGCTCCTCGCCGCCGGCGGGGTAGATGTTCTTGTGCCCGAGTATGCGCTGGAACTCCTTCGTGGCGATGGATCCGTTGCGAAGGATTTCGTAGTAGCGGCTCGCCTTGTCGCCGGCGGCGCAGCTGTACGCCTCGAAGAAGGGGTCGAGTTTCATGCCGATCTGCTTGGCTATGCCGAGATCCCTCTCGACGCCTTCAAGGCCCGAGTATCCCTTCCAGAGACCAAAATACAGAGGGCTTGTGACATTGTGGTCGAACTGGTCCTTGAGCCTGCGGTAGACCTTGGCCGTTGCTTCCTCGGCGTTGTTGCCGGATGCTGTGTAGAAACTGCCGTAGCCCGGGTTGCAGTACAGCATGGAGAAGAAGTCGGCCTTGGTGTCGTAGTAGGTCTTCGGTTGTGGAAGAAGGTAGGGGAGGACGCGCAGGACGACCGGGATTTTTGCTGCTGGAGCGCCCTCGGGCGAAAGCGTGATCTCGCCGCGGTAGAGGCCGGGCTTGGCATCGGCGTCGACGCGGACCGTGACCATGAACTGCTTGAACTCCCCGGCCTTGAGAGACACGGGCTGCAGGGTCGGGGCGTCGCGCACAGGCTCGGCGGCGGTGTTGAAGCCGGGGTCGATGTCGGCGGGTGGGGAGATCCAGATGTACTCGTCCTTGTCCTTGAGGCTTACGCGGACGAAGTTCGCCTTGAGCTTTTCGTCTACGCGGACCATGTTCTCGTCGTTGAGCAGAAGGTCGGGGCAGAGCTTGAGACCGGTGTCGTTGAAATAGGAGTACCAGCCGTTGCCGTTCTGGTACCATATTTTGACGACCTTGATGTCGACCTTGTCGGCCTTGATGACCGCGCCGCCTTCGGCACGGAGATCGCCGGCCTTGACCACGACCTTTGCCGCGTTCGCGAAGGGGTAGATCTGGAAGGACGCCGGTTCGAACTCGTCGCGGCAGGCGACTAGACGCAACGGGGCGCAGGCCTTGCCGTCGACCGGGTACTGGTCGGCAAGGCGCTGGATGTTGGAGAGTGGCGGCACCGCATACCATGCGAATGTCGCGTTGGCGGGCAGATTGCCGTCGGCAAGGTCCAGCGCCACGCGGACGGCGTTGTGACGGGCGACGGTGTTGTCCTTGGTATGGCGGACGAACTCTTTCAGGAGTGGTGCCGAGATGCCCTTGAGGGCGTCGGCCGTCTGCCGGGAGACGGCCTTGACTTCGTCTGGCGATGGCATTTGCGCCAGCGCCGAGAAGGCCGCGCCTGCGGCGGCCAATGCAAGAAGACGGGATGTTTTCATGCTTGAAACTCAAGCAAAAAACATGCCAGAATTCAAATGCGGAAAACTGGGAAAGGATGCCGAAGAGAGGGGCGCTAGCCTTTTTTCTTCTTCCGAAGCCAGATGGGCTTGTTTGCCTCGCGCGGGGGGCGGGTGACGTCCTGCATGGCCCTGTCGAGGACGCCGTTTACGAACTTTCCTGAATCGCGGGTGCTGAAGAACTTCGCGATGTCGACGGCCTCGTTGAGAATCACGACCGGCGGCGTCTCCTCGCAGTGGAAGAGCTCGTACATCGCGAGGCGGAGGACGCTGCGGTCGACTCCGCCAATGCGGTCGATTGTCCAGTTGGTCAGATAGCCGGAAATGCGTGCGTCTATGGCGTCGCGGTTTTCCCAGACGCCTCGGACGAGTTTCTCAGCCAGATTTTGCAAATCCTTCTGCGGTGGATCCTCTTCGACCGCGTGCATCTCCCAGAACTCGGAAATGGTCTGGTCGATGCCTTCGGCCGGCGGATTGGCGTCTGCCAGAAAAAGCATCTGCACCGCCCACTCGCGGGAGTTGCGCCTGTTGGCGGGGTTCCATATCGCGTTGCGTTTCGAACGCGGTGTCTTGCCCTCAGGCTTTGCAACGGGCGTCGAGCCTGGCTCCCAGACATCTCCGCCCAGTATGTGTTCCGTCTTGTCCATCTGAATAATGCACGCAGCAACGAATAAACGAACAAACGAATAAACGATGCAACGAATAAACGGTTAAACGGTCAAACGGTCAAACGGTTAAACGATTTGCCGATACAGCGACGCCATCTCCATCGCGGCCTGCGCGCCGTCCCAGCCCTTGTTGCCGGCCTTGGTGCCCGCGCGTTCGACGGCCTGCCCGATGTTGTCGGCGCAGATGACGCCGTTGATGACCGGCACGCCGCGCGCTATCGCGACCTGTGCAAGCGACTTCGAGACCTGGCTGTTGATGAGGTCCGCGTGGGGCGTCGCCCCGCGGATGACGGCGCCGAGGGCGATGATGGCGTTGAACTTGCCCGTGGCGGCCAGTTTGTCCGCGACGAGCGGTATCTCGTTCGCGCCTGGGACGCGCGCGACCGTGACGAGGTCGCTTGAGCCGCCGTGGCGCTCGATGCAGTCGATTGCGCCCTTGAGCAGCTGCTCGGTGATGAAGCTGTTGAAGCGGCTGATGACTATCGCGAACGATGTTTCCGCCGCGGTCAGCTGTCCGTTGAACTCCTGGTATGCCATGTTATTCTCCTTGAAAGTTCCTGGTTCCTGGTTCTTAGTTCCTGGTTGAAAGTTGTCCACTTGCTAGTCAAACGATGCAACGATTAAACGATGCAACGATGCAACGGCTATTCGAGCGCCTGCTCGTCGGCCATGGCGTCGAGGTCGATTACGCCATCGAAGACGCGGCGGGCTGGGCCGGTGAGCGTCATGCCGGTGCATTGCCGCGTGCGCCAGTCGCCATCGACGACCAGCTCGAAGCCGGCCGAAGTCGAGACTTTTACGGGCAGCGTGATCCCGGCGCATTCCACACCGACGACGGCCGCGGCGACGGCGCCTGTTCCGCAGGCGCCGGATTCGGCTTCGACACCGCGCTCGTAGGTTCTCATGCGGACGCGGCTTTGGCCGACATAGCTGACAAAATCGACGTTTACGCCATCTGGCGCGAAGAAGTCGTGCTGGCGCAACATGGCGCCGACGCCTGCGACGTCGAACGATTCCAGTTCGGCGGCGTCCAGTGGCACGACAAAGTGCGGGCAGCCGATGGAGATGGCGTGCCCCGTGTAGGCGCGCCCGCCAGCCGTAAGGGTTATGCCGTAGCGGCGGTCCGTGGGGTCAGGCATCCAGATTTTCACTCCGTCCGCGACGATTTCGGCGTCAATCAGCCCCGCCATCGTCTCCATCGTCATGGAACGGTTGGCGAGGCCGAGGTCGCGCGCGAACTTGGCGACGCACCTCGCGCCGTTTCCGCAAAGCTCGACCTCGGTTCCGTCTGGGTTAAGGAAGCGCATGCGGAAGTCCGCCTTGTCGGACGGCTGGACGAGGATGATGCCCTCGCAGCCGATGCCCGTGCGGCGGGAGGCTATCGCGGCCATAAGCTGGTAGTCCTCGAAGGGTACCGTGAGGTCACGGTCGTCTATCATGATGAAGTCGTTTCCGGCTCCGTGCATCTTTGTGAACTTGAGTTTCATGCCGTTGCCCTTGAAAGGTTATTTGAAGAAGTTGAAGAGCCAGTCGGAGGGGTCGACATCCGACGGCGCCGCTATGCCTGTGTCTCCCTGGAGGTCGACGAGGTCGCGCAGAACGTCGAGAGCGGAGCGGAGGACAATGTCCTTGCCGATTCCGTCGTCTGGTTCCTCATCCTCGCCGGGGGCGTTCGTTTCGCCTTCGCCATCCTCTATGTCGTCGAGTCCCTCGTCCTTGAAGATCTTGCTCTCGGTCGCGTGGAGTTCGTAGCGGTCCTTGTAGCAGAGTGGCACGGACTTGCGCTCGCTTGACTCGCGGACGTAGTCGACGATTCGCATGTGGTGCTGGAACTCCGCGTCGCGGGCCAGGCGGTCCTCCGCGTTGGCCTTGAGTGTCGGGAGAAAGCGTCCAAGGGCGTAGACCGAACGGTATTGGGCGGGCGGCACCTGGGTCCAGGGCACTGCGTTTGGAAGCTTGTCCTCGCCGATGTCGAGTCCGTCGCGGGTTGAGGGGATGAAGATGTCGGGTTCCACGCCCTTGAGCTGCGTGGAACCGCCGTTGATGCGGTGGAATGTCGCCGTGGTGAGGCGGAGTGCGCCGTAGCTGTCGTCCGCCGCGAGCAGCGGCATGACGGACTGCACGGTGCCCTTGCCGTGCGTCGTGTGGTCGCCGATGAGAACGGCGCGGCCGTAGTCCTGGAGTGCCGCCGCGACGATTTCCGAAGCGGATGCGCTTAGGCGGTCAATGAGGACCACGAGCGGCTTGCGGAAGCCGATTGCCGGGTCGCGGTCGGGTATGGCGAAGGTGTTGTGCACCTCGCGGACGATGACGATCGGCCCGTTGCGGATGAAACTTCCGGCGAGCGTGACCGCCTCGCGGAGCGAACCGCCGCCGTTGCCGCGGAGATCGAGCACGAGTCCTTCGATTTCGGGGTTCATCCGCGAGATGATGTTCATCATGTCGACCGTGCAGCTGCGGAAATTCGGGTCGCGCGGATTTGTCGTGTTGGAGCCGTAGAAGGAAGGGAGGTAGAGGTAGCCGAAGGCGCGCTCGACAGCCCCAGTGGAGGCGGCCGCAGCCTTCGGACCCTTGCGAACGAAGGCGGCCATGCGGTTTCGAACGGTTTCCGGTTCCGCAGACATGTCGCAGGTCACGCGGATGACGCGTCCTGTTGCGGCCTGTTCCTCGAGTTTGATGTCGTCGCGTATGATGTCGACAAGGCGCGTCTTCAGGCCGCTGGGATGCCCCGGCGCGCTGATGACGTTGAGAATGACCTTCGTGCCCTTTGGACCGCGGATGCGCTTGACGATTTTCGAGAGGGGCAGATGTGTGATGTCCTCTATTGGGCCGTCGCCTTGGCCTACGCCGATGATCTTGTCGTCCTTCATGAGGCGGATGTCGCGCGTGTCGCGCGATACCGGGCTGCCAGGGATGACTTTTACGATTTTGGCCGCGCCGTCCTCCGGCGAAAGCGTGGCGCCAATTCCGGCAAGGCGGAGATTCATGTCGATGTTGAAGTCGTCGTTCGCCGCCGGCGCCATGTAGGCCGTGTGGGGGTCGTAGGCGGCGCAGAATGCGTTGAGGTAGCTCTGTATGACCGACTCGGCGTCGGTGTCCTGCACGATGATGTCCGACTGCTCATAGTGGCGCCGCACCGTCGCCTCGGGCGAGAGGTCGAGGGCGGCGGCGTTTGTTGACGCCGCCGCGTCTGAAGGTCCAGAAGGTCCGGAAGGTTCAGAAGGTCCGGGGTCGAGATGCGACGGGTTGAAGGGCTCCACAACCGTGGTGACTGGCTCTTGGACTGCATGGTGAATCGCCTGGCTATCTGCTTTGGGACTTTCAAGACTTTCCGGACTTTCAAGACCTTCAGGACTTTCGACTACGGCTGCGGCGTTTGTCGACGCCGCAACCGTCTCGACGCGGTTCGACTCTGCGTAGTCGCGGGTGACAATGCGGGAGAGGACGTCGTTTTTGACGCGCTTGCGCCAGAGCTCGTCCATCTCCTCCTGGTCGCGGCACCAGGGGGCGTCCTTGCGCTTCCACTCGAAAGATTCCTCGACGGTGAAGTCAATGTTCGTCGAAAGCATCGACTTGACAAATGCCAGACGTTCGCCATGGCGTTTCTTGAGAAGTTCGTATGCCTTTATTGGGAATTCGAGGTCGCCTTTTTTGAGGTCGTCGGACATGCGGAGCCGATATTGCTCGAAGGTGTCGATGTCTGCCTGCGTGAAGTATGAGCGCTCGTAGTCGAGTATTCGCAGGTAGTTTGTCCAGGCCTGTGCCGAAATTGCGCTGTTGAATGGTTTCTGCAGCAGGTGGTGCGACGAGACCAGAGTCGCGAAGCGCCGGCAGATGCGGGGGTAGTTGTCGGGAATCGAGAACTTGCGCACGGGAGCCGTCTCCTCATCGACGAGGTCGACGGTGTGGATGTCTTTGTCCTTTGGAGCCTCCTGGGCGAGGAGGATGGAGGCGGGCAAGGTGAGAATCAAGAGCGTTGTTGCCGTGATGAAAAATCTTTTCATGGCTGTTTCCTATCTGAAGCGAATGATGCGCCGGGCGTCGTCGCCTGGCACGAGGTCGATGTGGATATGAATGGTGTCGGGCGGC
>JAEEGI010023839.1_pt1 | contig 11987 bp, 13 predicted proteins | sample 8958751 | NCBI WGS metagenome assembly JAEEGI01 (sample SAMN16246545, study PRJNA631951) | gut metagenome | biome: gut microbiome; feature: rumen; material: KS-attached | host: Bos | place: Iran: Karaj | collected 2018-10 | reverse complement strand
TTCCTATATCCATCAGCGTATGATTTATCGTACTTTTGGTGCAAAGATACGAAGAAATACTGATTCGACAAACCAAAAGTATGATTTTTCGTACTTCCTTAATTCAATTTAACTATATTCCTTTTAATAATCCCATATTTTTTGTACCTTTGCAGCGATTATTAACAAAAGTTGATAGTTTAGGATTTGAGTAGCATAGTCCTTTACATATTTTTGCTGAGTATCGGCGCGAGTTTCATCCAGCGCACTACAGGTTTCGGCTTTGGCATCTTCATTATGACGATGCTGCCGTTCCTCATGCCAAGCTATGGCGAGGCTACGACACTCTCAGGACTGTTGGCTATCACCACTTCTGCAGCTATCGTATGGCGATTGCGGAGTTACGTCACTTGGCAGCGACTTTGGCCGATACTGCTGACGTTTATCATCGTCTCGACCATTGCCATCTTCGCCCTGACACGTATCGAAGACCATATCCTGCGACGTATCCTTGGTGTAGCACTCATCCTGATTAGCATATACTTTATGATTTTCAGTCAGCGCATAAAGCTGCCAACGACGAAGAATGTTCAGGTAGGCGCAGGAACATTAAGTGGACTGATGGGTGGTTTCTTCGGTATGCAAGGCCCGCCTGCCGTGCTGTACTTCATCCAGAGTGAGCCGACTAAAGAGCACTATATGGCGATGGCTCAGACATATTTCCTGATTGGTAATGTAATGATGACTGGTGTAAGAGCCTACAATGGTTTCTTCACTGAGACCGTCGCTGTTGATTATCTCTATGGTCTCGGCGGCGTCATCATCGGCACGATGCTGGGTTCTTATGTCTTCAAACACATTCCCAACCGCATCTTCCGCTACATCGTCTATGCCTATATCTGCATCAGCGGAGTAGTCATACTAATGACAAATTAAGAACTATGGCATATATATCTGCCAGGTACTGAAGTGAACCCAGAAAGTTGGACACAACTTGATGGTTCAAAATGAAACGACATTGTAGTTTAGAAGAAAAGTTAGCAGTTATTAAACTGGTAGAGCAAGGTCAGTCAGCTCGTTCTGTGTCTGACAAACTTCATTTAGGGAGACATATTGTTTATGAGTGGCTGGCAGCTTATAAGGATAAAGGTGTGCAGGGGTTAATACCTAAGAATAAAAGGAAAAATAGGCTCTCATACGAAGAAAAATGTAAAATTGTTCGTGAATATCAAGAAAGTGAATTAACTTTGTACCAGCTTTCGGTAAAATATAACGTATCGACTTCACAATTAGGCATTTGGGTTCGGTTAGCTGAGAAGAACGGATTCGAAGCACTGATTCCCCCAAAGCTAGGACGGCCAAAGACTGGTATGGTAAGAATGAAACGACTCCCAAAAGAAGAATGCGAGAAGGAGAATGAGCGCCTTCGCAAGGAGAATGAACGCTTAAGGCTGGAGAATCTCCTGCTAAAAAAAGTGAGAGCCTTAGTCGAGGAAAGAGAAGCCCAAAACAGAGCGATTGGGCGCAAGCCATCGAAGAACTAAGGCGTAATGAGCATGCGGATTTAGATGTCCTGCTGGAGCTCAAGAAGATGGCGCGTAGCACGTTTTACTATCACCTCAAACATAGCAAGGAAAAAGATAAGTACAAGGAATTAAAAGAGATGATATACACCATATTCCATAAGCACAAAGGGCGTTACGGCTACCGGCGTATCACACTGGAGCTCCGTAATAAGGGCTGTCTTATCAATCATAAGACGGTCAAGAAGCTTATGGACGAGCTGGAGCTGAAGAGCGAGGTTAGGAAGGTAAAATATCACTCCTATAAGGGAGAAGTAGGCAGGACGGCACCCAATATCATCGACAGGGATTTTGTTGCAGACAGGCCTTACCAGAAGCTTGCTACAGACGTAACTCAGGTGACGATAGAGGGGCGTAAGGCCTATCTCTCACCAATACTCGACATGTGTGACGGCGAGATCCTTGCATATACAATCACACAGGTACCCAACATGGAGATGGTGCTCGGTATGCTCAACCAGATGTACGAGCATATAAAGCTGCCTGAGGGCGTTGTATTACACTCTGATCAAGGATGGCACTACCAGCATATGGCCTATCAGAATAGCCTAAAGAAACATGGCATCATCCAAAGTATGTCTCGCAAGGGAAACTGTCTGGACAATGCCATGATGGAGAATTTCTTTGGTCTCATGAAGTCTGAACTGCTATATCCAGGTAAGTATACCTCTATGGAAGTCTTCATAAAAGACCTGAAAGAGTACATTGAGTATTACAATAATGAGAGAATAAAACTGAGGCTTAATGGCATGTCTCCTGTACAATACAGGAAAATGCTTACAGCTTCTATTGTTTAACCGTCCAAACTTTGGGGTTCACTTCAGGGACAGTCCCTTGACAGGTTTTAATATTAGCATGTTCATAATCAATTTACGTGTTTTATAACGTCACAGCTAGGGCTGAAAGCTTTTTGCTGAGGTCCTGCAGAGCTTCGCGGAATTGTATTCGCTCCTGTTCTGAAAAACATGCTTTCTTGCCATTAACCACATTTCCATTTACCTTCTGCATCAACCACGAACGAGACTTTCCAAAGTATTTTTGCGCAATATAGCTAAATGATAGAGCCTCGGGCATATCACCTAGCTTAGCACGAAATACTAGCTCATCGCTTTTTGCCAATGCTTGTCTTATACCTTCCTCAAACTGGTTAATACCAGCTTCATACTCATCGGCAGTTAGTTCTACTCCAGGCTTTTTGCCATCAGTCACGTCTTCGAAGTATGCCTTAACCTTGGCATCCTTAATGTTTTTCGTCGCTCTTTCCATAATCATATTATATCGGTGCAAAGATAATAAACTATTGTTTATACAACAATCGTTTACTAAAAAAATGTCATTATAAACAAAAGTTTAACAGCGATTAACAAAATAAAGATGGCAGGGAGAAGGCCCTGCGGCATGCGTTGTTACTTGTGCGTCAGTTTCCAACAGGGTGGATCAGCATTGTTGACCGTGAAGTTCAGATGTTCGGTCGCCGTGCCCGCCGTCCACGATGTCGTGCCGTCGATGGTCACGGTGCCGCTGCCCTTGTCAGACGTTCCCTTTCCTATCGGTTCAGCACTATAAGTTTGTCTGATAGCTTCCACCTTGGTAATGCCGTCGGTGATGTTGATGCTTTCAAACTTGCCGTTGTCTCCGCTGCCGATGCCCGCACCACCACTAACGCCTGTGGCTTTGATGGTGCCGCCAGTGATAATAATGTTACCGCAGGTGCCACCAGCCCCTGTACCTATGCCCGCACCAAGTTGACCGCCCCTGGCCGTGACCGTGCCGCCGCTGATGCTGATGTCGCCGCAGATGCCAATTCTGCCGGTGCCGATGCCTGCAGCGTATAGTCCTCCCCAGGCCGTCACGCTCCCGCTGCCCTGGATGGTGAGCGTCGTGCCGCTGCCGCCCGGTTGTATGGCAGGATAATCCTCCGCTGTGGTCGTGACGGTGTTCGTACCGTCGAGGATGATGGTGGCGTTGCCGCTGCACTGGATGCCGGGACCGGAGGTGACGCTGAGGGTGGTCCAACTGAGCGTGAAGGTCTCGCCGCTGCCGATGGTGATGGTGCTGCCGACGGTGATGCCGCTGGCCGAGAGCGTTGTGGCGTCGGGGATGTATATGTTGTGGCTGGCGGCCTGGTCGTTGAACTTCAGCGACGCGCTGGCTGGCACGCCGATGTTGCCGCTGAGCGATGCTGAGCCGCCGCCCGTGATGTTGAGCGATTGGCCGTCGGTTATCTGAATGCCCTTCTTGGCTGCGGTCACGGCGGTGATGGTGTTTGTGGTGCTCTGGAACTCGATGGTGGCGTTGCCGTTGCATTGGATAGCATCGGCATAAGTGGCGCGGATAGTGTTCGTACCCTTGAGGATAAGCTTTGACTTATCGCCGAGCACGATGGCTGGGGCATCAGTTAGATTAAAATTTGCACCGTTTACGATAACTGTCATGCCATCGGGCACGGTAAGGGTGTGCGCGATGTTGCCTGTGATTTCGAGATTCTCAAGTTGCAACGCCACAGGAACGTTTCTGTAGAACTTACCTGCTACAAGAGTTCCGGCGGCGGTGGTGAGGGTGTGGGTCTTGGTCACCGACTCGATTTCGGCAGTAGCAGAGAGGGTGAGCGACTTGTTCTCAATGGGGAGCATGGCTACGTAGATGTCGTCTCCGGTCTGGAACCCAGGATGATCTCCGCCGCCAGCGGGAGCCAAACCACCGGGCCAATTCTTCTGCGACTTGATGGTATAGGTGTGGCCGTTGCCGTCGTTGATAGTCAAATCGTCGTTCATCGGACCGTCGATTGTGGTAAGCGTGCCGTACTGGCCAATGGTATAGACGCTGAGATGGAACCTGCAGATGCAGACGCGGTTCTGTAGCGATACGTTGCCTGTGCCTGCCGTATTGGTGACGGTGGCGGTGGTGGGCAGTATGACATCACCATTGAGATGGATCTTACCTTCGCCCGTGGCTGCGTCATATCGCTTGCTGATGCTGTAAGCGTGTTCGGTGAGCAGACCATACTGCGTTGTCAGTTTCGATACGTTGATGTCGTCTCCTGTCTCGTTTGCGAGGTATGCAGGATAGACGAACTTCACCGTGCCACCATCGGTGGTGTTGGCATCGAGCGTGGCACTAATGGTGGCGGCGCCCGTTGTCGGGTCAACACTCTGCACGGTGGCCGTCGCCTTGGCGTAGCCGCTAGCAGTCTGGTAGTAGAGGGCTATCTGCTCGCCGCTGGCCCACGCCACGTTCAGAATTTCTTTGCTGCTCGCATCGGTGCCGGGGGTGATGGCGCGGGTTGTGCCGCCGTCGTCGCCCTTAGGGGCAAGGGTGGCGGTGAAGGTGATGGTGTTTCCACTAGGCTGCTGGGTTGTGTCGAAGATATTGAAATCGCTGCTGCACGAGGTGGAAAGTGCGCCTGCCGTCAGCAGAGCCAATGCTATGGTTATCAGTTGTTTTTTCATTGTCGTGTAGTTTTAGGGATTTGGAGCAAATGGATTCTCGTCGTCGGGATCATAACCTCTGTTGCCCGACACCTGTAGCAGATGCGAGTGGGGCTGAAGCACAACCGTAGTGAAGGCGGGCTTAGTGTACTTGCGTTTTGAGTTTTGATTAATTTTCATTGTTGATATTTTTAGTTGGCCGCAAAATTACAAATAAATATGCAAACAAACAAGCATTATTGCAATTTTTTATAAAACTGCCCTACCCGATGGCAGGGAAGATGTCAGGGGACAGTCCCTTGGCATGCTGGGTCTGTGGCAGCTTAAAAACTAAAAGCCCCGATGCTCACGCATCAGGACTTTCTAATTGCTCTATAAAATATAAAACATCTGAGCCGTTTCCATTAACGGAAAGACGCAGCTTGTAATTCTTTGGTAATGTCCGCCAAGATGTCAGGGGACAGTCCCTTGGCAGGTTCAAGCTGGAATTTCTACTTCCTGATGCACAACTTGCAGGATAGGGGCACCGAGGGCTTTCTCGATTGATACGAGCGTATCAATCGTGAAATTATGAGTACCACGCATCCACTTGCTGATTTCAGCCTCCTTCTTGCCAAGCATCACAGCCAAGTCCTTCTGCTTAAGCCCCCTTGACTCAAGAATCTCGTGAATGCGATCCACGATTTGGAACGATAGTTCTACATTCTGACGAACTAATGGATTTACCTGTTTACGTCTTGCCTCAATAATACTACTTTTCTTCATCTCGCGAAAAGTTTAAATTACCAACAATTTCCTTGTCAACCAAAACCAACGATCCGTCCTTAATACGTGAAGATATAAAACGGCTCGTATCAATCAGAAGTTTAACATAGGGAGCAAGCGATTCGCTTTCCTGCCATGTAGCGGCATCCTTGACTCCACCATTTCCAAAAACCAAAATCTTGTCAGACAATCGAAGACAATAAAGACGTACTTTGTTGCCGACATCGCTCCGTTAGTTCTTTGCCGTCAAGGTGTATGCTATAGAAGTTGACTTTTTCATTCTCTTCTACAAGCTCTATAGAGTAATGCTGTTTCGTTGTCATACAGAAATCAATTCTTAACTTTTAAGTTATCTCGCTGCAAAGATATGAACATTTTCTGAAACCACCAAATAATTAACTTAAAAATTTAGTAAACACCATGCACTTTTGCTCCGGTATGGAGGGGGAAAGAAAAATCCGCCTCGGGCTTGCTTGGCTGGGGCGGATTCTTATGTTTGTAATCAGGGATGGCAGGGACTGGTCCTTGTCACATCTTAGCATAATATTCAACCGATTGTTAGTCCGTCTTTGGCTAATTGTTGGGTAACGCTATTCCGGGCGTATTTGTCTAATGCGGCACTAAAGGCGTGCAGATAGTCCTGATGGGTCTTGCCGTTTTTATGAAACAACGCCATACCCTCGGCCACTTCATCAACCACAATACTAAATTCGTCTGTATTGGAAAAAAGTATATCATCGAACAAATCTACGCAATAAATTGGAAACCGATCCATTGTATCGACAAATATTTCTTCCTCCTCAGAAAGATTACGCAGCTGATCGAGGGTAAGAAAACGTCCGGGAAACTCTGTATCATAATTCTCGGCATACACCATTGCGTATTGGCCCTTAATACTGCGTATATAATCATCGTCCACTGGATAATCGATATCGTCTAATATCTCGATTAACTCATCGTCGACCATATGACATGCAGCGTCGGGGTATCGTTTTGCCTTCTCTTCGGCCACCTTAACTAAGTCGGTGGGGCAAAGTGGTGATAAATCAAAACGTGGATCGAAGTCGAATTCATTATTGCTATGTAAGTTGCCAATCAGCAACTGCTGGAAATCGACATCAATACCATCGAGCAGTTGGTGGATAGTGCGAAGATACTCTATATTTAGAGCATGATACAGATCGTACTTGGTCTGTCCGCTACGCAGATACAGCATCATCGCTATCGAGCAATACTCGGCTATCTGGGCGATATCGCCACTGCCGATATACAGATATCGCCCTAACTGTCGACCAGCACTGATCGTAAGCGATTCCTTGTCGGCAATATGCAAATCTACATCGCGATACTTGCCGATATTCGGACGGAGGTCCACTCCATGTTTAAACATTCTGCCTCGACACGTATCGTAGACATAAACCAGCTGACCAATCTTGTCGTGCCACAACGAACGGTATGTATCGGCATCGCACTGGTGCTGATGTTTTGCAACTATATCAAGCCCGTCGCTGGTTAATGTTACGAAACAATCGTCGTCATACAATATGGCATTACGCTCTACGGCATAAACAAAGGAAACGTACTTAGTTCCTGCTTCTGTTGAATCCATAATTTTAATCAATGTTATTATTTAACAATCCTTTATATCTTAGAAAATTCGAGTTGCAAAGGTACACAATAATTCGCAAATAATCAAAAGAAACGGCAGATTTTTCGCAGAAATTTGGTCAGGTCGTGTGGATGGCAGGGGACAGGGCCTGCGGCATGCAAAAAAATTCTATATTTCTTGCACGTTTCAATTATTATTCATAACTTTGCAGCGGAATATATCGTTTATATGGGAAAGGATGAATGTATCAAACTACTGAAGAAGTATATGGGAATACTTAAAGATAAGTATGGTATAACTTCTTTGTCTCTGTTTGGCTCTACAGCAAGAGGAGAGCAAACAGAACATAGTGATATTGATCTGTTTGTTGATACACAAACGCCTAATCCATTCCTGCTGCAGGATGCTAAAGAGTTCTTGGAAAAGGAGACTGGGACCTCTGTTGACATCGTCCGCAATCATCAAAACCTTAATCCGCGATTAAAAAAACGTATCTTAAAAGATGGAATCTTTATCTTCTGAAAGCAAGGGATGTCAGGGGACAAGGATGTCAGGGGACAAGGATGTCAGGGGACAGTCCCTGTGGCATGCGGTTATGATTCGGTGATAACCTTATAGCGACGTTGGAGAGCCACTAGCACACTGCGTTCGGCCATAGGATTAAGCCCACGAAATGTGGTACGACGTTTAAGTTCGTCGAGTGGCATCTCAAGCAGAAGTTTTGCAATACATTCATCGGCAAAGGAGTTTGATACCACATTTACACCTGTAAAATCAAGTACCACCTTCTCATTGCCGTTGATAAGTGGCAACAACTTTTCGCGAAGCTGGCGACCCATATCGCGAGTTCCGAAATCTGTACCGTAATCTATAAATTTAAATTCTACCATAATGACTCCAAATCTCCTGTTTCTACAAATGTTTCATTATACTCTCCAGCTACATCGGCACGATGATCCACCACCTGATTGGGATCGATCTCCTTACCTGTACCAATCTCCATATATATTAGAGTTCCCTGCCAATAGCCATTATCAATAACTTTTGTAGTATCATCCTTGATGATAAGCTTATGACTACCAGAGTGCAAAATAAACTCCTTACCAATGGTTTCAATAAGCTTTGAGGTGGTATATAAGCCAAATCCCATACCCTTACCATCGGTTATCTTATCTTCCAGGCACATCTTAAGAGCGTCAGCCTCAGAAATGTCATTATACATCTGATTCTCGGCAAGCGAAGCTCTAATTCCCATTCCATCATCAGCTATCAATATACGCAATGTCTTATGTTCCTCATCAAAATATGTCATTGCTGTACCCAAAGGCTTGCCCGAATGAATATGTACATTATCCATCATCTCGTAAAGACAATAGCTTAAGGCCTGGAGTACACTTACCTCAATCTCAAAGTGTGACGTCATCGCATTGATGACATCCTGGTAGACTGTATTCAACGTCTGTGCATCAAAGACATCTATCGAAACGTTTTTAGCCCCACCAAAATACTTTTCTAATAAAAATGCTACATCCATGGGTGCAAAGGTAGATAATAAATCGGAATAATCAAAAGAAACGGCAGATTTTTTCACAGAAATTTGGTTAGGTCGGGGGGAAATGCGTAACATTCTTCGCAAGCAAAGCGGCCGCTCTAGATGTCAGGGGACAGTCCCTTGGCAGGTCTGGGATTTTTTACCGATAAAAACAAAAAATCTCGCAAAATAATTGGAACTTTCAATATTACTTCGTATCTTTGCGGCAGAAATAAAGTGCGACATAGGGCAAGAGCCCCGTTTGTATCGGCAAGCGACTTGCTAATGTTAACACTCTTTTAGCTCCGTCTAGGACAAGAGCCCCGTTTGTATCGGCAAGCGACTTGTTAAGACGGAGTAATTATTTTCTAAGGTTTTTCTCCTCCACACTAAACGGGAGATGTCAGGGGACAGTCCCTTGGCAGCTTTAACAGTTTTTAAGCCATAAATATCTCCCTATTTGAAACTTTTTTCCTATTTTTGCAACATCTATTAACCCTAAAACAAGATTAAAATGAAAAAAATGATGAATTAGGTGCTCGCCGCCACCATGATCTGCAGCTCAACGGTATTCACATCATGTTCGAACAGCGAGGACAACCCCTCGCAGGAGCAGGCCAAGAAGGACCGCAAGGAGTTTATCCAGCACACCCGCGAGAACCTGAAGTATTTGGCTGAGAACCTGAACTTCCGTTCGTGGGAGGTTGCCAACAAGATTAATCAGGAGTTCAACACGACCGTGCTGAACAACCCTGAGTTCGAGAAGGCCATCATCCCCCTGTTTACACAGAAAGTTCGTGAGACCATCAAGCCTGTGGAAGAGGGTAGCGAGCTGGCAGCAATGGGCTACAAGCAGTATGCCACCATCGACCTGACGAAATTCAACTACCGCTTCACGATGAAGGAGGATGGCTCTGGCTTCGACGTAGAGGAGGCAGATGACTTTGAGATGATTATCAATGGTTTCAATCCTACAACCCAACAAGTAGAAACAGGTACTCATAAACTGACGTTAGAGGCAAGTGGTGACACCTATAAGCAGCTTGCCAAGCGGTTGGGCAATGAAGAGTTGGCTGTTGTGATTCTTGTTCCCTCTGGCTTCTCATTCTCTATAGCTAGTATGGTTCCTGGAAGTTGGAAGGATGTCTTCAAGGGTGTATTCTCAAATGTGTTTGATATGAGCGGTGAATCTGAGTTTATTAATCCTAGAACCGATGTTGTCAGCATCGCTGGTGCCCTCAAGAGTGAATTTGGAGCAATTCCAGGCGGAAAGTATGCTCCTGACGCCACAGAACTGTTCTTTTCCTCGATTAACGATCCCGTTGCCAACGAAAGCAGCATGAAATTCTCTTTTGGACATAATGACAAGAGCATGGTAGAGCTGGAAGCTACGGGTAAATATACTGATAAGGAGATTGACCTCTCACAGCTCACTACTTCAGGGAGGATCCTCGATGTGCTGGTTGCTCTGGTCTCAGGCGGCAGCTTAGAAGGCACCCTCACCCTGAATGACGACCTGACGACCGACTTTTCTATCAGCGACTGCGGCAAGACAATGCAGCTGCAGAAGGAGATGGCTAATGCTCGCCGCAACTATGCTGACCAGGCTACTATCGAGGAATACACCCAGCAGCTGAACGAGCTCGTGAGTGCCAAGCTGACCTGCAAGGGTGTGAACCAGGTGATTCCGATGAAGTTGCTGACCGAGAAGTTCGGTGTTGACTACTGGGCAATGCCTGCCTTCAACTTCGCCGATGAGAAGGGTTATGTGCCCATCACCGAGTTGCTCGACAAGGAGTCTGTTGAGTATGGCATCAACATCATTGACCACGCAGCAGAGCCCATGGCAGATGCCATCGTCACCGTTCGCCAGCTGCTTCAGTTCGCGCAGACCATCATGATGCAAATGCGTGTAAGCCAGGCACAAGCTCAGAACGAGTAAAATGTAAAAATTGAGGGCTGCGTGAGCAGACTCGATGTGAAACATCAATAATTCAAGGCTTCCCGTTTGGGAAGCCTTGCTTATTGTTGTTGGTTCTGGCTTTTTATCAGTCTTCAACTCTTTCCCAATCCACGGTTTGTTCAAAGGTGGTGCCGTCTTCCTTCGCACGCAGGGCTTTCCATTGCATCTTGCCGTCTTTCAGGCTATTGACCTCCCAACATTCGCGCAGCTCAGCCATGCCCTGGTCCTTCCAGCGGATAGCCACCAGCGTGCCGTCGGCAATGTATTCCTGGAACTCGCGGTTGGTCACGGCTTCCCACTGTCCGCCGTCGTTCTTACGGTAGTATTTGTACGTGGCGTCATTGAAGAACTCCAGTCGCGCATTCGCATCGTTGTAAGTCTCGCCACCTGAGATACCCTTGCATTCCCACATGCCTACGATGTCAGTGTGGTAGTCGATGTCAATCTTCTTCAGTCGCATCTCCTTCTTATCGGTGACTGTGCCTTGCTCCTGTCCCTCATGGATAGTCGTATGCTTGTAATTGCAAACTATCTCGTTGGCAGTGATGGAAGAGATGATGAACTCCTCCTGCAGCGTGATTTTCGGATTACCGTCGGGGTGACCGGTCAGCGTAACCTTGTTGCCGGCAATCGTGGCTGCGTATTCGCGATGGTCTGACCATTTGCGCTGACTCTCCGAGAAGTCGCTCTTTGTCGTGCTGTAGAGAGCCTTAGTGGGCGAGACGAAGGTGACAACCATCTTGCCGGTGGTCAATGCGGGCTGCCCGTCTGCTTCATAGTCCATCCACTTGCCGATAAGTTTCTCAGCGAGGTTATCAGTAGGACCTACGGGATTGTCCTCGTTCATGCACGATGTGAATACCGTTGAGCTGCAAATCAGGGCTGCAGCCATCACCCATTGCATAAGTCTGTTCATAATTTCAATAGTTTAGTTAATATAGATATTTACGACTGCAAAGATACTAAAATAACAGTAAAAAACAAATTTTTCACCAATAAAATTTCCATCAAATAATTGTTGAACTTAAAGTCACCTGAAAGTTTGGCGGTTTCATAATAATGATGTATCTTATGATGCGCGCGAGTTAGGTATGCCGCGCATGATGATTCAAGAAAAAGGGCATCCGAT
>JAEEGI010023835.1_pt1 | contig 11988 bp, 6 predicted proteins | sample 8958751 | NCBI WGS metagenome assembly JAEEGI01 (sample SAMN16246545, study PRJNA631951) | gut metagenome | biome: gut microbiome; feature: rumen; material: KS-attached | host: Bos | place: Iran: Karaj | collected 2018-10 | reverse complement strand
ACATACTCCAGATAGAAGTGCTTCAGGCAGCGATACCCAGAACCATGAAACAATATCATGATCAGCATGACTTCTGCCTTGGAAAGCGTCCCGTCACGGTGATATGGACGCTTATTGGGGGCTTTTACAGTATATTTTGCCATCATTGCATCATAAAATTTGGGAGCAGGGCAGCTATGCCGTGTGGAAGGCCACCAAAGCCAACGGTCAGTACGACCTGCGTACATTCGAGGTGAAGGCGCGACCGGTAGAGGCTGTCGAGGGCTTGCGTCCGGGTATGAGCGTCATCATCAAGTGATCTTAAATACCCTAACGCCCTAGGCCACCGTCCCTCAGACATATCTCAAGGCGTGTGCGGCGCGAGGCTGTAATATATAATAAAATAAGGTACAAGAAGAATCCGGGAGGCTGTGCGCTGGCGATTTGCAGCGTCGGCCTCCCGAAGTTTGTTTAGTAATGAATCAGTAACCTGTCTCCGTGATTACTCCCGATGCTTCTACTACTGATTTATAACCATGTAACGGCATTTTAACGGATAATGATTCGCTCCCGTATCGAAACTGCTCCACTTAAAAGTCATCCTCTGGGGTGGCTTTTATTATTATTCAGTCCGAAAAAGCTAAGGCTCGCGCCAGCATCTTCAGTTGGCGAACGAAATCGGCTCCTTTCAGGATGTGGAGCCGCGCAAGTTCCAATGCTATGTCGTATTCTGGCATAAGGGTTATCTCATCAAAATCGGATGCAAAGGTACGAAAAATCTGATAGACGGCAAAGGTATTTGAAGATTATTTGAGGTTTATCGTATCGGTGTGCATCCCATGTTCACCGTATCACAGTGCAAAGGTGCATCACGTCACCGTCGAAGGTTTCTTTGTTGATGGCCTTGTTCTTGGTGACGGAGCGGCAGTTGTAGATGGTTTGGTTCGAGAGGAACAGCAGGCCTGCTATGTCGGCAGTGCTCTTCACACCGAGACGGATGAGGGCGAAGGTGCGCAGTTCGGTGGTCAGCGTGTGGGGCGACTTCTGTGTGATGCGACCATCTTCTGTGAGCAGGGCATTGAACTCTTCGACGAACGTGGGATAGAGCTCAAGGAAAGCCTTGTCGAAGCGGGTGAGGAAGGTAGCAGCATCTTCCTCTGAGATTCGGGTGGATGAGATAGTCTGTAGCAGTTCCTGCTCCTGATGTGCTTTGATCTTGCGTTTCACCAGCGTCTGGTATTTGCCAAGTTTGTCGATGTACTTGGCACAGAGGTCGATATAGATGCTGGCCAGCCCCTCGCGGTGCTTGTTGGTATATATTAATCGTTGGTTCAGTTCCTGTAGTTGGTTATTCAAGTCAGCCTGCTGTTGGTTGCTCTCGGCCAGTTGAGCGTTTAAGTCTGTCAGCTGGTTGTTGCTTTCGGCCAGTTCATGGCGGCGGATGTTTAGTTTGCGGTTCTGGCGGTATATATAATATGAGGTGAGCAGCAGGCCGATGACCAGCAGTGAGATGAAGCCGATTGCGTAGCGCAAGTGGCGGTTCTGCCGCTCCGTTACATCCTGATAAGAGGTCATGATCTGGGGCAAATTGCGGGAAATCTCAAGGATGCGCAGCCTATTGTTGTAGAATTTGGCATCCTCCATCGAAACATTGATATACCGCTCAGCCCGTTCAATATTCTCTTCACCTTTCTGAAAGAGAAATACGGCTAAGGTCTGCAAGGCCAGATTCTCCATTGTGCAACTCTTCAGGTCGCTGAGTGAGGCCTTGACAAGGTACTCCTCATATTTGTCTTCATCACCACCTACCATATAGTTTCCTGCCAAAGCGTATGAGGCCATTGCATAGATACGGGAGCCTTCAGGCGAGGTGTCCATCACGCTCAAATAGAATTTCCGAGCCTTCTCACTGTCTGGTTCCAAATACACTATCCTTTCTCCCTGATAGAATTTGTAAAGCGGGTCGTTCTCACTGGCATATTGCATAGCCTGGCGCAGATAGTCGTTCGCTTTCTCACGATACAAGGGTGAGAACACCTGATCGTTGCAATAGTCGCTCCAATAGGAATAAACGGAGAAATAGCTGTAGTACAGCTTAAACAGCATATCAGTTTCGACAGTAGAACGATCTATGTCATCCAAATGGTTGACAGCTTCGCTATACATGCCACCAAGCGTCAGAATCTCAGCAAGATGAATGTAGAAGAGCGTCATGTAATGCTTGTCATTCCGTTTAATGGCCAAAGCCATTCCTTTGTTGGCGTATGTCATGGCAGAGTCGAACTTGTACACATAATATTCCGTATAAAGATCATCCAAAATCTTTAGGATGGCAGTGTCGTCAGTAGCTGATGCCTCTTTCCTCTTCAAGAGACTTATCCTGTCTTCCTTGGACTGGATATAAGCCGTCTTTTGGCTGATGGCTTCATCAAGTTTGTCCAGGAGTTGACGATTGTCGGCAAAGGTGGTGGCCGACAATAACAGAAGGAGGGTTAGCAGGCTGAATCTTCGCATATAGTTGAAGTTTTGACTGCAAATATAGTAAATAATCACAAATGAGTAATGTTTACTATGTACTTTTTAATGATTATTATAACTTGCTGTCTTTCAGATGGGTTTTGGTAAGTTCAGATTTGCGATAATTTACTATAGCCTTACCACGAGGAACAACCTGAGGCAAATATGCCTACCTTTGCAGCAGATTTCCGAATCAGTAACAAAAAACAACTAAAAGTATGATGAAAATGAAACAACCTCTGAGAAAGTGCTTGATGCTTGGCCTCCTTGCGATGCTGATACCATTAAGCCTGCTTGCACAAGACATCAAGGTGCAAGGTGTTGTGAAAGACCAGACGGGTGAGGCCGTCATAGGTGCTACTGTTATGCAAAAGGGAACGAGCAACGGAACTATTACCGATATTGATGGTAATTTCTCTCTGTCCGTTCCCTCGAATGCTACCCTGAGTGTTTCCTATATCGGCTTTGCTACACAAGACATTGCCGTGGGTGGAAAAACCGAATTTACTATTGTTTTAAAAGACGACGCACAAGCGCTAAGCGAGGTGGTCGTGGTAGGTTACGGAACGATGGATAAGAAAGAACTGACCTCTGCCATCTCGCATGTGGGTGAGAAGGACTTTCTGACCGTGAGTTCACTTGACCCTTCGATGATGATTCAAGGAAAGGTACCTGGTGTGTCAATTACCAACACGGGAGCTGGCGACCCCAACAATCAGGCCAGCATTCAGATTCGTGGTGTCAGTTCGCGTTCTGCCGGATTGGGCCCCCTCATCGTCATCGATGGTGTGCCTGGTGGTAATCTGACGAACATCAATCCTAATGATATCGCTTCGTTTGATATCCTGAAGGATGGTGCTGCCTCGGCTATCTACGGCACGCGAGGCTCTAACGGAGTAATTGTGGTTACAACCAAGAAGGGCAGTAAGGATGGTGCCACGCATGCCTCCTATTCCAGTCAGTTGGCTTGGGACTTTATCAATAAGGAACTAAAGATGATGGATGCTCAGGACTACCGCGACGTGCGTCTGGGATGGGGTGACACAGGTGTTGATTTGGGAGGTAACATCGACTGGCTCGACGAGGTGAGCCGCACGGGGTTCACCCAACAGCACACACTGACATTGAGCGGTGGTAATGACAAGAGCAACTATCGAGTCAGTGCCGACTACCGTAATGCACATGGAATAGACTTGCGCTCAGCGCGCGAGGAATATGGTGCACGTGCAGCCATCATGCACACAACGAAGAATGGACTGTTCACGTTTACTGCCAACGTAGCACCGCGTATCATCTATCGCGACGGGGCCGACTGGAGTGTTTTCAAAGATGCCATCGAGGCTAATCCTACAACTCCGCTCATGGACCCCAACGACCCGGTGAGATACTATAACTTCATGGGTCAGGTGGTAGGCAGTAACCCCGTAGAGCGCCAACTTCTGGAGACGGATCATGCCGACACAAAGCTGCTTGACTGGGATGCTACCGTAAAATTGAACATTCTGCCCCTGTTCCAAAAGGGGGAGAAAAGCAACCAGACGCTTACTACGCAGCTGATGTTTGCAGACCACCAGTACGACAATAATAACAGTTGGTTCCGCCCATCCGTAAGTACCCAGGCCGTGAACAATGGCCGTGAGGGAGAAGCCACGCGCTCCTATGCGAAGGAGAGCCAGTATGTAGTGGAATGGCTTACCAACTATATGGGCAGTTTCGGCAAACATAACATCAAGGGAATGGTGGGCTATTCGTATCAATATTCCCGCTACTCGGGCTTTAATGCAGAGAACAAGGATTTCCCCAATGATGGTCTCGGAGCCGACAACTTAGGCTCAGGAGAATATGCCAAGGAAGAAGGTGAAGTGCTGATGGGCAGCTATAAGAACGATTCCAAGCTGATAGCCTTCTTGGGTCGTGTGAGCTACGACTACGATGGACGTTATCTCTTCACTGCCTCACTGCGCCACGAAGGTTCGTCGAAGTTTGGTGCCGACAACAAATGGGGTAATTTCCCCGCTGTCTCTGCTGGTTGGCGTATCTCGTCAGAGAAGTTTATGGAAGGCATCAAATGGATTGACGACCTGAAACTGCGTGCCGACTTCGGTGTAACGGGTAATCAGGATTTCGGCAGTTATCTCTCGCTGAACACGATGACAGGGTTTGGCTATTACTTCTACAACGGCAAGTATTTCCAAGTGTGGGGACCTGCCAAGAACGTCAACCCCAACCTAAAATGGGAAAAGGGCAAAAACTGGAATGTGGGTCTCGACTTCTCGCTTTTCAACGGACGACTCTACGGTTCGTTCAACTACTTCAGCCGCCGACAGCAAGACTTGTTGGGTAACTACAAGGTATCGGTGCCGCCTTATCTTTTCGACGAGACCTTTGTCAACGTAGGAACGATGAGGAATACGGGATTTGAGTTCGACTTGAACTTCCGCGCCGTCAACACCAAGGATTTCGGCTACGACATCAGCCTCGTGGGCTCTACAATGAACAATAAGTTTGTGGATTTCAGCAATTCAGAATATGTAGGACAGGATTACTACGATGTGGCAAGCACCGAGGATCCCTATCCTTTCTACAATCTGCAGCGCATTGAGAAGGGCGAGTCGCTGGGCAACTTCTACATGTGGAAATACGCCGGACACACCACCTCAGGCGAATGGCTCGTATATGATAAGGACGGTGATATGATCCGTGCCTCGCAGGCCAGTGATGACGACCGCCAGAAGGTGGGCAATGGCATGCCTAAGTTCACAATGTCGATGACTCACACTTTCCGCTATCGTAATTTCGACCTGTCGCTATTCTTCCGTGGTGCTTTCTTCTACGACATTTTCAATATCCATGATTTCTACTACGGCACTCGCAACTTTACAGGTAACCGCCTGCAAAAGGCATACGCCAAGAACTTCGATATAGCAGGGACTGCCAATCCCGTGGTGTGTGACTACTTCCTGGAGCGAGGCGACTATCTGAAACTCGACATGGCAACGCTGGGTTATACCTTCCGTCCCAAGGATTGGCGCTTCATTGACCGCATACGTATCTATGCCACAGGTAAGAACCTCCTGACGCTGACTAAGTTCAGCGGTGTTGACCCCTCAACCTATCAGGTGAACGGACTCACACCCGGAGCACAGGGCTCACGCACCTATTTCCCCTCTACACGCCAATTCATTGTAGGTCTGCAAGTGGATTTTTAAGTGATAAACGACAATTGATAAATGATAAATTGAAGAACAATGAAACCAATACGTTATTATATATTAGCCACAGTCCTTGGGCTCTTTCAGCTGACGAGCTGCACCGATCTGGAAGAGACGCTCTATGACCAAGTGGGAACCCAAAACTACTATAATACGAAGAACGACGTGGTGAGGGCTACGTTCCGCCCCTTCGAACATGCTTACTGGAGCATACAGAGCCGCCACGTGCTCAACGAACTTACTGCCGACCAGCTTATCACGCCCACACGTGATGGATGGTGGGACGATGGCGGCCGCTGGCGCCGACTCCATTATCACGATTGGAATGTAGAGGATGGCGGCGACGCACAGTCGGAGTGGAATGGCTGCTTTCAGGGTATCATGCAGTGCAATTATGTAATCGAAGACCTGCAGCAGCTTGATGCCTCCCGATTTGGATTCTCCGCTGCCGAGTTTGACAATCTGACGGCACAGTGTCGCGTATTGCGTGCCTGGTTTTACCTCCGTCTGCTCGACGGATTCCGCAACGTCCCTCTGGCTGTAAGCTATAGTGATGTGAGTCAAAACACGGAGACTCAGGTGGAGCCACGCGTGATTTTCGATCTCATTGAGACCGACCTGACAGAATCCTTGCCGCTACTGGCAGAGAAGACATCGCTGGGCGGCAACGGTTCGCTGCAGGGACAATGGACCAAGGCCGGTGCTGCTGCGCTCTTGGTGCGCCTCTACCTGAATGCAAAGGTCTATATCGGAGAAGAGCGCTATGACGATTGTGCCACGATAGCCCAGGATATCATCAGCGGAAAATACGGCCAGTATGCCGTGGCTGACCGTTGGGATGCTGCGTTCGATTGGGACAATGATCTCTGCGATGAGGTGATCTTCGGATTCCCTGGAGCCCCGGGTTATAGCTATTGGCACTATCAGGGTGACACCTATTGGTGGACAACCCCCGCCCGTGCCCGCTACTACCTGAACGACTCCAAATGTAAGGCTGGTGATCACAACACGAAATATGCTGCCTCTCCCAGTTATGCCCCCAATGGCGAACTCTATACTTATGAACTGGGCATGCCCATCCAGAAATTCCGCAAGTATGACGGCGATGTCCGTATGAAACTCTACCGCAATCTGGGTAACAGCCGCCGCGAGGGAATGTTCTTCTATGGCTATCTGGAATATACCGACGAAAGCGGCACTACCCGTCGCGTGAAAGCCCCTGAGGTGGACTACGAACTCTATATACGCGATGCCGTGGGCAAATTCCAAGGGCTTGATCCAAACCGCTGGCTGACGGCAACAAGCAGCACACTGCGTGACGGAGACCACAACTCGGGTTGGCATTTCGCGAAGTATCCTTTCTATAGCGACGAAGATGCCCACCAGATGGAAAGCGACTATACTGAGATTCGTCTGCCCGAAATCATCTATTCGCTCGCTGAATGCCGTCTGCGCCAGGGCAAAAAGGCAGAGGCCGCCCGTCTGCTGAACACGGTGCGCCGTCGCTACTATGCTGCCGAAACGCTCAGCACTGCCCTCTATGCTCCCGAAGGGCAAGCCAATCTCGACATGCAAGAGATGCTCGACGAGTGGGGACGTGAGTTCTTTGCCGAGAGCCGCCGTCGCATAGATCTTATTCGTTTCGATAAGTTCTGCAGCGGCTCATGGTGGGACAAGACACCCGATGCCGACGACCATACGAAGATCTTCCCCATCATGCGCCCCATCTTGAATGCCAACCCCAAGTTGGAGCAGAATCCTGGATATAATAAGTGAAGATTGAGAAAATGAGAGATTGAGAAAATGAGAAATTGAGAACCAACGGTCGCTGGCCGAAGGAAAAGCAAAATGAGATAATGAAATAATGAAAATCGAATTATGAAAAAGATATTGTTTTCCGCCATTGCCGGAATCGTGATGGCAGTAGGTCTGACATCTTGCGAAGGCGAGAAAGACCTGAAGATCATCGAGGGCGATCTGCCCATTAAGACTTCAACGCTCTACATGGTGGGAGATGCCACGCCCACGGGATGGGACATTGGCAATCCTACAGCTCTGAAGGCTAGTGATGCTGACCCGCTGACGTTCGGATGGGAGGGTGAGCTGCACGCAGGCGAAATGAAACTCTGCCTGACCACTGGCAGTTGGGATGCTCCCTTCATACGTCCTGTGGTGGCTGGAACGGAAATTGGCAAGACTGTCATCACCGATGCTAAATTCTCCATGCATGCAGGTGATCCCGACGACAAGTGGCGCATAGCCGAAGCTGGCAAATACCGTCTGACATTCAATCTGCGACAGTGGACCATGTCGGCAGAATATCTTGGCGAGCCCGACGCTCCCGTCATTACTCCTATCGAGGCCGAGGCTCTCTACATCGTAGGTGATGCCACCCCCACGGGCTGGAACATTGACGCACCTACTCAGCTCACCCGACAGTCGCAGTACATCTTTGTCTATGAAGGTATGCTGAACGCTGGCGAATTGAAAGCCTGCACACAGACTGGCGACTGGGGGGCACCATTCGTACGTCCTGCATCGGCAAGCTGTGTTATCAACAAGAATGGCGTGGCCAGTGGCGACTTCGTGTTCACCACCAACCCCGACGATAAGTGGAAAGTGGAGGATGCAGGCAATTACCGACTCGTCTTCGACCTGCAGCACTGGACCATTACCGCAGAGTTTCTCGGCGAGCCTTCACAGCCCGAAAAGGAACCTATCGAGGCAGCGGCCGTCTATATCGTAGGCGACGCTACGCCCAATGGATGGAGCATTGATGCCCCCACGCAACTTACCAAACAGTCGCAGTACATATTCGTCTATGAAGGCGAACTGATGCCTGGCGAACTGAAGGCTTGCACACAGACTGGCGACTGGGGTGTGCCGTTTATCCGTCCGTCGTTTGGCGGCTGCAAAATCAGCCTGTCCGGTGTGGAGTCATCCGACTTTGTGTTTACCACCAATCCCGACGATAAGTGGCAAGTGACAGAAGCAGGGCAATATCGCCTTACGTTTGACCTGCAGCACTGGACTATCAGTGTGGAATCACTCAGTGGCAAGGAACCGTTAAAGGCAGAGGCCGTCTATATCGTAGGCGACGCCACACCCAATGGCTGGAGTATCGATGCTCCGACACAGCTCACGAAAAAGTCAGAATATGTGTTTACGTATGAAGGCAAGCTGGCAGCAGGAGAGATGAAAGCCTGCTTGCAGACAGGAAGTTGGGACGTGTCTTTCATTCGCCCTACATTTGCCAATTGCGCCATTCGTAAAAGTGGTGTTGAAAAAGCAGATTTCGTCTTCACGGCCAGCCCTGATGACAAGTGGAAGGTGGAAGAGGAAGGAGACTATCGCCTCACCTTCGACTTGAAATCTTGGACACTTAAAGCAGAACCGTTAAATTAAGAACCCTTAAGAAGATATTAAAATGAAAAAAATGACGATATTGACAATGATGGTGAGCGCAGCCATGCTGATCTGCTCATGCAGCAAAGACATTGAAATGCGTTACCCGCCAAAGTATGAACTTCCCGAGCTGCCCGTTGTCGAAGGCATCCACGAAGGACAGAAGGCTCCACTCTATTGGAGCATCTACGAGTATGCTTTCATGCAGGAACAAAGCGGGGTTAGTGGTGATGCCATGGACTACACCGAGGCACAGTGGGACCAGACCATCGATTGGGTGGCCACCAACCTGAAGCCTTATGGCTACGACATGGTGTGTACCGACGGCTTTATCCCCATGCTGGCCAAAGATGCTTCGGGCTATATGACCCACTATGGATCAACGTCGCTGAAGGACCTTGCGGCCAAGTGTGCTGCCAAGGGTCTCAAGTTGGGAGTCTATGACAACCCTCTCTGGATTCATGGCTCGCTTGACACTCCCATTGAGGGAACCAACCGCACCTTTGGGCAGATTGTCTATGATGGCAGCACACAGGTGCAGAACCCTCAAGCCCAGGATCAGTGGTTCACATGGGTGGTCAGCACCAAGGAGGGCGCACAAGAGTATATCGACGGATTCTTCAAGCACTATAAGCAACTGGGAGTCAGTTTCATCCGTATGGACTTCCTCTCTTGGTATGAAGATGGCAGAGACCGTGGCATAGGCATCGTAGGCCGTGGCTATGGACGTGAGGCCTACGCCCGGGCATTGGCTTACATCGCTCAGTCGGCTAAGAAATATGGAATCTTCACTTCGCTCGTCATGCCTCATCTGAACAACGATGCCGAGGTGGAGGCTCGCTATGGCAACATGGTGCGCATCGTGGCCGATACCGGTGATGGTGGCTGGCGTCACACCTCTGCTCATGACAAAGGACGTTCCTATATGTCGTGGCCCAACTGCATGAATCAGTTTGACGGTTTCAATTACTGGGCACATATCACAGGTCGCAACAAGGTTATTCTCGACGGCGATTTCCTTCGAATGAACAAATATGATACGGATGCAGAGCGCCAGACGGCAGTAACCCTTCAACTGATGGCTGGAGGCCCGGTGGCTGTTGCCGATCAGCCACAGACCATTGCCGACAATCTGAAGTTCTATACCAATAGCGAACTGTTGGCTCTCCGCCAGGATGGTTTTGTGGGACAGCCGCTGAACAGTCAGTTGGGGCAGCAGAGCGAGACGTGGTATGGCCAGATGAGCGATGGCAGCTACGTAGTGGCTCTGTTCAACCGCAGCGATTCGCAGGCCACACTCAGCGTCACGTTCAGTGAGTTAGGCATTAACGGACAATGGCAAGTACGCGATTTGTGGAGCCACACTGATGAGGGAACCCAGCAGAGTGCCGTTACGGCTAATGTGCCCGCCCATGGTTGTAAGGTTGTGAGATTGAGAAAATGAGAGATTCAGAAAATGAGATAATGAGAAAATGAGAACCAACGGTCGCTGGCCGAAGGGAAAAGCAAATTGAAATTGAATTATGAAAAAGATATTCATCGCCGTTATGGCTATGATGATGGTGCTGCATGCTGATGCCATCGAACAAAAGTCTCCCAATGGGAACATCGTGCTGAATGTTGAACTCAATGCGCAGGGCACACCTGTCTATCAAGTGTCCTATAAAGGGCAGGAAATCGTGAAGCCCAGCAAACTTGGCATAGAACTCAACGAAGAAAACTCGCTGATGGATCAGTTTCGGATCAACAAGACCTCCACATCTACTTTTGATGAGACTTGGCAACCCGTATGGGGCGAGTCTCGCGACATTCGCAATCATTACAACGAGCTGCTCGTTGAGATGGAGAAACCGTCTAACGGCCGGTTTATGAACCTCCGATTCCGTGTCTATGACGACGGTGTGGGATTCCGCTATGAGTTTCCTCAGCAAAAGTATCTGCCCTATTTCGTGGTAAAGGCTGAGCACACAGAGTTTGCCATGACCGGTGACCACACGGCGTGGTGGATACCCGGCGATTACGACACCCAAGAGTATGACTACATGGAGACGCGCCTCTCTGAGATCCGCACCCACATGCGTGAGGCTATCACCCCCAATGCCTCGCAGACACCATTCTCTGAGACTGGTGTGCAGACATCACTCCAGATGAAGACTGCCAACGGACTCTATATCAACATCCACGAGGCAGCACTGATAGACTATTCGTGCATGCACCTGAATCTCGACGACAAGAATATGATCTTCGAGTCGTGGCTCACACCCGATGCTCAGGGCAATATGGCACACATGCAGACGCCTTGCCAGACTCCCTGGCGTACCATCATGGTGAGTGATGATGCTCGTGACATCCTTGCGTCAAATCTCATCCTGAACCTGAATGAGCCTTGTAAGTTGGAGGATACCAGTTGGATAAAGCCTGTGAAGTATGTAGGTGTATGGTGGGAGATGATCAACGGCAAGAAACAGTGGTCATATACTTCTGAACTGCCTTCGATTCATCTTGGTCAGACCGACTATTCTAAGGTGAAGCCGCACGGACTGCATGCCGCCAACAACGACAACGTGCGCCGCTATATCGACTTCGCCGCCCGTCATGGTTTCGATCAGGTATTGGTGGAAGGCTGGAACGTTGGCTGGGAAGACTGGTTCGGCATGTCGAAGGACTATGTGTTTGATTTCCAGACTCCTTATCCCGATTTCGATATCAAGGCGCTGAACGACTATGCCCACTCTAAGGGTGTCCGCTTGCAGATGCACCACGAGACGTCAGCTTCCGTTCGTAACTATGAGCGCCACATGGAGGCAGCCTACAACTTGATGAATAAGTACGGCTATAACTCGGTGAAGAGTGGCTATGTAGGCAATATCATTCC
>JAEEGI010023832.1_pt1 | contig 11990 bp, 8 predicted proteins | sample 8958751 | NCBI WGS metagenome assembly JAEEGI01 (sample SAMN16246545, study PRJNA631951) | gut metagenome | biome: gut microbiome; feature: rumen; material: KS-attached | host: Bos | place: Iran: Karaj | collected 2018-10 | reverse complement strand
AATGCTCGACTCAGCGATTAAAACTTTAAATTCAGGAGACACCGTTACCGGTACCGTGATTGCCGTCAACGATCAGGAAATCAAGCTTGATCTCGGCGCCAAGGTCACCGGCATACTGACCGCCGATCAGATTTCAGACGATGCTTCTCTGAAGCTGAGTTCTGAGTACAAGGTCGGTGACGAAATAGAGGTATTTGTCATCCGCGTCAGCGACATCGACGGCACCGCCACCGTTTCCAAGAAGCGTGCGGACCGCGACAAGAACTGGCACATGGTCACCGAGGCCAAGGAGAGCGGCGAGTCCATCGAGGGCACCGTCTCCGAGGCGGTCAAGGGCGGAGTGGTGATCCGGCTCTACGGATCCCGAATCTTCATCCCCGCGTCCCAGACCACGGTCCCCAAGGACGGCGACCTTTCCGTCCTCGTCGGAAAGACCGTGAAGTTCAAAGTCACCGAGATCAGACCCGGCGGAAAGGGAGTCATCGGCTCCATCCGCGCCGCGGTCCGCGAGGAGCGCAAGGCCCTCGAGGAGGAGTTCTGGAAGAACATCGAGGTCGGCAAGTATTATGACGGCACCGTCCGCGGCCTTACCGAGTACGGCGCGTTCATCGATCTCGGAGGCGTCGACGGCATGCTCCATAAGAAGGAGATGTCCTGGAGGCCCATCCGCAGGCCGGCCGACCTGCTCAAGCTCGGCGACCCCATCAGGGTCTTCGTCAAGTCCTACGACCCCGAAAAGCGCCAGATCACCCTCGGTTACAGGACCGAGGAGATGCATCCCTGGAACAAGTTCAAGGCCGCCTATCAGGTGGGCGACGACATCGACGTGACCATCTCCAACATCATGTCCTACGGCGCCTTCGCACACATCACGGACGAGATCGACGGTCTCATCCACTATTCCGAGATCGCCGCGGAGCCCGTCGAGAACCCCGCGGACGTCCTGGTCCCCGGCCAGCCGGACAGAGTCAGGATCATAAAGATCGACGACGACCAGCACAGGGTCTCCCTCTCCATCAAGGCTCTCCTCGGAGAAGCCGGTGACGGGGAGGAAGCCGACGGCGCCGAAGACGCCGCAGAGGCCGACGCACCCGAAGAGGAAGGACAGAGCGGCGCCACGGCCGAGTGAGCCCGGCCCGGTCTGACCGGTATGGCGGTGTACAAAACCCGGCAACGCGTTTTGTGCACCGCCGTAAAGTATCTGCGGCCGCGAGCCGGCGGCCGGAAAACTGATCACCACCCGAGAGGTCCGCAATGTCCGCTCAGAAAGCAGCCAGATTCAGGTCGTATATAGTGACCTCCTGCAAGGGGGGAATAGGCAAGTCGACGGTCAGCGCCAACATTGCCGCCTCTCTCTGCGGTCTCGGTCACCGCGTCCTCACTGTCGACTGCGACTTCTCGAACCGCTCGCTCGACCTCATCTTCGGCTGCGCCGACAAGGTCGTGAACGACATTACCGACCTGGCCCTCGGAAGGACCAGCCCCGAGCAGACCGTCATCGAGGTGCCGGGCCGCAGGAACCTGTTCTTCGTTCCCGCCCCGCCCGTGTGCCGCGACCTGTTCACGACAGAGCAGCTCGGCGACGCCGTCGCCCGGGCGGCCAGGGCCTTCGACTGCGACATCGTGTTCATCGACACGCCGGGCGCCGCCGACTGGATCCTGCCCGTCGTCGCGCCGGTGGCGGACACGGCCCTCATAGTGGCCTCGCACATGCCCACCTCGGTCCGCGGGGCGGAGAAGACCGGGTACTTTCTCGAGTCGCTCGGAGTAACCGAGCAGTATCTCATTGTCAACCGCTTCGACATGAAGAAGGTCAGGAGCGGCGAGCGCCCCGGCCTGACCGCGCTCATTGACCAGACGAAGGTGAGGCTGATAGGGGTCATACCGGACTCGAGGCAGCTCGAGCTGGCCCAGGAGAAGGGGCTGCTTGCCTCCGACTTCAAGGGGAAGGGCGACCTTTCCGCCGCGGCCTTCGACGAGACTGCCAGGCGCATGTGCGGAGACCGCCTGCCCATCATGTCCTTCCTTCCCGAACGGAAGCGAAGGATGCTGCTGAGCCGCTGAGCCCGGCCGGGCCGGCCGCAAGGCGCCAGCATTAATCATCTGGAGATTGTCATGAAGATTGCCATCATTGCCGACGACACCAAGAAGGAGCTGATGTGCCAGTTCTGCACCGCCTACTGCGGCATCCTCTGCAAGCACGAGTTGGCGGCCACCGGCGTCACGGCCAGATATATATCCGATTCTACGGGGCTCGCGGTCGAGTCCCTCATGTCGGGAGAGTTCGGCGGCGAGGCCCAGATCGCCTCGCGCATCTCCTACGGGGAGGTCGATCTGCTGATCGACTTCACCGGCACGCGGCCCGGGGACCTCGACGACCCCAATTTCACCGAGCTGCTGCGCCTGTGCAGCCTCTATAACGTGCCGGTGGCCATCAACATCGGAACGGCGGAGGCGCTGGTAATAGCGCTCGACCGCGGGGACCTCGACTGGAGACTGTACATCAACGACGGCCGGTCCGTCTGACTGCCGGGCCGAACCATCAAACGCCCGGGGCTTGCCGCCGGGCGTTTCTTTCGAAAGGACATCTTATGCGCCGACTTATGAAATACTTCAGGGGCTACAGGGCCAGGGCGGCCGTCGCGCCGTTCTTCAAGCTGGCCGAGGCGCTCCTGGAGCTGCTGATACCGGGGATAGTCGCCGCCCTCATCGACGACGGGGTGGCGGCCGCCGACGCGGCCGTCATATGGCGCAAGTGCGGGATCATGGCGCTCATCGGCGCCGCCGGCCTGGCTCTTTCCGCCTGCTCCCAGTGGTTCTCGGCCAGTGCCGCGGTCGGCTTCTCCTGCGCGCTGAGGGAGGACCTCTTCGGCAGGGTGCTGCGTCTGCCGGCCGAGCAGAGCGACAGGGTCGGCGGCTCCGCGCTGCTGACCAGACTCACCTCTGACGTCGACAGGCTGCAGAACGGCATCAACCTGACGCTGCGGCTGCTGCTGCGGTCGCCATTCGTGGTGTTCGGCGCCGTGGTCATGGCCGTGATGACCGACAGACAGACCGGCATGTGGTTCGTCGCCGCGGTCCCGGTCCTTGCAGCGGTCATATTCACCGTTATACTCGGGGGCATACCCCTTCACGCGGCGGTCGGCAGGAAGCTCGACAGCCTTACCGGAGCGGTTCGGGACAGCCTGCGCGGAGTGCGGGTCATCAGGGCCTTCCGCGGCGAGGAGCGCTCCGAGGAGTCCTTCGGCAGGCTCAACCGCGAAAACGAGAAGGCGTCCTCCGCCGCGGGGGCCTTTTCCGCGCTGCTGAATCCCCTGACCTTCGCCCTGCTCAACATCCTGGTGATAATGGTCATCCGGACCGGATCCGTCGGCATCGAAAGCGGCAGGCTGACCGGTGGGCAGCTGGTCGCGCTGTACAACTACACGGCCATGATCCTCACGGAGCTCGTGAAGCTTGCCGACCTGTCGCTGAGGATAACAAAGTCCGCCGCGTGCGCAAGGCGCATAGCTGACGTGCTGGATCTGCCGGTCGAGGACGACGGCGGCGCCGCGGCCGTCGAGCCCGTTCCAGGCTCGCCCGCGCTCGAGTTCGAGGACGCCGGCTTCCGCTATCCGGGCTCCCGGGCGGACTCGCTCGAGCCGCTGTCGTTCTCGCTGAGCCGGGGAGGGACCCTTGGGATCATCGGAGGCACGGGATCCGGGAAGAGCACGCTTGTCAGCCTCATAGAACGCATATACGAGCCCACTACCGGGCATATCAGACTGTTCGGGCGCGACGTGCGCGACTACCCGCTGAGCGAGCTGCGCCGCATGGTGGCCTTCGTGCCTCAGGACGCGAAGCTGTTCTCCGGTACCGTCGCCGAGAACGTCCGCTGGGGCAGGCCCGGCGCGACCGACGAAGAGGTGACCGAGGCCCTTCGCGCCGCGGGAGCGCTGGACTTCGTCATGGCGCGCGAGGGCGGCATCGACTGCCCGACCGGCCAGGGCGGCTCCAATTTCTCCGGAGGACAGCGCCAGAGACTGACCATAGCCCGCGCCCTTATAAGCAGGGCGCCTCTGCTTGTCCTCGACGACAGTTTCTCCGCCCTTGACTACGGTACGGAGCGCCTCGTCAGGAACAACGTTACACGGGCCGACGGGCGCCCGGCCGTGATCATAATATCCCAGCGCCAGCCCTCCGTCGAGGAGTGCGACACGATCCTCGTGCTCGAGGACGGCCGCTGCGACGGACTGGGCACGCACGCCGATCTGCTCGAGTCGAGTCCCGTCTACCGCGAGATCTTTGCCGCGCGAGGCGGTAGCTCCGCCGGGGGACCGGCCGCCAACAGGGAGGCAACGGCATGAGGCGCGGGCAAAAAAAGGCCGCGGGCCTTGCCCCCGGGATGAAAAAGCGCGCGGCAGAACGGCTGCTGCGCTACTCGGGCCCATTCCTGCCCGTTCTAGGAGCGGCGCTGCTGCTGGCGGTCGTCGCGGCATTCTTCTCAAGAAAGATACCCGTGACCGTCGGGTGCGCCATAGACGTGGCGGTGGCCGGCGGGCCCGTCGACTTCCGGATGCTCGGCCGGGTCCTGGCGCCCGTTCCGGCGTACCTTGCCGCGGGGGCCGCGGCGGACTGGGTCATGAGGCTGCTGGGCATACGGGCCGGCGCCGGGGTAACACGAATGATCCGGGCGGACTGCATGCGGAAGCTCAACCGCCTGCCGCTGTCGTGGCTCGACTCGCACAGCTCCGGCGAGCTCCTTTCCCGCATCATAGCGGATTCCGACCGGCTGTCCGAGGGGCTGCTGACCGGCATCGTCGACCTGTTCTCGGCCGCGTCGGCCATAGTCGTTACTCTCGTGTTCATGTTCTCGCTCGACCCCTGGGTCGCGCTGACGGTGGCCCTGCTCACGCCCCTGTCCATGGCAGTGGCGGGCGTGATAGCCGGCAGGTCGTTCTCGCTGTTCACCCGCTCGGCCGGGCTCAACGCCTCGGGCACGGCGGTGATGGAGGAGGCGGTCTCCGGCCTTGCCGTCATCAAGCACTTCGGCCGTGAGGAGGCCGAGCTGAGCGAATTCGCAAAGATAAACTCCGAATACCGGAGGACGGCCACCATGGCCACCTTCGTCTCGTCGCTCACGAATCCCGTGACGCGCTTCGTGAACAGCCTCGTGTATACGGCCGTCGCGCTGGCCGGAGGACTCGCGGCTGCCGCTGCCGGCTCGCCGCTGTCCGTCGGCGGCTTCGCGGCCCTGCTGGCCTTCTCCAAGGATTACGCGAAGCCGTTCAACGATCTTTCAGGCGTCCTTGCCGAGACTGAGAGCTCGCTGGCGTCCGCCGCCAGGGTGTTCGAGTTCCTGGACGCCCCTGAGGAGGAGCCTGATCCGGAACCCGCATCGGCGCCCGATCCGTCTGCCGGGGTGACCTTCAAAGACGTCTCATTCTCCTACACCGGCAAGCCTTTCATGGAGGGCATAAACTTCACTGCCGGACCGGGGCAGAGGATAGCCATAGTAGGGCCCACAGGCTGCGGCAAGACGACGCTCGTCAACCTGCTGATGCGCTTCTACGATCCCGACGGCGGGACCATTTCCGTCGGCGGCGCCGACACCGTCGACTGCAGGCGTGGCGAGCTCCGCTCCTGCTTCGGAATGGTGCTTCAGGACACCTGGATCGCCTCGGGCACGGTGAGGGACAACATCGCCCTGGGCAGGCCGGACGCGACCGACGATGAGATAAGGCGGGCGGCCGTCCTGGCCAGATCGCACTCGTTCATATCCAGGCTCCCGAAGGGCTATGACACCGTCATCGGCGACGCCGAAGGCAGGCTGTCCGCCGGCGAGCGCCAGCTGCTCTGCATAACGCGGGTGATGCTGTCGCCGCCGCCGCTGCTCATCCTGGACGAGGCGACCTCGTCCATAGACACGCGCACGGAGCTAAAGATCCGCGCGGCCTTCGACGAGCTTATGAAAGGGAGGACCTCGTTCGTGGTCGCCCACAGGCTCAGCACGGTCCGCAACGCCGACCTCATCCTCGTTATGAAGGACGGCAAGGTCATAGAACAGGGCACGCACGACGCCCTCATGGCCGCGGACGGCTTCTACCGCGGACTGTTCGACGCGCAGTTCGTCTGAGCGGGCTGTATCCAAACCGATCGAATCACATAATAAACGTCAGGAGGGCGCCGTGAGGAAAAAAAACGCACAGATCGACGGCCGGCACGGGCCGGACGGCGCCGCTGCCGGGCCGGTACGAAAAAGGATCGGCAGAGCCGTCGCCGTCACGGCAGCCCTGCTTGCGGCAGCGGCCGTGCTGGGCTGCGCCGTGTTCATAGCGGCCGGGGAGTGCTCCGAGGACATATACGCCGACGACTTCACCTCGTCGCTGGCCGACAAATACGACATGATAAACACCTCCGAGGGCGGACGGCTGATCTTCATCGGCGGCAGCAGCCTGCCGTTCGGCCTGCGGTCGGACATAATGTCGGAGGCCCTGGGCATGCCGGTGTACGACATAGGGGTCTACGCGGCGCTCGGGACGCGCATGATGTGCGAGATCGCCCTGGCCTGCGCCAATAAGGGCGACGTCCTCGTCCTGGCCCCCGAGCTCACGCTTCAGACCTACTCGACGTATTTCAGCGCCTCGAGCGCATGGCCCGCGGTGGGAAGCCGAAGGAGCATCATCGGCTGCCTTTCCCTCGGCGAGCGGCTCCGGATGGCCGCGGCGTATTTTCCCTATCTGGCCTCCAGGCTCAGGGGCGACGGCGGCGGCTCGGCCATGTCCGGCAGCGTCTACTCCCGCTCGGCCTTCAACTCGTACGGCGACATCGGCGTCGACCGCCCCGGCAACGTGATGCCCAGGAAGTTCGTCCCGTCGCAGAAGGTCAGCCTTGAGGGCCTTGGCTCGGATGAGTTTTTCGATTATGTCAACTCATGGGCCGAGGACGCCGCCGGGAAGGGCTGCACGGTGTATTTCACCTTCTGCCCGGTGAACGCCCCGGCGGCCTCTTACACGGGCGCCGAGAGCGACGCCTTCTTCGGGAGGGTCGATGCCGCCCTCGACTGCGCTGTGCTCGGCAGCCCCGCCGAGATGACATACGACAGCAAGTGGTTCTACAACACAAACTTCCACCTCAACAGCGCCGGCGCCGTGATGCACACCTCGGTGCTGGCGGAGATGCTGGCGGAGGTCATGGGGATCGGGCTCCGGTGCGAGATCGAGATCCCCGAGCCGCGCACGGCTTCCGAGACCGCCGTCATTGAGGGAAACGGCCGCGACGAGGCCCTCTTCGATTACGAGGACATCGGCGGCGCGTGGTCGGTCCGGCTCCGCGAGGACTGCCGGGCGGAAGCCGTCGACATCATAGTCCCGGCCTCGCACGACGGACGGCCGGTGACCGGCATCGGGCCGTCCGCTTTCGCGGGATGTCCGGAGCTTGTCAGCGTGTCGGTCCCTGACAGCGTGAGACTTTTCGAACCGGGCGCGTTCGAAGACTGTCCGAAGCTCGTAAGCATCTTCCTGGGCATAACCAGGCCGGACGAGACGGCCGCGCCGCAGACCGGCCTTTTCGACGGGGCCGGGAGCGGCCTCAGGGTATATGTGCCCGACAGCGCCTACAACCTGTTCGCCAACGATTATTCCTGGCGGGCTTACAGATCCTATCTTGTCAGAATGTCGGAGGCCTGAAATGACCGTAATGCTGAAAACGAGCCGCCGCGGGATCATCCGCGGGGCGCGTCTCCTGGCCGCCGCGCTTGCCGCGGCCGCTCTGATGGCGTCGTGCGTGCACTCTCCCGGCGGGGACGAGGTCACCGACGGCGACGGGACGGACAGTGCCGCCGTCACGACGCGGTACGACGGCCCCGAGGCGACTCTCACGCTGCAAAGCGGCCCGATACGTACACTCTACTGCGAGGGCGAGCGCCTCGACCCGGCCGGCGTCGTTCTGCTGTCCGAGGTCGAAGGGGAGACCGAGACCGTGCCCGGAGAGCTCGCCGGTACCTCCGTGCTTAAGGCCGGCGACACTTCGGCCGAGCTCACCTACAAAAAGGGGACCGTCAGCGTGCCGGTTACCGTGGTCTCCGGCAAGGCCGGGACGTTCGTCTCCGACGCCTCCGGGAAACAGTACAGATCGGACGTCGAAAAATACGCCAAAGACAACAGCTCCTACGACAACGACTGGTATTCCGGCCTCGGCACCGGGAGAAGGCTCGAGAACCCCTTCCCGGACGGCCGGGTCGCCGACTTTGCCGGGCTTGCCGACTACGTCGACTACCACGTCTTCTACCACATAAGCTCGGTCGTCGTCAGGCCCGAGTTCGATTACGGCGGCCGCGAGGGCCTGCTGAAGGATCTTTACTACCGCAGCGGACTCATAGCCTCGAACGCATCGGCGGACATGATAACTCTCGACGGCGGCTATATCCAGATCGTGCTGAGATATTACGACAGCACAGTTCTCGTGACAGGCGGCGACCTCGGACAGATACCGGCCATCCTGGGCGGAGCCAGGGTCGGCGGAGGCCGCTCCGGCGGGTTCGTCCCGGCCGCGGTCGACCGCGAGAACGGCATAACGGTCAACAATTCCGAGCAGCTCTGCTGGGCTCTCACCCACGGCTACAAGGTCGATCCCGTCGCCGGGTCCCCGGCCGAGAAACTGCTTGCAAGAGCGACCGCGGTCCTCTCGGAGGTGTGCTCGGACGGCATGACGCCTTTCGAGAAGATGTACGCCGTATACAGCTGGTTCATGTCCAACACAAGATACGATTTCACCGGCGAGGTATGGGCGGGCAACACCCGTGACCCCGAGCGCGAGTCCGACATGTACGGGGCGCTTGTCGCATCGTTCCACGCCGAGGGACCGCTGCTGTACGGCAACGGGGTCTGCTACGGCTTTGCAAAGGCCTATGCCGTCCTGCTTGCCCTCGAGGGACTCGAGGTCAGGCGCGTGACCGGCCACAGCAGAGGAACGTACGGCTGGAGCGCGTTCGAGAAGGAGCCGTCCGGCAGCTTCTCTAAGGACATCCGGACCCACTCCTACCTGTATGTCAGGATCGACGGCCGCGACTACCTCAGCGACGTGACATTCTCATACGCGGGCACCGTCTCCGTCGGCGGGACCGACGTCTGCTGGTACCGCGACATGGCCCTGGCCATTACGAAGCAGGAGCACGCCCAGGTCTATACCGATATCGTCGACCTCTACTCCGAGTCGCCGGATTACCTCCCCGCGTCCTTCCGCTATCAGGAGCGATTCACCTACGACGGGACCCGGCCCCTGGTCTGCCGCGACGAGGCCTCGCTCGACGACCTGCTGAAGGCGGCCCTGAAAGCAGCCCCGGCCAGCGGAAGCTGCTTCCTCAGCGTGACCGTGCTCGCCTACGCCCCCTATGAGACACTCAGGGCCAGGATCCAGCAGAGCTTCAGGACGGCCGGTATGACTTTTGTGATGAGCGGGGAGCTGCGGAACTTCGACGGCCGCCAGTACTACAATTGCATCGTCGCCGCGCGGCGGTGAGTCCGGGAGGACCCGGACGGGCGGGAGGCCCCGGCCTCCCGCCGGAAGGCCGGCCGGGCGGCCGAAAGACGCGGTCTCCGTTTTCCGGAAACTGCCCGGCAGGCCTTGACAACCGCGCGCGCGTGTGCTATAATTCTTGACTGTATAGAAAAAACGAAGAAACTACGCTGGTGTGGCTCAGTCGGTAGAGCAGCTGATTCGTAATCAGCAGGTCGCGGGTTCGAGGCCCGCCACCAGCTCCGTATTGTTGAACCGGGCAGGCCAGCAGGGTCTACCCGGTTCGCATATTGAGGCTCATTGTGCCGCGGCGGTTCCGTCCGGTCCGTCCCTGACAGCATGCGCGGCATAGATATGAACAGAGTCCGGGAGGCCGACTACCGGAACAAATAAAGGCGCGGGGAGCCGGGCTCCCCGCCATCGCGAAAGAAGGTGCGGCAATGCTCAAGATCGTGGCTCTAAACGGACTTCTGGGCTACGGATACAGCGAAGAGGCGCTGCAGATCGCCTTTTCCGAACATGTGGACTACCTCGGCGTGGACGCCGGATCGACCGATCCCGGTCCGTATTATCTCGGCAGCGGCAGATCGTTCACGGACCGCGGCGCGGTAAAGCGGGACCTCTCGCTGGCGCTGCCTCTGGCCCTCCGGCACAGGGCGCCGTTCATCATAGGCACAGCCGGGGGAGCGGGGAGCCGCGAGCACGTGGAGTGGCTGCTGGGCATACTGCGGGAAGTCGCGGCCGAACAGGATCTTCACTTCAGCCTCGGCACCGTGTACAGCGACGTCACGGCCGAATATGCCCTCGGCAAGCTCGAGGCCGGGCGCCTCAGACCCATGAGCCCGTCCTTCGGCACCGACCGCGAGGCGATACTCGGCAGCAGCCGGATAGTCAGCCAGATAGGGATCGCTCCGATCATTGAACTGCTGCGCCGCGGGACCGACGTCATCGTCTGCGGCAGGGCCTGCGACACAGCCATCTACGCCGCTCCCTGCGTGTACAGGGGCTACGACATGGGCCTCGCCTTCCACATGGCAAAGATCATGGAATGCGGCGCCATGTGCTCCGAGCCGTTGGCCGCCGCCGATGTAATGCAGGGCTATATGTACCGCGACCGCTTCGAGCTCCGTCCGGCCAGCCCCTCAAGGCGATGCACGACGGCAAGGGTTGCCGCGCACACGCTCTACGAGCAGACCGACCCGTACATGATATACGAGCCCGACGGCGTATGCGACCTGTCGAACTCCGTCTTCGTCCAGAAGGACGCGAGGACCGTGAGCGTGTCGGGGTCCGTGTTCCGCGAGGCGGAGCAGAAGACGCTGAAGCTGGAGGGCGTGAAGCTGTCCGGCTACCGCACCGTGTGCCCGGCGGTCATAAACGACCCGGACACGATCAGAAACGTCGACGCGATCATACAGACCGTCACGGACTTCGTACGCAAGACCGCGGGCGGCTCGCTGCCCGAGGGCAGTTACGAGCTGTTCTTCAGAAAGAGCGGCGGGCCCGAGAGCTCGATGTGCGTCATCATAGACGCCGTCGGTAAGACCCAGGCGGCCGCCGATACGGTCTGCGCGCTCGCCCGCAGCCGCATGCTCCACACGGACTACCCCGGCAGGAAGTCCACCGCCGGGAACCTGGCGTTTCCGTTCTCGCCGTCCGACATACACGTCGGCGAGGTGTACGAGTTCTCCGTCGTCCATCTGGCGGAGGTCGACTCGCTGCTCGAGACCAGCGAGATCGGCGTCTCGGAGGTGTGACGTGAAAAAACTGTCTCAATACACGAAGATACTCCGCAGCAAGAACGCGGGGCCCCTGTACATAACCTTCGACCTGATCTTCGAGACCGGGGAGGACAGGGAATACGTGCGCGAGCGGCTCGGCAGGGACCTGGTCGCCGGCGCGTACGGCGTCGATCCGGCCGATGTGAGGATAACGCCTTACGCCGTGGTCAACGCGATAAAGATCACCTTCCCGCGCAAGCACGTCAGCGGCAGCCTGCGCGACGACGACATCTACGGCTGCCAGCAGCACGTGCCTCTCTCGCAGATCGAACTGTAGGCGGCAGCGGACGCCGGACTCTGAGCCGGCGCCCGGCATTCGAAAAATGAAAAAGAAAAAATGGTTCAGGCTTGACAACGCGGCGCTCATCTTTCCGGCCATTATGAAGCGAAGGTGGAACAACGTCTTCCGCATCTCGGTATCCCTTACGGACCCTGTCGATCCGGAGACGCTCCGCCTTGCGCTCAACGGCCTGCGCGGCCGTTTCCCGACCTTCTTCGTGCGCCTGAGGGCCGGCTTCTTCTGGTATTACCTGGAGGAGATCACGGGCGAGGTCCCGGTCTCGTCCGACTTTGCCTATCCTCTGACCCACATGAGCCGCAGGCAGCTCGGCAGATGCTGCATAAGGGTACTCTATTACGGCAACAGGCTGGCCGTCGAGTTCTTCCACTCGGTCACCGACGGCACCGGCGGGGCCGTATTCGTCAAGAACCTCA